>ENA-OQDC01000171-OQDC01000171.1-human-gut-metagenome-genome-assembly--contig:-NODE-171-length-52111-cov-4.769775_pt1 | contig 52111 bp, 48 predicted proteins | sample MGYA00242770_ERZ504601 | MGnify/ENA primary metagenome ERZ504601 (study PRJEB26092, sample SAMD00036305) | human gut metagenome | host: Homo sapiens | study: EMG produced TPA metagenomics assembly of...
CGCAGTAGTTCTTCCAGTAAGCGAACCACTCCAGATCGGTGCCGGGCTTGCAGAAGAACTCGCACTCCATCTGCTCGAACTCACGGGTGCGGAAGGTGAAGTTGCCCGGGGTGATCTCGTTGCGGAAAGCCTTGCCCACCTGGCACACGCCGAAGGGCAGCTTGCGTCGGGTGGTGCGCTGGATGTTGGCAAAGTTGACAAAGATGCCCTGTGCGGTCTCAGGACGCAGATAGCAGGTGGAAGAGCTATCCTCAGTAACGCCGATGGCAGTCTTGAACATCAGGTTGAACTTGCGGATGGGGTAAAATCGTGCTTGCCGCACACCGGGCACACGATGTCCTCATGCTCTGCGATGAAAGCATCCATCTCGTCAAAGCTCATGGCATCCACATTCACCTCGGGGTGCTCCTCGCCGATCAGCTTGTCGGCGCGGTGGCGTGCCTTGCAGGCACGGCAGTCCAGCAGGGGATCCGAGAAGCTGGACACATGACCGGTGGTCACCCAGGTCTGAGGGTTCATGATGATGGCTGCATCCAGACCCACATTATAGGGGCTCTCCTGCACGAATTTCTTCAGCCATGCCTTTTTGACATTGTTCTTGAACTCGACGCCCAGAGGGCCGTAGTCCCAGCTATTGGCCAGACCGCCGTAGATCTCGGAACCGGGGAACACATAACCACGGTTCTTGCAGAGATTGACGATCATATCAAGGGTCTTTTCGCTCTGTTCCATTGTAGTACATCCTTTCCGTCCGCGGCTGGTTTGCCGTGTCGTTGTTGTATCGTTCCGGCAGCTTTCCCCACTGCCGGGCGTGCTTTTCAAAGGGAAAGCACAGTATCTTTACTGTACCATGTTTTGCGCCGCTTGTAAAGCCGAAAACCGGCCTGCTTTGGGGAACAGACCGGTTTTTGCACTTATTTATGGTATTTCATTCCTGCATTGATGGTGCAGGCACGGTAGATCTGTTCCGTGAGCACAAGGCGGGCCAGCTGGTGGGGCATGGTGATGCGTCCCATGCTGAACTTGAGTGCAGCGGCCTTTTTCACCTCATCGGACAGGCCGTGGACGAGCCGATCACAAAGGCCACGTCTCCTGCCCCACTGTTTGCGCGGTCCGCAAGGAACTGCGCCAGCTCGTCGGAGGAGATCTGCCTGCCCTCGATGCACATGGCCACGATGGCAGCACCCTTGCGCACGTTGGACAGGATGGCCTTGCCCTCCTTGTCCAGTGCCTTTTTTCCACGGCATCCGAGGCGTTCTTCTCCTCGATCTTTTCCTCCGGCAGCTCAATGATGCGGAAGGACGCGAAGGCGGCAAGGCGCTTCTGGTACTCGGCCACTCCCTCGGCGAAATATTTTGCATTCAGCTTACCCACACAGATCAGGTCGATGTTTTGCATTGCAGTTTCCTCTTTTATATAGAAACGATTTAAAATTGTCTCCGCTTCGCTCTGACAATAATAGCGGAAAATTATTTTTATAATTTGCAGCTCCGAAACGACTGCGGTCGTTTCGGAGCTGCTTTTTCACGGGAGGGGTCGTAATGGCAAGCGGCATCTTGCTGCTGTCAGCCTGCGGCTGTCGCGCAGCAGATAAAGCGTAAACTCACCCGTACGGCTCGTCGCGCAAGCAACTCAAAATCGGCGGAACACAAAAAATCCTTTAGCGGAGCGGCTTGGATTTTTTGTATGGAGCCCAACAGCTTTGGGGTCACTAGGGGCGAGCAGCCCTTAGTTTGCAACGGCGACGACCGCGGCCAGTGGCCGAAACAGGGAGGAGCTGTTGGGGCAGCGGCCTGCAGGATGCGAGTGCCGTCCAAGGCACGAAGCAGACGCAGGGAGCCGCAACCCGCCGCCTCCCGCGCCTCGAAAGTAGCGGAGACCTTGCCGCGCTGGACACGCGGCATTTGCTTTGCAAACCGGTCTGCGGCTTAAAAGCCCCACTGGGGCTTTCATGCCCTGCGGGCACCGCCGTCCTTTCTGGTTCTCTTTTGGCACGCAAAAGAGAACATCCCCGGCGGCGATGCATCTTGCAAAAGGCATAAAACCTTAAACACGCGACTACGCTCTGTGCGGGAAACATCACAGCAGGCTCATCTGCTCGCCCTCATCCTCGGCGCGGATCAGCGCACCGGTGGCGGGCAGGCTGCGCACACGGTAGCGGTGGGGGTTCGCCAGTTCCAGCGTGTCCGCAGGCACCACCGAAGCGATGGTCTGGTTCTTTTTCAAAGTAACCACTGCCACGCCCTGACTGTCGCGGGTGGCCTTGGCCGCGATCTGCGCCGTGCCAACCAGCAGCATCCGGCTGGCGCTGGTGCGGATGGCAAGCTCCGTTTCCTCCGGCAGGAAGAAGAGCTTTGCCAGCGGTTCCTTGTCGCAGTAGGCCTTGAGCAGCTTGCGACGGTTCTGCTTGGTGGCGTAGGAGCTGAGCGGAATTTTCGCGCACTTGCCGCTGGCAAAGAAGAACAGCATAAAGCCGCTGTAATCGCCGGTGATCACCATGGAGAGCACGTTCTCGCCCTCGTCCATGCCCAGACGGCCCGGGATGAAAATGCCCATCTGAGCCACCTTGCCGTCCTCCAGCTCTGCCAGACGCACCTTGTACACCTGCTGGCGGTCGGTAAAGAACAGCGCTTCCACGTTGTTGCGGGTCTCGATCTGCTGCACGATCTCGTCGCCTTCTTTCAGCTTGTGGGCACCGGCGGTGCGCAGACCCTGCGGCGGGATCTTTTTGAAGTAGCCCTCGCGGGTAAAGAACACCGTCACGGGGTAATCCGGCGCTTCTTCCTCCTCGGAGCCGTTCTCTTCCTCAGGCAGATCGTACAGGATCTCGCTGCGGCGGGGCTGACCGTACTTCTTGGCAACATCATTCAGCTCATTGATGATGATGCGGCGGATGCGGACGGGCTTTGCAAGGATATCGTTCAGGTCGGCAATGTCCTTCTCCAGCTGTTCGATCTCGCTGGTGCGCTTGAGGATATATTCCCGGTTCAAATGACGCAGCTTGATCTCGGCCACATAGTCGGCCTGCACTTCATCGATGCCAAAACCGATCATCAGGTTGGGCACCACTTCGGTCTCTTCCTCGGTGGTGCGGATAATTTTGATTGCCTTGTCAATGTCCAGCAGGATAGCAGCAAGACCCTTGAGCAGGTGCAGGCGCTTTTCCTTGCCGTGCAGGTCGTAGTAGGTGCGGCGGCGCACGCACTCCACGCGGAAGGCCGTCCACTCCTTGAGAATTTCGCGCACGCCCATCACGCGGGGCTGGCCGGACACCAGAATATTGAAGTTAGCGCTGAAGCTGTCTTCCAGAGGAGTAGCCTTAAACAGCTTTGCCATCAGCTTGTCGGCATCCACGCCGCGCTTGAGGTCCAGTGTCAGCTTCAGGCCGTTCAGGTCGGTCTCGTCACGCATGTCGCTGATTTCCTTGACCTTGCCGGCCTTGACCAGCTCCGCGATCTTGTCCATGATGGCCTCCACCGTGGTGGTTGGCGGGATCTGGGTGACCTCGATCATGTTCTCGCCCGGCACCACATTGTAGCGGGCGCGTACCTTCACGCTGCCGCGGCCGTTCTCGTAAATTTCACGCATCTGCGCTTCATCGTACAAAATCTGACCGCCGCCCACGAAGTCCGGGGCGGGCATGGTGGTGGAGATGTCGTGGTGCTCGTCCTTCATCAGGGCCACGGTGGTGGCGCACAGCTCTGCCAGATTGAACGAGCAGATGTTGCAGGCCATGCCCACCGCGATGCCCAGCGTGTTGTTGGCCAGAATGGTGGGGAAGGTGACCGGCAGCAGGGTAGGCTCGGTGGTGGTGCTGTCGTAGTTGGGCACAAAGTCCACGGTCTCCTTGTCGATATCCCGGAACAGCTCCTCGCACACACCCTCGAGCTTCGCCTCCGTGTAACGGGCAGCAGCGCAGGACATATCCCGGCTGTAGGCCTTGCCGAAGTTGCCCTTGCTGTCCACAAAGGGCACCAGCAGGCTCTCGTTGCCGCGGCCCATGCGCACCATGGTGTCGTAGATGGCGGCATCGCCGTGGGGGTTCAGGTGCATGGTGCTGCCCACGATGTTGGCAGACTTGGTGCGTGCGCCCTTGAGCAGGCCCATCTCGTACATGGTGTACAGCAGCTTGCGGTGCGCCGGTTTGAAGCCGTCGATCTCTGGCAGCGCGCGGCTGACGATGACGCTCATGGCGTAGGGCATATAGTTGGTTTCCAGCGTGCGGGTGATGGGATCCTCCAGCACACTGCCGGCATTTAAAATTTCAACGCCGTCGCCCAGCTGCGGGCGCACCGGCTTGAGTGTTTTCTTGGTCGATTTTCTAGGCATCTTCTAACCTCTTGACGATTTTAAATGGGCGCCGCTCTCGCTCTGCCCATATTCAGCGGAAAATATTTTTATTTTGCAGTTCAGGATGGCCTGCGGGCCATCCTGAGCTGCTCTTTCACAGATGGAGCCGTTCCGGTTTTCTGCATTTTTCCCTTAAAATGCCGTGACCCGTTGGGGCCTTCTTCGTGAAAACGCGATTTGGAGCAGCCCGCAGGCTGTGACAAATCACCAAATTAAAATAACGTTACCTCTGTCATTGCCAGAGCGCAAGCGGAGGCAATTTAAAATCATCAGCTCACATCCAGATCGTCCAGATATTCTGCGCCGTGCTGCGCAATGTGTTCCTTGCGGCCTGCAAGGTTATCACCCAGCAGGATATCGAACACCTGCGCGGTCTGCACCACATCAGTGGGCATCACCTTGATCAGACGGCGGCTCTCCGGGTTCATGGTGGTCAGCCACATCATCTCAGGGTCGTTCTCACCCAGACCTTTGGAGCGCTGGATGGTGTATTTTTTCTCGCCGATCTCTTCCAGAAACGCTGTCTTTTCCGGCTCGGTGTAGGCGAAATAAGTTCGGTCTTTCGTTGTAATTTCATACAACGGCGACTCTGCGATATACACATAGCCCTTCTCGATCAGGGTCGGGGTCAGGCGGTAGAGCATGGTGAGCACCAGCGTGCGGATTTGGTAGCCGTCCACATCGGCATCGGTACAAATGACGATTTTATTGAACCGCAGATTATCGAGATTGAAGGTGGCCAGCTCCTTGTTGTGTTTGCCGCCCAGTTCCACGCCGCAGCCCATCACCTTGATGAGATCCACGATGACATCCGATTTAAAGATGCGGGCATAGTCGGCCTTCAGGCAGTTCAGGATCTTGCCGCGGATGGGCATGATGGCCTGATATTCACTGTCGCGGCTGGACTTGACCGCACCCATAGCGGAATCGCCCTCCACGATATACAGCTCGCGGCGGGATGCATCCTTGGTGCGGCAGTCCACGAATTTCTGCACCCGGTTGGCAAGGTCGATCTGGGTGGACAGGGTTTTTTTGATGCTCTGGCGCGTTTTTTCTGCATGCTCACGGCTCTGCTTGTTCACCAGCACCTGCTGGCAGATCTTCTGGGCCTCGTCCGGCTTTTCCAGAAAATACACTTCCAGATAATGCTTGAGGAAGTCGGTCATAGCCTGCGAGACGAATTTGTTGGTGATGGCCTTTTTGGTCTGGTTCTCGTAGCTGGTGCGGGTGGAAAAACTGGACGAGACATACACCAAGCAGTCCTGCACATCCTGAAAGCTGATGGCGCTCTCACCTTTTTTATAGAGGTTCTTTTCCTTCAGGTACTTATTGATCTGGTAGACAAAGGCAGTGCGCACCGCGTGCTCCGGGCTGCCGCCGTGCTCCAGCCAGGAAGAGTTGTGGTAGTATTCCAGCATCTGCACCTTATTGGAGAAGCAGAACGCCGCGCTCATGCGCACCTTGTAATCCGGCTGGTCCTCGCGGTCCCGGCCCACAGCCTCACTCTCGCAGCTGAACACCGGGGTCAGGGTATCCTCCCCTGCCACCTCGGCCACATAGTCCGCGATACCGTGCTCATAGCACCAGCTCTCGTACCACGCCTTGCCAGTGGCAGGGTCTTTCTCTTTTTCATCGGTAAAGTTCAGGGTCAGGCCTGCGTTGACCACTGCTTGACGGCGCAGGGTATCCTTATAGTAGCTGCCGGGCACATCGATGTCGGTAAACACCTCGTCGTCCGGCTTCCAGTGAATGATGCTGCCGGTGCGGCGGCCCTTGTAGGCTTCCTTCTGCAGGCCGCCCACATTCTCGCCCTTTTTAAAATCAAGGTGATAGTGGTATCCGTCACGATAGATATCGGCGGTCATCCATGCAGAAGCATACTGGGTAGCGCACAGGCCCAGACCGTTCAAGCCAAGGCTGAACTCGTAGTTATCCTCACCCTCGCCATACTTGCCGCCTGCATACATCTCGCAGAACAACAGCTCCCAATTGTAGCGCCCCTCGCCGTTGTTCCAGTCCACGGGCATACCGCGGCCAAAGTCCTCAACGATGACGCTGCCATCCTTACAGCGGGTCACGTTGATGGTATCGCCGTGGCCGTCGCGGGCTTCGTCGATGGAGTTGGAGACGATCTCAAAGATGGAGTGGGCGCAGCCCTCCACGCCGTCTGAGCCAAAGATAACGGCCGGGCGCTTACGCACACGGTCAGCACCCTTCAAAGAAGTAATGCTCTCGTTGCCATATTCCTGTTTTTTTGCCATGCTGCTCCTCCCGGCCCGGCCTTTCTTGCAAAAAGCGGGCCGTCTGTAGTCAAATCATAAAACGCCTCTGCCCTTTTCTTACTATAATATAGGTATACACAGAGAAAAAGGGCAAAAGCGCCTGAATCATTTCATTTTCATTAAACCATAGGTTGTTGAATTTGTCAATTTCTGTTTGGCACGCCCGCACACAGCACGTCCTGCGCCGGATGTGCCAAAAGCAGGTTGAAAAAAGTCATTCTTATTTTACGCGCTGGAGCGACCAAAATCAAGAAAGTTTCAATTTTCTGAAAAAAATTTGGATTTACCCCTTTACAAAATCGAAATTTCAGGTATAATAATCATCGTCCGGTGCGCCTCTGTAGCTCAGTCGGTAGAGCAGGGGACTGAAAATCCCCGTGTCATTGGTTCGATTCCGATCGGAGGCACCAGTCAAGGAAACCCAGCAGGGTTTCCAATATGCGGCCGTAGCTCATCTGGTAGAGCGCCACCTTGCCAAGGTGGAGGTAGCGAGTTCGAGCCTCGTCGGCCGCTCCAATACGAAGCCATCGTTGATGCAGAAATGCAAAAACGATGGCTTTTTTGTTGTTTCCCGTTACGGCTCCTTCCTGTGAAAAAACGAAAAGTCGGAAAATCCGCAGATTTTTCGGCTTTTGCAAATATGAAATAATGATTCCGCTGATATTGTCGGAGCGCGATCCGTGCGCGGAGACAATTTTAAATCGTTTCTTACAGGATCACATTTTTAATGAGCAGCGAAATGCTGCCGTCGTCGCTGTGCAGAAATTCCACCTCGTTGTCCGAGTTGAGCAGTTCGGTGGGAATCTTCACCTCAATGCCGTTGGCGGTGTGGATGCTGCGGCTCTCCATGCGGCGGATGCGCGCAGGGGTCACGGTCACGGGCTGCTCAGGCGCTTCCAGCACATCACTCTTTTCCACATAATCATCAAAAGGGCACGGCGGCAAGGGGATATTCCTCTTCCAACTGCTGACGCACCTGCTGGATGGATACCTGATTGTCGTTGTCTGCGGCCTGATTGGCGATCAGCATCGCGACCTGAGCCTCTACGTGGGGCTGATCTGCGTAGTTTTCCTGCACGGCCTGCACGGCGGCTTCCTGAATGGCCTGCAGCTTTTTCTTTTCCGGCTGGGCGGTGGTGTACTGGAACACTACCGTGGAAAGGTAAAAATCCTTGTGGCCGTCGATGTCGAACTTTTTTTCCAGCAGCTTCATGGAGTAGTCGGTCAGATTGACAAGGGCACCTTCCTCCACCTTGCCGCTCTGGCTGGGCAGGCAGGCCCGCTGCTGGATGATGGAGTTCACCGGGGCACCCTCCACATTCTCGGTGTAGTGGGTGTAGCCGTTTTTGTAGTTCAACTTCAGGATGCCCAGCCACGGCTCACCATCGCGGGTAAAATCCACCACGGCAAGGTCTGCCCCCGGAATGGTGGTGTGCGCGTGCATGTAGTCGAACAGAACGCCCGCGATGCGGCAGGAGAGGTCCACAAAATCGTGGTTGTGCTCCAGCTCGTTTTTAAAGGCAGAATCCGGCAGCGGGCGGCACTGGCGGATATCGTCGCTTGCAAGCAGCTTTTCGATGTGGTACTGGAAATAGGCGGTCTTTTCGGCGGTCATTTCCATGCCGCTTCCGCTGAGTACAGGCGCATCCATGGTGGTGTCCAGCACGTGCAGAATGGCCTGATGAATGATGATCTCCATGGGAGTTACCTCGTTTTTATAAGAATCTCTTTGGCATACAGTATAGCACAGCCCGGCCCAAAAGGCGAGAGCACATCTTGTAAACCGCCTGCAGGAATGCTACAATAAGGGCAGAAAACCACGCAGGAAAGGGGACAAAAACCATGGAATTCCGTGATAAGCCAATGGAAAACCTCATCCGCCTTCAGGAAAAGGACATCTGCAAAAATGCCCGCGCGCTGCTGCTGGACGGTGAGAGCATCGTGGGTGCCTACAAGACGGTGCGCGATCAGGTGATCTTTACCACCCACCGCATCATCATGGTGGATATGCAGGGCGTTACTGGAACCCGGCAGCAGATCTTTGTGCTGCCGTACCGCAAGGTGCTGCACTTCGGGATCCAGACGGCAGGCTTTGGCGACCCGATGCAGGCATCGCAGCTGACCATCTGCTTTGCGGACGCACACGAGGCAAAGTTCGGCTTTATCGGCCAGCAGGAACTGTTTGCGGTCGCCAACGCCATCAGCCGGTGCATCCTGTAAATAACTCCTTTAAAACAGCAGGCTCCCCGCCCGAGACCGGACAGGGAGCCTTTTGCTGTATATGAAATAGGAGAATGGCAGAATTAGCAGCGGCTTGTTTTGCGCACCAGCTGTTCGTGCATGAATACCATGAGCACCAGCAGTGCCAGCAGGTAAAAAGGGAACAGTGCCGGAGTGATGTTGTTTGCCAGCAGGCCGAACAGCGGCGGCATGGCCAGATTGCCCAAATAGGCGCTTGCCATCTGGATGCCGATGACCGCCTGCGATCTGTCCGCGCCGAAGTGTTCCGGCGTGGAGTGGATGATGCTGGGATAGATGGGCGCACAACCCAGCCCTACCAGAACAAGACCGCTCAGGGCAAGGATCTGCGGCCCCGGCAGCAGCAGAGCCAGCACCCCTGCGGCCAGAATGCACTGACCCATGCGGATCATCTGCGTATCGTTGAATTTCAGGGTCAAAAAGCCGCAGGCGGCGCGCCCGGCAGTGATGCCGATGTAGAACAGGCTGGCAAAGCTGGCGGCAGTGCCGGCGGCAACGCCTTTCGTCAGCGTGAGGTAGCTGCTAGCCCATAGACCGGCCGTGGTCTCCAATGCACAGTAGCAGAAGAAGCACAGCATCACCTCTCTGGCACCCGGCAGACGGAATACCTGTCCAAGGCTCAACGCCTGCGTCGAAGCAGTTTCGGTGTCGGTGCCTGCAGTACGGCTCTGCCATAGCGGCAAACTGAAAAAGAGCACTGCGCTCAGCAGGATCTGGAACAGGGCAATGTACCGGTAGCCGGATGTCCACGGCCCGCCGCCTGCCAGCACCCGGCCCATGACCATGGGGCTGATCATGGTGCCGATGCCCCACATGCAGTGCAGCCAGCTCATGTGGCGGCTTTTATAATGTAAGGCAACATAGTTGTTCAGGGCCGCGTCCACGCTGCCTGCACCCAGCCCATAGGGCACGGCCCACAGGCAGAGCATCCAGAACTGTGTGGAGACCGAAAAGCCGAACAGCGCGGCAGCTGTCATGGCCACACTGAGGGCGGTCACTTTTCCGGTGCCCAGCGCACGGATGAGCCGGTCGCTGTTCAGGCTGGAAACAATGGTGCCAAAGGAGATGATCATGGAGATCAGCCCCGCATAGGACACCGGCACACCGAGCGCCGGATACATGGAGGGCCACGCCGACCCCAGCAGGGAATCCGGCAGGCCCAGACTGATGAACGAGATGTAAATGATCGGAAGCAGAAGCTGTACCATAAATCTTGAGTTCCTCCGGGAAGCGTGTTATACTTGCAATGCATCTTGTACTTTGCTGATGTAATAATATCACACATCGGAGCGGAATATTAGGATAAAAACGCCCGATTGATACAACAAAACCGGCGCGGATGCGGATGTGCACCTTGACGGAAAGGAGATGGCTGATCGTGGCATTTCACACCAGCTGTGCAGCAGCGGGCGGGCTCAACTGCCTGCCGGATGTTGTGGCGGATGACGAGGGCAGGGAACTGGTGCAGCACGGCAGCGCACTGTTTCCTATTGCCTGCTATGAAGAGGACCTCAAAAGCTACTCGGTAGCATGGCATTGGCATGAAGAGTTTGAATACATCCTTGCCGTAAAAGGCCCGCTGGCGGTGGACGTGAGCAAAGCCCGGCTGGTTTTGCAGACCGGGCAGGGCGTGTTTGTCAATTCCGGAGTGTTCCATGCGGTGGAGCAGGCTGAGACCGGGGATGCCCTGCTGCATTCCGGGGTATTCCATCCGCGCCTGATCGGCGGCATGGATACCATCTTCTGGCAAAAGCTCGTACACCCGCTGCTTCAGCCGGGAGCACCGGCGTTCTTTCTGCTGGACGAGGCAGACGACGGGCAGAAGGCCGTGCTCTGCCATTTGCGGGAAGTCTGGGACGCAGTGGCCCAAGAGGTCTTTGACTATGAGAATCAGGCGCGGTACCATCTTTCGGCGGCGGTGCATCTGCTGGGAATGCAGTGCGAGGGTGGAAAAACAAAGGTCTCTCAGCAGGAGCAGATCGCGGCCCAGCGCATGAAACAGATGCTGCGTTTTGTGGAAGAGCATTATGCTGAGGAACTGAACGTGGAGCGCATTTCCGACTGCGTGGCCCTGAGTGAGAGCGCCTGCCTGCGCAGCTTCCGGCAGCTGCTGGGGATCACACCCATCCAGTATGTCAAGCAGTACCGCATTGAAAAGGCCGCCGAGCTGCTGCTTTCCACCAGCATGAAGATCGGCGAGATCGGTGCCGACTGCGGCTTTTCAGATACCAGCTACTTTACAAAGACCTTCCGGGAGATCAAGCACTGCACGCCCAGAGAGTACCGTCAGAAGTTTGCAGGAAGAGAGCAGCCTCTTTCAAGGCGGGACGGCGGCAGAGCCAGTGCACCGGCTGAAACAGCGTTATAAAAAGGAGAATCGGAAACAATGCAGCATAGTTTGACCAAAGGCCCCATCACCGGCAGCATTTTGCTGTTTGCTCTGCCGCTGATGCTGGCCTATCTGCTTTCGGCCACGCCGCTGGGCGTTATTGGCATCTGGCTCAGCGTGCCCATCGGCTGGGCGCTGGCAGATGCCATTGGCATTGGATACTATTTAAAAAAGAAGCAGTGACAGCAGGGGGAAAAGAAGATGGTCGACCATATCAGGATCCGCGGCGCGCGGGTGCACAACTTGAAAAACGTGAATGTGGATGTGCCGCTGGGCAAAATCGTGGGTGTGGCGGGCGTGTCCGGTTCGGGCAAGTCCAGCCTTGCGCTGGGCGTGCTTTACGCCGAAGGCTCCCGCCGGTATCTGGACGCACTTTCCACCTATACGCGCCGCCGCATGACGCAGGCGGCAAAGGCATCGGTGGACGAAGTGCTGTATGTTCCGGCTGCACTGGCACTGCATCAGCGGCCCGCTGTGCCGGGCATCCGCAGCACCTTTGGTACCGGCACGGAACTGCTGAACAGTCTGCGCCTGATGTTCTCCCGTCTTTCCAGCTATCCCTGCCCGCAGTGCGGCCACTGGCTGGAACCCAGCCTTGCCGTGGCGGCAGAAAAGCCGCTGCTCTGCCCGCAGTGCGGTGCCAGCGTGCGCGCGCTTTCCGCTGAAGAATTTGCCTTCAACAGTCAGGGTGCCTGCCGCACCTGCAGCGGTACCGGTATGGTGATGACCGTGGACGAGAGCACCCTTGTGCCGGACGATTCTCTTACGATCGACGAAGGTGCCGTGGCCCCGTGGAAGAGCCTGATGTGGTCGCTGATGGTGGATATCTGCCGGGAGATGGGCGTGCGCACCGATGTGCCCTTCCGCGACCTGACCGACCGGGAAAAGGATATCGTTTTCCATGGCCCGGCGGAGAAAAAGCACATTTTTTATCATAACAAAAATTCCAATCAGGCCGGGGAGCTGGATTTTACCTATTTCAATGCCACCTATACCGTGGAGAACGCCCTCTCCAAGGTCAAGGATGAAAAGGGCATGAAGCGGGTGGAAAAGTTCCTGCGGCAAGGCATCTGCCCGGACTGCGGCGGCACCCGGCTGTGTAATGCGGCTCGTACCCCAAAGCTGCGGGGCATCACGCTGGACAAGGCTTGTCAGATGACTCTTGTGCAGCTTACCGATTGGGTGGCGGGTGTGCCGGACAGTCTGCCGGAAGAGATGCGGCCCATGGCCCGCAATATCTGCGAATCCTTCCAGACGGCAGCGGCACGGCTGCTCTCGCTGGGCCTTGGCTACCTGACGCTGGACCGCTCCGCGTCCACTCTTTCCACCGGTGAGCGCCAGCGGATGCAGCTGGCCCGTGCGGTGCGCAACCGTACCACCGGTGTGCTCTATGTGCTGGACGAGCCGTCCATCGGCCTGCATCCTTCTAACATTGAAGGCCTGACCGATGTGATGCACGACCTTGTGGCCGACGGCAACTCGGTGGTGCTGGTGGATCACGATACCCAAATTTTAAAGGAAGCTGACTGGCTGATCGAGATGGGGCCGGAAGCCGGTGCAAAGGGTGGACATGTGATCGCGCAGGGCAGCATTCCGAAAATTGAACAGAACGCGGCTTCTCAGATCGGCCCGTTTCTTGCAGGCAGGGCGGGGGTGAACGCCCGGCCTCATGTGCTGGAAAATGAACTGTTTGCACAGGGCCGCATCCATCTGGCAACCTCGGCCATCCATACTGTGAAGCCGCTGGAACTGGAACTGCCCAAGGGGCGGCTGACCGTGGTTACGGGTGTGTCCGGCAGCGGCAAGACCACCCTGATTTTGGAAAGCCTGGTCCCGGCCTTGCAGGCAAAGGTGAACGGCACAGCCCTGCCAGCGCATGTGAAAAGCGTGGAGGCCGAGGAAATCGCGCAGGTGAAGCTGATCGATGCAACGCCCATCGGCATCAATGTGCGCTCCACCGTGGCCACCTATGCCAATGTGCACGATGAGCTGCGCAAGCTGTTTGCCAAAACGCAGGATGCCAAAGACCACGGCTATAAGGCGGGCGATTTCTCCTACAACACCGGTAAGCTGCGGTGCCCCACCTGTGACGGCACCGGCATCATCAGTTTGGATGTGCAGTTTTGCCGGACGTAGAAGTGCCCTGCCCGGACTGCGGCGGTTCGCGTTACAGCCGGGAAGCGGCGGCAGTGAAGCTGCCCACGGCGAACGGCGAACCAGCCTCCATGGCCGACCTGATGGACATGGATGTGTCCACTGCATTGGAAGCCTGTGCGGACTGCAAGCTTGTGCGCCAGCGCCTGCAGGTACTGAAAGAATTGGGCCTTGGCTACCTGACCCTTGGCGAGGAGACACCCAGCCTTTCCGGCGGCGAAGCCCAGCGGCTGAAGCTTGCCAGCGAGATGGGCAAGGGGCAGGCAGACAGTGTGTTCGTGTTCGATGAACCCACCATCGGCCTGCATCCGCTGGATGTACAGACCCTGCTGGGCGTGTTCCAGAAGCTGATCGGGAACGGTGCCACCGTGGTGGTCATTGAGCATGATCTGGATGTGATCCGCAATGCGGATTACCTTGTGGATATGGGGCCGGGCGGCGGCGATGCCGGCGGACGCATCGTGGCGGCAGGTACGCCGGAACAGGTAAGACAGAACCCGGAGAGCATCACCGGGCGGTATATCTGATAGAAAAAGCAACGCCCGCCGGGGAGACCCGGCGGGCGTTCTCTGTACGGCGATAAAACTTACCGCTTAATATCGTAGTTCATGTTCATCAGGTTGCGGATAGTGCTCACATCATCGGTGATGTTGGCATCGCCGTGGATGGTGTGCTTGATGGCGCTGCTTGCCACCGCAAAGTTGATCATGTCCATAGCCTTGTAATCGTGCAGCATGGCGTAGATCAGGCCGCTGGCGAAAGCATCGCCGCCGCCCACACGATCCAGAATATTGAAGGTGAACAGCTTGCTCTCGAAGGTGTGGCCATCGTACCACATGAAGGCCTTCAGGCTGTTCTCGCTGCCGCTGTGCGCATAACGCACATGGCGGGCAATGCACTTGAGGTTGGGATACCGCTCGATGAAGTGCTGGAAAATCTCGTCCTGCTGCTCATAGCTGGGCTGCAGAGGCACGCCGTCCTTCCAGTCGCCCTTGGAGTGGTCGTTCTCATCCTTCCACAGGTGGTACGGCTCAATGCCAAGCAGCACATCCACATAGGGCAGGCACTCGGTGCAGAAATCGCGGGCTTCTTCCCAGCTCCACAGGGTGGAGCGGAAATTGCCGTCGAAGCTGACGGTCAGGCCCTTGTTTTTGGCGACCTTGAGCATATCCAGAATGAGGGTGCGGCAGTTGGGTGCCAGTGCCGGGGTGATGCCGCTCAGGTGCAGCCAGTCGTAGCCGTCCAGCAAAGCATCCAGATCCACCTGCGAGAAATCGTACTCGGTAATGGCACTGTGCTTGCGGTCATAGATGACCTTGGACGGGCGGATGCCGTAGCCGGTCTCCAGATAATAAGTACCCAGACGGTTGGAAGGAGTCTCGTTCGGCTCGGTCAGGATCATAGGGGTGCAGTGCACGTCGTTGGAACGCAGCCAGCGCACGGCGCTCTTGCCCAGACTGTTGTTGGGCACCACGCTGAAGAAGGTGCTGTCCACACCAAGGTTCGCCAGTGCCAGTGCAATGTTGGCCTCGCTGCCGCCGTAGCTGGCCTCAAAGCCGGATGCCATACGGATCTTCTCGTAGTTCGGCGGGGTCAGGCGCAGCATGATCTCACCACAGGTGATGAATTTCTGGCCGGTGGTATCGTTGCCAAGGATCGGGTTGAAATGTTCCATAACGCTCCTCCTGATATTTACAGCTCATCAGAGTTCTGTTAACACATCGTTGTATCCATTATAATCCGGCCCGGATGGGATTGCAAGCACTTCCGCGGGGATGCAAGAGAAAATAATCAGCCTTTTTTGGGAGATTTGACGAATTCATACCCCTGTCAAATCGAAAGAAGGCGTATACTCTTCCTTCGCGCTGCTCTTCTGCTGCATGTAGCCCTGCGCCAGTCCCTTGTCCATGGCATAGTTGACCACCCGGCGGTATTCATAGGTGGTAATGCGCCGTCCGATGCCGTGCTCTGCGGCTTTGTAAAACGGTGTGTACTGGCTCATGACGCTGGGGATGAAGCATCCGGGGTCTGCATCGTTCCACGCGGCCATCTGGTCAAGCACCGCAAAGCTGTCGTCAACATGGCCGGGCAGGGCAAGGTGCCGCAGAATGACCCCCTTTTGCAGGATGCCCTCTGCATTGAAAACCGGGTGCCCGGCCTGTGCCATCATGGCTTCAATGGCGGGCTTTGCCTGCGAAAAATAGTCCGGTGCAGAGGAAAGCTCTGCCGAGAGGGCGGAGGAGACGTATTTCAGGTCGGCCAGCCAGATGTCGATGTATCCGCGCCATGCTTCCACGCTTTCCACCGTTTCGTAGCCGCCGGTGTTGCATACAATGGGCAGATGCAGGCCCTTAGCCCGGGCAATATCCAGCGCGGCAATGATCCAGGGCCGCCACTGGCCGGGCGTGACCAGATTGATGTTGTTGGCACCCTGCTCCTGCAGATTCAGGAAAATCTCTGCCAGATGTTCCACGCTGATCTCCTTGCCAAGGCCCTCGGCGCTGATGGGATAGTTCTGGCAGAAGCAGCATTTGAGGGTGCAGCCGGAAAAGAACACCGTGCCGCTGCCCTTTGTGCCGCTGATGCATGGCTCCTCCCAGTAGTGCAGGGCAGCGCGGGCTGCTTTTAAGGTGCCGCCCGCGCCGCAGGAACCGGTGCGTCCGGCAGCACGGTCGGCCCCGCACCGGCGCGGGCAGAGGGTGCAGGAAGAGGGAACGGAGACGAAATCGCTTTTCGGCATAATATCCAAAGTCCTTTGCTGAAAGTTTGTCAGCCCCAGTATACCACTTTTCGCCCCGGACGTGCTATACTATAAGATAAGGAAAAAATAATACATATGGAAAGCAACATCTTTGCAAGGTCCTTGTGGCGGACTGCGGCAGAGAGAACGTTGTGATGGAGGAGACCATGCGCACCGAAACCGATGAGATCCGCGATAATCTCAAGTACCTGACCCTGCTCTCGCGGGATTATCCTTCGCAGGCGGCGGCAGCCAGCGAGATCATCAGCACGCAGGCACTGCTCAAGCTGCCCAAGGGTACCGAGCACTTCATGAGCGACCTGCACGGCGAGAATGAAGCTTTTGTGCATATTCTGAATTCCGCTTCCGGTGTCATTCGCGAAAAAGTGGATCAGGTGCTGGGCGATACCGTGCCGAAGCATACCCGCGCCGAGCTGGCAACGCTGATCTATTACCCCAACGAAAAGCTGCCCCAGCTCAAGGCACGCTGTACCAGCGAGGAAGCGCTGGATCAGTGGTACACCGAAACGCTGCTGAGGCTCATTGATATCTGCCGTCTGGTGTCCTCCAAGCATACCCGCGACCATGTGCGCAGATGCCTGCCTGCCAGCTGCGGCTACATTCTGGACGAGCTGCTCCACGCCCATTTTGAGGATCACGACAAGGATCTGTACTACGGCCAGATCGTGGGCAGCATCATTGAAAATGGCCGCGCCGACCACTTTATCGTGCGGCTGTGCGAGCTGATCAAGCATCTGGCAGTGGACAAGCTGCACATCGTGGGCGACCTGTTCGACCGCGGCCCACGCCCGGATATCATCCTCGATCTGCTCATGCGCCACCACAATGTGGATATCCAGTGGGGCAACCACGATGTAGTATGGATGGGTGCCGCTGCGGGCAGCCCCATCTGCATCTGCACGGTGCTCAAGACCACGCTGGCTTATCATAACCACGGAATGCTGGAGGACTGCTACGGCATCAACCTGCGGCACCTGCAGCGGATGGCCGAGCAGTTCTACGGCAATGATGATCTTTCCATCTGGATGCCTCATACCGATGCAGCCCGCGGCCCCTACACCAGGGGAATGCTGCACCGCTGTGCCGTGATGCACAAGGCCATCAGCATTCTGATGTTCAAGCTGGAGTGCCATGTCATTGACCGCAACCCGGACTTCCAGATGCTGGAGCGAGATTATCTGCGCCGCATCGACTGGGAAAAGCACACGGTAAAGATCGGCGAAAAGGAGTATCCGCTGCGGGATACCTCGTTCCCCACGGTGGACCCCGCTGACCCGGCCGCACTGCACCCGGATGAACAGCTGGTGCTGCGCAAGCTGGTGCAGTCCTTCCGCCAGAGCGAAAAACTGCAGCAGCATGTGGAATTTCTCTATGCAAAGGGCAGCGTATACCACATTGAGAACGGCAACCTGCTCTACCATGGCGCTGTGCCCATGACCAGCCGCGGCACCTTTGCCATGGAGCGCTTTGAGGGCCGCTACTACTCCGGCCGCGCACTGATGGACTACTGCGATGCCCGCGCCCGCCGGGGCTACTATGCACCGGAAGGCAGCGCTGCCCGCCAGAGCGGACAGGATTTTTTGTGGTATCTGTGGTGCGGCAAGCTTTCGCCGCTGTTTGGCCGCAGTGCCATGACCACATTTGAGCGGCTCTATGTAGAGGACGCTTCCACCCACACCGAGGTGAAGGACCCCTATTATACATGGTATAACGATGAGGCCGTCTGCCGCCGCATTCTGGCCGAGTTTGGCCTGCCCGGTGCCAGCCACATCGTCAACGGCCACGTGCCGGTGCGGGAAAAGAACGGCGAAAGCCCCATCAAGGGCGGCGGACGGCTGGTGGTGATCGACGGCGGTTTCTGCCGTGCCTACCACGAAAAGACCGGCATTGCGGGCTACACGCTGGTGTATTCCAGCCGCACCATGTCCCTGCGCACCCATCAGCCCTTTGAAAGTGCCGAGAAAGCGGTGAAGGATAATCTGGATATCATTTCCCAGAAAAACATTCTGGAAACCGAAAATCATCGCATTCTCGTGGAGGACACCGACGAGGGCGAGGTGCTGCGGGAGCGTGTGCACGACCTCAAGCAGCTGGTGGCTGCCTACCAGTTGGGCTGGATCACTGAGACTCGGTGCGAAGACCACATCTGGTAAAGAAAGCGCAACAGCAATGTATCTGGTTTTTGTAAAATACCTGAAAAAGAAATCAAAATTTTGGAATATCCTGCGCGAAAATGGGCAAAACAGAAAATAATAAAACAACACCAAGTGGGGCTTTGCTTTTTTGTGAAAGTTGTGTATAATAAGAATAGCTGTACGTGTACGGCCTTATGGCCCATGCACATCAGGCAGCTTTTATGGAAAATGCTTTCAGGAACCTTAACAGGCCTGCGGCTGCGGGCCTCCGACAAGGAGATCATAAAATTGGAGAAATTTGTTATTACGGGCGGCAAGCCCCTGCACGGCGAAGTTACCATTTCGGGTGCCAAAAATGCGGCGGTGGGCGTCCTGCCTGCAACCATTCTGGCAGCGGATGTCTGTGTGATCGAGAATCTGCCGGATATCAGTGATGTGGCGGTGAGCCTGAAGATCCTCAGCGTTCTGGGCGCACAGATCAAAATGATCAACCGCAACACCTACGAGATCGACACCACCCATCTGACCGGCACCAACGTCCCGGACGACCTGTCCCGCCAGATGCGCGCCAGCTACTACTTTCTGGGCGCACTGCTGTCCCGTTTTGGCAAGGCTCAGGTGGCCATGCCCGGCGGCTGCAACCTCGGCCCCCGCCCCATTGACCAGCACCTGAAGGTGTTCAGTGCTCTGGGCGCAGAGGACAGCGTGGACTACGGCATGATCACCGTGCGCGCCAAGGAGATGAACGGTGCACACATCTTCTTTGATAAGGTCAGCGTGGGCGCTACCATGAACGGTATGCTCTCCGCTGTAATGGCCAAGGGCCAGACCATTCTGGAAAACTGTGCCAAGGAACCCCATGTGGTGGATCTGGCAAACTTCCTGAATATGTGCGGTGCGAACATCCGCGGCGCAGGCACCGATGTGATCAAGGTGCGCGGCGTGGAAAAGATGCACGGCTGTACCTACAGCATCATCCCGGATCAGATCGAGGCTGGCAGCTACATGGTGGCTGCTGCTGCCACCGGCGGCGATGTTCTGGTGAAGAACGTCACCCCCAAGCATCTGGAACCCATTACCGAAAAGCTGCGCCGTGCAGGCGTGGAGGTGGAAGAATTTGACGATGCTGTGCGTGTGCGCCGCACCGGCGATATTCTGCCGCTGAAGATTAACACGATGCCGCATCCCGGCTTTCCCACCGACATGCAGCCCCTGATGGGCGTGCTGCTGAGCGTGGCCAAGGGCACCAGCACCGTGACCGAGAGCGTGTGGGACAACCGCTTCCGCTATGTGGACGAGCTGCGCAAGATGGGTGCCAACGTGCAGGTGGACGGTCAGGTGGCTGTGTTTGAGGGCGTGGATAAGCTCACCCCTGCACCGCTGCGCGCACTGGATCTGCGTGCAGGCGCTGCCATGGTGGTGGCTGCGCTGATGGCAGACGGCACCAGTGAGATCGAGGAGATCGGCCACATCGAGCGCGGCTACGAGAATATCGTGGAAAAGCTGCGCGGTCTGGGTGCAGACATCAGCAAGGTGGAGCGTATGCCCGCTGCACTGGATCAGGCACTGTAACTTATAAAAAGCAAACAGCCTGCTGCATATGCGGCGGGCTGTTTTTGAGTGTATCAGAGGTTTTTCATGGCAGAATTCATCTCGTTATATTCGGGTTCCTCCGGCAACAGCAGTGTGGTGCGCTGCGGGCAGCGGTATCTCATTGTAGATATGGGCAAGGGCGTGCGCACTACCTCGGCGGCGCTCAAGGCGCTGGGCCTTGCCGCCAGTGACTGCGACGGCATCCTTGTCACCCACGAGCACAGCGACCATGTGAAGGGGCTTTCCACCTTCCTCAAAAAGAACACGCTGCCGGTGTACGGTGCAGCGGCAACGCTGGATTTTCTGGACAGCAACGGCATCGTACCGGCTAGCTGTGAGCTGCACGAGCTGGAAGGCAGGGAAGAGGATGTGGGCGCGTTTGGCGTGCAGAGCTTTCCCACCAGCCACGATGTGCCCTGTGTGGGCTACCGCATCCACACCCCGGACGGCAAGACCATGACCATTGCAACCGACCTTGGCGTGCTCACGCCGCCGGTGCACGAGGCGCTTTCCGGCTGCGACCTTGTGGCACTGGAGAGCAACTACGACCTGCACATGCTGCGCAGCGGGCCGTATCCCTATTACTTACGGGCACGCATTGAAAGCACCCGGGGCCACCTTTCCAACGACGAGTGCTCGGCAAAGCTGCTGGAACTCATTCAGGAAGGGTGCAAAAAGTTTGCGCTGTGCCATCTTTCGCAGGAGAACAACACGCCTGCGCTTGCCCTGCAGACCGTGTTCAACACGCTGGGCGCGGCGGGCGTTGTGCCGGAGAAGGACTGCATCGTGCAGGCACAGCGCCGCAACGAAATGAGTCCGGTATTAGAGTTTTAAATAAAACAAACGGCAATGCATTTGCATTGCCGTTTGTTTTATTCAGCTGCTTTCTGTGTGCGGATGTCATCGCCTGCAAAAAGGCAGGGGACAAAGGCAGAAAGGCGGCTGGAAATTTTTTCGGTATACAGCTTTTCCAGCAGAGCACCGTCAGTGATGTTGGTGGTGACGATGGTGGGCAGCTTTGCACCCAGCCGGTTGTTGAGCAGACTGTACAGGCTGCTGATGAGGAAGGCGGAGTTGAACTCCGAGCCAAGATCATCCAGAATGAGCAGGTCGGCCCCGGCAGCGGTCTGCATCAGCGTTTCCTCCTCGCCTGCCGGGTCTGCACCAAAGTGCAGCCCTTCCAGTTTGGAGAAAAAGTCCGGGCTGGAAACATAGATCACATCGTAGCCCTTTTCCAGCACGATGCCCGCAATGGCAAGGGCCGCATGGGTCTTGCCAAGGCCCGCATTGCCAAACAGCATCAGGCTCTCGCTGTGGTGGTCAAACTCTTCCGCGTAGCTGCGCAGGTCTGCCAGCATATCGGCCATGTAAGGGCGGATGGCGCCGCCCACCTTTTCATCGGCACGGTTCGGGTAATAGCGCAGCTCCATGGTGTCAAAGCTTGCAATGGACAGGCTGGACAGCGCCTCGATCTCCTTGCGGCGCAGCTGCTGCATCACCTTGTGCACGCACTCACAGGCGCGGCCATTCACACTGCCGGTGTCCTGGCATTTGGGGCAGACAAAGCGCGGCTCCAGTGCATCAGCGGGCCGTCCGCTTTGTGCCAGCAGGGCGGTCAGCTTCTGCTTTGCATCGGCAAGGGCGGCGGCAGCCTCGGTGCGGTCCTTGCCCGCAGCACCGGCCAGTGCGCAGCGGATGCCCCGCACCCGCACCTCTTCTTCTGCATGGCGCAGGGCGGGCACGGCGGCCTCTGCCTCGGCCCGGGCATCCTCGGCCCGGGCACGGGCCATCTGCCGCCGGGCGGCCACGGTGCGCATGGCTTCCTGATACAGTTCGTTTTTGGTACGCATGGCTCCTCCTTATTCCGGCTTCTTTTTCAACGGACGGCGGCGGGCAGCGTTCTTGAGGAAATCGTTGCCGCTGGGGGCTTCGCGGTCTACCCGGAGGTTTCGGCTTGCGCCTGCAGCAGCCACCGGGCTGCGCACATCGTGCACGGTGCGCAGGCCCTTGGCGTTCCATGTTTTGAGGATACTGTTCCAGTACCACAGGTCGCGCTTGGCCCCGGCCTGCACAGCAGCTTCCTGCACCATGGCATCGTCGTAGCCGTAAACCTCGTACCAGCGTGCAATGGCCTTGCGCCCGCCAAGGGTCAGCTCGCTTTCCGGGATGTTCAGAAGGCCGCTGACATACTGCTCGCGGCTCTGGCGCAGTGCCAGCAGTTTGAGGTGGGCATCGGCCTGCTCACCGGTCTCCACGCCCTCGGTGCGCCACACCTTCAGCTCATGCACTACGGCGGCCATGGTGCTGCGGCCGGTGCTGGCAACGTAGGCGGTGCACAGCATCACGGTCTCCGGCGCAAAGCCCTCCTGCATATAAAGGTTGACCAGCTTTTCCATCTCCCTGTGGGTCAGCGGACGGGCAAAGCCGGTCTGTGCGCAGTCGATCAGGCTGGAGATCATGGGGTCGGTGCGGCTGGCCGCAGCGATCTCGGCCCAGGTCATGGGTGCGGGGGCGCTGGGTTCCTCGCCCGGTGCGGCGTTCTCTTCGTACCGCTCCAGCAGGCCAGCGCCTGCCCAGAAGGAGAGGGCGCTCTCGGCGCTGATGCGGCTGCGCAACTTGAGGTCGGCACAGATCTTGTCCGGGTCGGTGATGCCGGTCGCCAGCACATACAGAGCCACGCGCACATTGTATTCTTCGGCGATGCCCAGTTTGGAAAACACCAGCTGCGGCACTGCAATGGTATCGCCCTTGAGTTCTTTTAAACGATAGATCATGTTTTATTCCTTCGGCTTGTCCGGCTCGGCTTCGGCGGCAGGCGGCTCCCACGGGTCGCTGTCCATCATGCTGGGGCAGTTTTTCCAGCGGTCAGGATCGGCATTGAACGCGTCCTGCAAAAAAGCGGCTGTGGCCTCCCGGCCCTCGTCGGTGAGCGGAAACACCTTCTGCACCCGCAGGGCAGGGTCGGTCTTTTCAATGGTCCAGGGGTCCGGCCAGTAGTCCACGGTGAGGATGCTTTCCTCTTTTGTGGCACCCTCGCCGCCGTCCGGGTCCGGCACGGTGCGCTTGCCGGGGATCATCCGGTATCGCAGACCGTATTCGTTGCCGCTGTAGGAATTTTTGCATTTGAAGTAATGCAGCAGGGGAACAAAGATCATGGCAGAGTCCTTTCGTATTTTGCAGGGAGCGGCTGTAAGCAAAAACGGCAAACCGATATTCCACGGTTTGCCGTTTGTTTTTGGAGCAGGGTACGGGACCCGAACCCGCCGCCTGCTGCTTGGGAAGCAGCCGCTCTACCGGATGAGCTAACCCTGCAAGTTGCTCATTTATTGTAGCAAAGAGGGACGGGATTGTCAAGGGCCGGAGAATGTCAGTTTTTCTGGGCATCGGTCAGGTCCAGCACTGGCGTGAAGGGGTCGAACACAAGGCCGGTGATGCCGTCCGCCACCAGCAGACGCCTGTTCTGGCCCAGCAGCGGCACCACGGCGCAGCCTTCCAGCAGCTGGCGCTCACAATCGGCCAGCAGGGCACAGCGGGCGTTGCCGGTCTGCTGGGCACTCTCGGCCAGACGCTGAGAGTAGATGGGGTCGGACCAGCCGGTCAGGCCGCCGCCCTCGGCCGTGAACTGCTGCAGCATCTGGTATACGCTGCCGCCTTCGGCGCGGATGGGAGCCAGCGCAATGGTGTAGCTGCCCGCTGCAAGGCGTTTGTCGAACTCCTCCTGCGGAACCTCTTCCACCGAGAAGAAAAGGGAGCAGTCCTTCTGCCATGCGCCGTTGATCTGCTCGGCCAGTTCGGTCAGGCCGGCTTCCTTCGGCAGCAGGATGGTCACGCCGGAAAAATCCGAGCTGGCCATGCCCTGCCGTGCATTCAGGTACAATGTACGGGGGTCGGTGATGGTGGGCAGCGGGTTCCTGGCAGACTTGCGGTAATCGATGCCGTCCACGGAAAGGCCGGTGGGCACAAGACCCTCGGCAGCGGTGTACAGACCGGAAGAGGGCACATCCACATTCTCCCGGGCGATGCCGGCAAGCGCCTGCCGCAGTTCCTGATCGGCAAACACAGAATCTTCGGCGCTGTTGAACAGCAGTGCCCAGGTGGTGTCGGAGTAATCCACCGACTGCAGCGAGGTATCCTCGCCGGTGTCGTCCAGCGCGGCGGAGCATTTTTCGTCTGCAATGAGCTGGGCGGCGCTCTTGCCGGTGCTGCCGGTGTTCTGCACCAGACGCAGGCTGCCGATCATGGGGGAAGAGACATCCCGGCGCAGGAACAGGCCGCTGGCCGTCCAGTTGTAAAGATAGAAGCTGCCGCTGGAAAGGGTGGTCTTGGCGGTCAGACCGTAGGTGCCGCGGGTGCTCTCAAAAAATGCTTCATCGCAGGGCATGGCACCGGGTAGGGTGAGCTTGGCAAGGAAGTTGTCGTCCTTTTCACTCAGGCGGAACACCAGCGTCAGCGGGCCGGCGGCCGAAACGCCCAGCGTGCTGGCATCGGCTGTGCCAGCCAGCACGGCAGCACTGTTCTCAAGGGCGGCAAACTCCACGGCATAAGGGGAATTTGTCTGCGGCTGGAATATACGCCGAAATGCAAACACAAAGTCCTCGGCAGTGATGGTGTGATCCGTGGAAGCGCCCTTGACGGCCTTGTAGGTCAGGCCGTCCTTGATCTGGAAGGTGTAGGTCTTGCCATCGGAGGAGATCGTCCAGCTCTCGGACAGATCGGGCACGATCTCGCCATCCGCTTTTTTGCGGACAAGCCCGCTGTAAAGGTTCTCGCAGGCGATCACGTCCGGGGCAGCAGAAGCTACCTGCGGGTCAAGGTTTGCGGGAATGGTATCCACGAACCATGTAAAGCTTGGCGCACTGGAACTGCTGCCGCAGCCGGTGAGCGCAAGCAGGAACGCAGCAGCAAGCACTGCTGCGGTAATACGGAAGAACTGTTTCAAGGGGATGACCTCATTCTATGGTATTTGCGAAAAAGGCTTTTTGTATACAAAAAGCACTCTGCTTCGACAAGTGTAGCAGAAACAGCGGCAAAATACAATTGCAGAATTGTGAATTTACCTTGCTTTTTGGGGCAAAAAGGGCGTTTTTCCGTTGCCAATTGCGGCTAAATGGACTATAATGGTACAGCGAAACATCTCTGCACCCGTTTTGAGGTGCGTTCTGAATACGATATTATGGAGGAGGAACTGTTTTTATGCAGAAGGATCAGCAGAAACTGATTGAACTCATCAAAGGCAAAAAAGTGGCCTTCATTGGTGCCGGTGTCAGCCACAAGACCCTGATCAAGGAGTTTGTGGAGCTGGGTCCCATGTGACCCTGTGCGACCAGAAAAAGAGCGTGGAGGACTTTGGCGATTACGCTGCCACCATCAAGGAGCTGGGCATCGACCTGAGCCTGGGCGAAAACTATCTGGATGGCTTCAAGGGTCAGGATATCATCATGCGCACCCCGGGCTTTGTGGGCTACTTTGAAAAGCCCCTGCAGGATGCCATGGCCGCAGGCACCATGGTCACCAGTGAGGTGGAGCTGTTCTTCGACTTCTGCCCCTGCGAGATCGTAGCCGTGACCGGCTCCGACGGCAAGACCACCACCACCACCCTCATCTCCAAGTTCTACGAGGCCGCAGGCCGCAAGGTGCATCTGGGCGGCAACATCGGCGCAGCTCTGCTGCCCATGCTGCCCGAGGTGGCTCCCGAGGATGTGGCTGTGGTGGAGCTGTCCAGCTTCCAGCTCATCAGCATGCATTCCAGCCCCAACATTGCCGTGGTGACCAATGTCACCCCCAACCATCTGGACCACCACAAGGACATGCAGGAGTACATTGATGCCAAGCGCAACATCCTGCTGTACCAGAAGCAGCCCTGCCGCGCTGTGCTGGGCTATGAGAATGAGATCAGCCGTTCCATGCAGTCCGACTGCAAGGGCAAGCAGGTGTGGTTCACCCGCCTGCACGATACCGACAACGGTGCCTTCCTGCGCAAGGAGGACAACATGCTCTGCATGGCCGAGGATGGCGTTGTGACCCCCTTCCTGGCCCAGAAGGACGTGAAGCTGCGCGGCCTGCACAACATTGAAAACCTGCTGGCTGCTGCCGCTGCCGTGTGGGGCGAGGTGCCCGTGGAAGCCATCCAGAAGGTGGGCAGCACCTTTACCGGCGTGGAGCACCGCATTGAGCCGGTGCGCACGCTGGACGGCGTGCTGTACTACAACGACTCCATCGGCACCAGCCCGACGCGCACCATTGCCGGTCTGCGCAGCTTTAACCAGAAGGTCATTCTGATCGCTGGCGGCTACGACAAGCACATTCCCTATGAGCCGCTGGCACCGGAAGTGGTGGCCCACGTGAAGAACCTTGTGCTGATGGGTGCCACCGGCCCCCGCATCGAAAAGGCTGTGCGCGAGGACCCGAACTTCAACGAAGCAGAGCTGCCCATCCAGCATGCCGACAACATGCAGCACGCTGTGGAGCTGGCCCGTGCCTGCGCAAAGCCCGGTGACATCATCATCCTGTCCCCGGCCAGCGCATCGTTTGACCTGTACCCCAACTTTGAGGTGCGCGGCCGCGAGTTCAAGAAGATCGTCAACGAGCTGAAGTGATCGCGCAGGTCAGCACAAAAGCCCACCGCGCCCGCTTTTTAAATGCCTGCCGGGGGAAATGGGTGCTGGGGGCGACCCTGCCGCTGGATCTTGCCCTTTTTAGCAAAAGCCAGCCGTGGCGATTCTACGCAGGACCTACACTGGCGCTGGAACTCAGCGGCAGTACCGCATGGGCAGCAGGGCACGCAAACCCGGAAGAGATGGCCAGCTTTCTGGCTTTCTGCGGGTGTGAGAGCATCATTTTAGACGAAAACGAATGCCCACCGCCTGCCGGGTGGTGCAAAGCTGAAACGCTGACCGTATTCGGCCTTGCACCCGGCAAGGCTCTGCCGCTGCCCGCTGCAGACGAGACGCTCTGGGCCGGACTGACCCTTGACAGAGAACCCTCTGCCATGGATGTGGCACGGGCGCTCTGCCCGGCGGATACGGCAAAGCAGGAGGACTTTTACTCCGAGCTTTGCACAAAGCGCACCCGCGGCAAAGCTCTTGTGTGGGCGCTGCGGCAGGGAAGTGAAACGATCTGCACGGTAGGGGTCTATGCCCTTGCGAACAGGCAGGCCTATATGGCCTGCGGGCAGACAGCCCAGCCTTTGCGGGGCAAGGGCATCGGCGGGCGGCTCATTGTGCAGATGGCGAACGAGCTTGCCGCCAAGGGGGAGCACCCGGTGTTTCTCTGCAGCCCGGAGCGGGTGCACTTTTATACCCGGCTTGGCTTTGAAAAGCTGGGGGAATATGCAAGATATGAACAAACTCCTTCAGTCAAAACCTGACGGTTTTGCCAGCTCCCTCAATGAGGGAGCCTTTGGCAGGACGGAAAAGCTTTCTGCATAAGTGAAACGTTCTGGTTTCGTCAGGAGCTCCCTCCCTGAGGGAGCTGGCGCACGAAGTGCGGCTGAAGGAGTCATTCCGACAGAAAGCCTGCGCTCTATAAAATCTATAAAATTAAGGAACCGTTATAATGTCAATGCTGAACCACTTTTTCAATTACAAACCCGAAGTTCTGGCGCTGGACGAAAAGGCTATGGAGCTGTGCCAGCCCTACTTCCGCCATATGGAGGAGATCCGCGATTTTAACCAGCTCAAAATGCTGAAAGCCTTTGCGGATACCCAGATGTCCTCCACCGATATGCTGGGCACCACCGGCTACGGCCTGTGGGATACCGGCCGCGCAAAGCTGGAGCAGATCTTTGCCGAGGTGATGGGCGCAGAGGATGCCCTCGTGCGCAGCCAGTTCCAGAGCGGCACCCACACGCTGGCTGTGGCGCTGTTCGGCCTGCTGCGGGCAGGGGACACCCTGCTGGCTGCCACCGGCCGTCCCTACGATACGCTGGAAGGCGTGATCGGTCTGGACGGCAAGGGCAAGGGCACCGGCACCCTGATGGATTACGGCATCCGGTACGATGAAGCTCCGCTGAAAGCCGACTTCACCCCGGATTATGACCTGATCGCCCAAAAGGCCCCCGGTGCAAAGGTGTGCCACATCCAGCGCAGCCGCGGCTATCTGCAGCGCAATGCCTTTGATCTGGAAACGATCCGAAAAATTGCGGATACCGCCCGCGCCGCAAACCCGGACATCATTATTTTTGTGGATAACTGCTACGGCGAGTTCACCCAGACGCAGGAACCCTGTCAGATGGGCGCAGACCTTGTGGTGGGCAGCCTGATCAAGAACCCCGGCGGCGGCATCGCTCCCACCGGCGGCTACATTGCGGGCCGCAAAGACCTTGTGGAGCTGTGCGCTTACCGCCTGAATGCGCCCGGTCTCGGCAAGGATCTGGGCTGCACGCTGGAAACGCCCCGTGATATGTATCTGGGCTTCTACTATGCGCCCGGCGTGGTGTGCGAGGCCATCAAGACCGCCATTTACGCCCAGTGTATGCTGGAGCTGCTGGGCAAGAATCCAGTGCCGCGCTACTGCGACGACCACAACGACATCGTCACCTGCTTTGATGCAGGCACTGCGGATGCGCTCATCGGCTTCTGTCAGGGCATTCAGGCTGCAAGTCCTGTGGACAGCTATGCCGCCCCGGAACCTTCTCCGGAGCCGGGCTATACCGATGAGGTGGTCATGGCAAGCGGCAGCTTTACACAGGGCAGTACCATCGAGCTTTCCTGCGACGGCCCGCTGCGTGAGCCGTACACCTGCTACCTGCAGGGCGGTCTGAACTTTGCTGCCAGCCGTGCAGGCGTGCTGCTGGCCATCCAGAAGGCTTATTTTAAGGACTGAAAAGGGGAGAGCGCATGCCTGTTTTAAGTGACCGTGTGGGTACCTTCACGGATTCAGTCATCCGCCGCATGACCCGCATCAACAATCAGTACGACTCCATCAACCTTTCGCAGGGCTTCCCGGATTTTGACCCGCCGAAGCAGCTGCTGGACGCTCTGGCCGAAACGGCTTACAAAGGCCCGCACCAGTACGCTGTGACCTTTGGCGCGCAAAACTTCCGCGAGGCGCTGGCAAAAAAGGACCAGCCCTGCCCTGCACCACGAAGTAGACCCCAACACCGAGATCTGCGTGACCTGCGGCGGCACTGAGGCCATGATGGCCGCCATGATGACCATCTGCAACCCCGGCGACAAGGTGATGATCTTCTCACCGTTCTACGAGAACTACGGTGCCGATGCCATTCTTTCGGGCGCGGAACCCATCTATATCCCGCTGGTGCCGCCCACCTATGAGTTTGACATCAGCCTGATCAAAAAGGGCTTTGCCGAGGGTGCCAAGGCGCTGATCCTGTGCAACCCCTCCAATCCCTGCGGCAAGGTGTTCCGCCGCGGCGAGCTGGAAGCCATTGCAAAGCTGGCCATCCAGTACGATGCCTTTGTGGTGACGGATGAGGTGTACGAGCATATCATCTATGCGCCGGCAGAGCATATCTGCATGGCAAGCCTGCCCGGCATGTTTGAGCACACCATCACCTGCAACTCGCTCTCCAAGACTTACTCCATCACGGGCTGGCGTCTGGGCTATCTGATCGGACCCGCAGAGGTCATTGAGGGCGCGCGCAAGGTGCACGACTTCCTCACTGTGGGTGCGGCTGCACCCTTGCAGGAGGCTGCTGTGGCCGGTTTGGAGATGCCCGCCAGCTATTACGAAAAGCTGCAGGCCCTTTACACCGAAAAGCGCGATCATTTTCTGGCCGGGCTGGACCGTGTGGGGCTGAAGCACAATGTTCCGCAGGGCACCTATTTTGTGATGATCGATATTTCCGATTTTCTGGCGCTGCCAAGTTCAAGGGCTGGACCGACCTGCAGTTCTGTGAGTGGATGATCCGGGAAGTGGGCGTGGCCGCTGTGCCTGGCTCCAGCTTCTTCCGGGAGCCGGTGAACCACCTGATCCGGATGCACTTTGCCCGCGGCACCGATGTGCTGGACGAAGCCGTCCGCCGGCTGGAAAAGCTGCAGGCTTTACTGAAATAAAAGCAAAACAAAAAACAACAGCGCCGCAGGAAGTTTCCTGCGGCGCTGTCTCTTTCCCGATACTCTATACACGATTCATCACACGGCGTGGCGCTGCACAGTGGGCATTGGCTCCACAAGAGCGGGATGCATCCCCTCGCGGTAGTCCAGGTCGCCCTGATCCATACCGCGCAGCAAGACCTCGGCGGTGGCAATGTTGGTGGCAATGGGTACGCTGTGCATATCGCACAGGCGGAGCAGATTCTGCTCGGTGATGCTGGCGGCATCCGCTTTCAGCGGGTCACGGAAGAACAACACCAGATCCACTTCGTCGCACGCAATGCGGGAAGTGATCTGCTGCACACCGCCCAAGCGCCCGGAGAGATAACAGTGCACGGGCAGGCCGGTAGTCTGCGCCAGCATCCGTCCGGTGGTGCCGGTAGCAATGACTGTGTTTTTGGACAAAATGGCGCTGTAAGCAGTGCAGAACTGCAGTGCAAGCTCTTTGCGGGAATCGTGTGCAAGAATGGCGATCGTCATATTGCTCTCTCCTTTGTTCCAAGTATAGTGTTGTGTGCAACGAACAACTTTCTCATTGGAAAGTGAAATGAAGTGAAATCGTTATCAAGTTTTCCAATATAGTTTTACCGCATCAAAATAGGGGTTGTCAAGGGGGTTCTTGTACTTTTTATAAAACAAAATGGAGAAAGTAAGACTATATCTTTGTGAGAAGTGCAGAAAACTGGGATACAATCATCCATATCAGTGAGCGAACAGGAAAGGCAGATTGAAAACATAATTCAGTTTTTGTCTTTACTGAAAGAACATTTCATGGGAATAAAACAAAAATACAGGCTGGCGCAAATCGCACCAGCCTGTTTCGGAAAAAGCTTTTCAGTTTCGTTTCTAAATTATGAATATTATGGAGAAAACGCTCACTCCCGATTTCCGCACTGGAAAGGTGGGTTCAGCGGGCTTTAGCGGATCTGACCATTGCCGTGGATGATATACTTGTAGCTGCACAGCTCGGCCAGGCCCATGGGGCCGCGGGCGTGGAGTTTCTGGGTTGGAAATGCCCATTTTCGCACCCAAGGCCGAATTCACCGCCATTCCGTAAAGCGGGTGGGAACAGTTCACATACACGGCGGCGCTGTCCACTGCGGCAGTGAACAGATCGGCATGGGCCTGTGTCTGGGTCAGGATGGCTTCGCTGTGGCCGGTGGAGTGCTCAGCAATATGCCCGATGGCCTCCTCTACGCTGTCCACGACCTTGACCGCGAGGATGTAGTCCAGAAATTCGGTGTCAAAGTCCTTTTCTCCGGCAGGGGTGCCGGAGATGATGGAGGCTGCGCGCTTATCCAGCCGCAGCTCCACCGGGTGCAGACCCTTTGCAATGCGGTCCGGGCCAAGCCGCTGGGCCAGACGGGGCAGGAACTGCCCGGCAATGGAAGAGTGCACAAGGCACACTTCCTCGGCGTTGCACACGCTGGGGCGGCTGGCCTTGGCGTTCTCGATGATGTCCAGAGCTTTGTCCAGATCGGCGGTGTCGTCTACGTACACATGGCAGATGCCGGTGCCGGTCTGGATGCAGGGGACCTTGGCGTTCTGAACGCAGGCACGGATCAGCCCGGCACCGCCGCGCGGGATCAGCAGATCCACATAGCCTACAGCGGTCATCAGAGCGTTGGCAGAAGCGTGGGTGGTGTCCTCCATCAGGCAGACCGCTGTCTCGGGCAGACCGGCCTTTTTCAGGCCCTGCCGCAGAACGGTGACGATGGCATGAGCACTGCGCCATGCTTCCTTGCCGCAGCGCAGGATACAGGCATTGCCGCTCTTGATGGCAAGGGCAGCGGCATCGCTGGTCACATTGGGGCGGCTCTCGTAGATAATGGCGATCACGCCCATGGGCACAGCCGTCTTTTCAATGACAAGCCCGTTGGGGCGCTCCACCCGGTTCAGCACCCGGCCCACCGGGTCGGGCAGAGCGGCAACCTCGCGGATGCCCTGCGCCATGGCTTCAATGCGCGGTGCGGTCAGGGCCAGACGGTCCAGCATCACATCGCTGATGTGCCCCTTGGCCGCAGCCATGTCCTCGGCATTGGCAGCAAGGATGGCCGCCTGATCGTCTGCGCTGCACAGCGCATCTGCCATGCCCAGCAGGGCCGCGTTGCGGGCGGTGTTATCGGCCAGCGCAAGGGCACTTTTGGCGCTGCGGGCGGCTTCCAGAATTTCCTGTGTGGTCATGTGTTCAGTCCTCCTTGCGGGCCGCAAAGCGGGTGCCTGCGGATCTGCCTGCGGCAATGTCGTACAAAAGCTCCGGGTGTGCGCCGTTGGCAATGACCATATCGGCACCGCTGCCCGTTACCATGCGGGCAGCGCGCAGCTTGGTGGCCATGCCGCCGGTGCCAAGGGCCGAACCGGCACCATCGGCCAGAGCCATCACCTCGGGGGTGATCTCCTCCACCAGCGGGATGAGCTTTGCGTCCGTGTGGGTGTGGGGATTGGCGGTGTACAGGCCGTCGATGTCACTCAGCAGCACCAGCATGTCAGCCTTGGCGCAGCAGGCCACGATGGCCGCCAGCGTGTCGTTGTCGCCAATGGAGGTGATCTCATCGGTGGCAACGGTGTCGTTTTCGTTGATGATGGGCAGGGCACCCAGCTCCAGCAGGCGGGACAGGGTGTTCTGAAAGTTCACGCGGCGTTCGGTGTGCTCCACGTCCACGCCGGTGAGCAGGATCTGCGCCACGGTGTGATTGTAGGCGTTGAACAGCCGGTCGTAGGTGTACATCAGCTCACACTGGCCCACAGCGGCGCAGGCCTGCTTGGTGGTGGTGTCCTTTGGGCGGGTTGGCAGTGAGAGCTTGCCCACGCCCATGCCAATGGCACCGGAGGACACCAGAATAACCTCATGGCCCTCGTTTTTCAGGTCGCTGAGCACCTTGACCAGCTGTTCCGTGTGGCGGATGTTCAGCCGTCCGGTGGCGTATGCCAGAGTAGAAGTGCCTACTTTTACAACGATGCGCATGATATCCTTAACCCTTTCCCATTTCCTTTGTCTTATTGTACGAGGCGATCACGGCATCCATCACCGCACCGCGCAGGCCGTGCTCTTCCAGCACGCGCACGCCCTGAATGGTGCTGCCGCCGGGGCTGCATACAGCATCCTTGAGTTCGCCGGGATGCTTTCCGCTTTCCAGCACCAGCTTTGCGCTGCCCAGAACCATCTGCGCGGCATATTCCTGCGCTTTGGCGCGGGGCAGGCCGCAGGCCACGCCGCCATCAGCCAGAGCCTCAATAAACTGGTACACCCATGCCGGGCCGCAGCCGGAAACGCAGCTGGCGGCATCGATCAGACTTTCCGGCACGGCATCCAGACGGCCCGCAGGAGCCATGATCCTGAGGAAGGCTTCTTCTTCCTCAGCGGTGACATTGCTGGAACAGTACTGGATCATACCCTCGCCCACCGAAGCCGGGGTGTTAGGCATGATGCGGATCACAGGAAAGTCCTCACCGGCCATCTCCTGAATGCGGGCGATCGAAAGGCCCGCTGCCATGCTGCACAGCACAAAACGGCTGGGGCGCTCGTCAAAGGTGAATTTGAGCGGCTGGAGCAGAGCTTCCATCATCTGGGGCTTTACCGCCAGAAAAATCAGGTCGCAGTCACCGGCCACCTCGGCATTTGTGGCGGTTTTGCAGCCCAGTTCTTTGGCCAGTGCCTGTGCCTTGGCCACAGTGCGGTTTGCCAGAAAAACTTTCTTAGGGTCAACAGCTTTGCAAACGGCACGGGCGATGGCTCCACCCATGTTGCCGCAGCCCAGAAAACCAATGGTATCCATCATAGTTTGTACCCTCCCTCAAAACGGCACTTCAATCACAGCCGTCTGCTCCCATTCTAAGCGTAGAGGAATATAAAATCAAGGGCCTTTTCCGCTTTTTTGCCGGAAGAAGCCGCTTTTGCAGGCATTGCGCACCGCCGGAAGGGGTTTGGGAGGGCTGAGAAACGGTTTTTGAAACGAGAAACTGCCGGAGTGAAAACGCAGGAAGTCGTTCTTTGTTTACAAAATGGACAGAATCAATGCTTGCAATCGGGATGGCTTTTGCGGTATTATAATGTACGAAGCTGCCAATCGCCGTACGCAGCAGGAAAAATTTCTACGGTCGGGAAAGGAAGGTCTTTGTGTCACAAACAACGAAGCGGGCACTGGAAGCATCGCTGAAAAAGCTGCTGCTGGAAAAGCCCCTCAATAAGATCACGATCAACGATATCACCGAGGACTGCGGCGTGAACCGCATGACCTTTTACTACCACTTCAAGGATATTTACGATCTGGTGGACTGGATCCTGACGGAAGATGCAATCAAGGCGATGGAAGGCTGCCAGAGCTTTGATACATGGACCGAAGCATTTCTGGACATCCTGCACCAGATCCGGGATAACAAAACACTGGTGCTGAACGTATACCGCTCTGTGGGGCGTGAACAGGTGGAGCAGTATCTGTACAAGCTTCTGGACCCCATGCTGAAGGAATTTGCGGATCGCGAATGCCGCGACATCACCGTGCAGGACGATGACAAGCAGTTTGTGGTGGATTTTTACAAATATGCGCTGGTGGGCGTGGTGCTGGAATGGATCCGCCGGGATATGAAGACCGAGCCCGCTGTGATGGTAGAACGTATGGGACGGATGCTGCAGGGCGATCTGCGCCGCGCGTTATGCCGCCTTGCCAGCAATAAGATCCATCTGGAACAGGACGGTTGAACCGGAAGAACGACAAAATTTTATCATAATCCGCGCCGTGATGGGTTTTCTATCACGGCGCTTTTTCTGTTTATGGAAACTTGTGGGATAGAATGGTAGAGTAATGGCATAGAAATAGAAAAAGAGATTTCCGAAAAATACCGTTTGGAGGAAAAGGATAATGAATACTTCTATTGAGAGCCTGACTCATAAAATGCAGCGTGCTGCCGTTGGTAAAATGGTGGACGTGGTGCTTTCTCATGCCGATAAAGACCGTCAGAAAACCGTGGGACAGCTGGTGGATATTGCAAAGCAGTTCTATGGCAGTTCGTTCAGCGATGAAGCCTACGAACACGCCAGACAGACCCTGACCGACCCCGACAGCAAGTGGTCCAAGCTCATCAACTGTGTGCTGGATCAGACCGACCCCAACGTGGCCCGCACCATGGCGCTGAATCTGGGCTACGAGGCTTTCTTCCGCGGCACCAAGACCATCCGCGAGAACCGCGTGAAGTATCAGTGCAACATTCCGTGGCTGATCCTGTTCGACCCCACTTCCGCCTGCAATATGCACTGCGTGGGCTGCTGGGCCGGTGAATACGGTCACAAGAATAACCTCAGCTTTGAGGATATGGACAAGATCGTTACCGAGGGCAAGGAGCTGGGCGTGTACCTGTACATGCTGACCGGCGGCGAGCCGCTGGTGCGTAAGGCTGATATCCTCAAGCTGGCCGAGAAGCACAACGATGTGCAGTTTGCCATCTACACCAACTCCACCCTCATCGATGAGCCGTTCTGCAAAGAGGTGGTGCGTCTGGGCAACATTGCCTTCATGCTGTCCATCGAGGGCACCCCGGAGACCAACGATGCCCGCCGCGGTGAGGGGCACTATGCCGCTGTCATGCATGCTATGGATCTGCTCAAGGAGCACGGCATCGTGTTCGGCACGTCCATCTGCTACACCCGCGATAACATCGAAGCTGTTACCAACGATGAGTTCATGCGTTTCCTGTGCGAGAAGGGTGCACACTTCGGCTTCTACTTCCACTACATGCCCGTGGGCAACGAGGCAGCACCGGAACTGATGCCTACCCCGGAGCAGCGCAAATATATGATCGACCGCATCCGCTATCTGCGCTCGGAAGAGTGCGATATCCCGTTCTACCCGATGGATTTCCAGAACGATGGTGAGTTTGTGGGCGGCTGCATTGCCGGCGGACGCAACTACTTCCACATCAACTCTGCCGGTGACGCAGAGCCGTGCGTGTTCATCCACTACTCCAATGCCAATATCCACGACCAGAGCATTCTGGAAATTCTGCACAGCCCGCTGTTCATGGCTTATCACAACGGCCAGCCCTTCAACAAGAACCATCTGCGTCCCTGCCCGATGCTGGAAAACCCCGAACTGCTGCAGAAGATGGTGCACGAGACCGGTGCCCACAGCACCGACCTGCAGTCGCCGGAGAGCGTGGAGCACCTGTGCGAGAAGTGCAAGAACTATGCGGCCAACTGGCAGCCCACGGCGGACGAGATCTGGTCCCACACCAAGATCCGCGAGAGCCGCTACGAGAACTACAAGGACTGGAAGCCCTCGCAGCCCATTGAAAAGTAACGAAGGCAGACATCATAATGCAAACAAAGCCCAGGCGTTCCATTGATGTGCGCTCCGTCAAGTAGACAGAGAAATAATATAAGTTTTTGTTCGCCGTTTCCACAAGGAGACGGCGAATTTTTTGTGCAAAAGTGATTGTTCTTTCTTGACATAAAAATACCCCCAGAGTACGCAGAGTTTTTGTTTTACTCTGTCTACTCTAGGGGGAGCATATCACACTCAGAGAGGGTCTTGCTGTTTCATGAAAGAGTGGCTTTGAAAATTACCAGAACCAGTAGCGCTTTTTCAGCACAACATATGCAATGCCGATCAGAACCACTACAACACCACCGGCAATGAAGAAGGTCCAGTTGATATTGGCAAATTTCAGGTTCTGGTTGGTCAGCAGATAACGGCCTGCAGTATCGGCAGTGATGATGCCGTCGGTGTAGCTGTTCAGGTACTGCCACTTGTTGGAGACGGTGTTGTACAGATACAGGCGGGTATAGGTGCTCACATCCAGATCGATGCGCACCGAGCAGGGAAGAGCCTTGCCCTTGTCCAGCTCAAACTCGATGCCCTGATCGGACTCAGTCAGGATGAGCATGGTGTCCAGCTCACTGGTGGTGCTCTTGACACCGCTGCCTGCAATCTGCATGGTGTAGCCATCGCCCACCACGCACAGGGTCTTGCCGGTGGTGCGCAGCGCATTGAGGATATCACCGGTCACGGTAGGCACCTCGGCCTGTGTGAAAACGATCTCGTTGTCCTCACTGTCCTGAATGGCCTGCACAACGGGATCGATCTCGATGGGAGCATCGTTATCCGGTTCGGTGGAGCTGCTGTCCGAAGAATTATCGGAAGAAGATGCAGCCGAACGGTTGACGATGACCGTGACCATGGCGGATGCAGTGCCGTTGGAAACGGTAATGGAAGTAGCGCCGGTGCCCACAGCCGTGATCACGCCGCTGGGGCTGACCGTGGCAATGTTGCTGTTGGCGGACTTATAGGTGAACTTCTGGGAAGCGGAAGAAGGCTTGACACTGGCGGTCAGGGTGCGGGTGGCACCGGGCTTGAGCACAACGTAGGAAGGATTCACCGTGACGACCTGACCGCTGTTGGAAGAACCAGTGCTGGCGGTGCCGGTGCCGGTGCCGGAGTTGGGAATACTCATGACCGTGACATTGGTGGTAGCAGTCACCGAACCGCAGGTAGCGGTAATGGTGGCGGTGCCGGGGGCAATGCCGGTAACACGGCCGAAATTGTTCACCGTGGCGACCTTCTCATTGGAAGAGGTCAGGGCGACGGTGGCATAGTTGGAAGCCGAAGTAGGCCGCACCTGCAGCTGTGCCGAGACCGAGTTGCCAACATAGATAGTGTTGGAGGAAAGGGAAAGGTCCATCTCGGTAACGATCATGGAAGAATCCATGGAGACAACGATGGTGTAGGCACAGATCTGGTTGCCTGCGGCAGCGGTGATGCGGGTGGTGCCTACGCCCACAGCCTGCACGACACCGGAGTTGCTCACGGTCAGAATGGAAGTATCGTCCGAGATAAAGACAACCGAGTCGGTAGAGTTGCGCGGACGCACCACAGGAGACAGCTGCTGAGAGGAACCCAGCAGCATGTTGGCGGTATAGCTGCCGGCCTCAATGCTTTCGGCAGGCACGTCCTGATCCCACGGCATGGCAACGCCGCTCAGGGCAAGGCCGGAGACAGGGCTTGCTGCGGCCGCAGACACAGCTGTGCCGCAGGCCAGCAGGCAAAGCGCTGCCGCACAGACGACCAGTTTTTTTGCGGTTGATTTCATAGTAAGTGTACCTCTTTGGGTGATATAACGGCGGCTGGCAGTCAGCACAGCTCCGGTTTAGCGGAACAGAACGCCCAGGGCTTCCATTGCGTACTCGAAATAGGTGACCTGATCGTACTCCACGCGGGCAGTAACGCTCATGCCGTTGGAAAGATCCACCTTGTCGCCGCTGCGGCTCACCACATAAGTGGCATCGGGCTTAATGGTCATCTTATAGTAGGAAGCGTTGGAGCTGGCCGTCACGTCACTGTCAATGGCCGTTACAGTGCCGGTCAGGGTGCCATAGGAATACTCCGAAAGGCCGGTAATGGCGATCTTGCACGGGTCACCCACATGAAGCAGCGGGCGGTCATTCACGGTGACCATGGCAACGATCTCCAGATCGTCGTTCTCGCTGGCAACAGTGGCCAGCGGGGAGCCTGCGCTCAGCACCATGCCCTCTTTGTAAGGAGTATCCATGTGGATCACACCGGAGGTGGGGGCGTAGATGTAGTAATCGTTGGCACCGGTGTTCAAGGCATCGAGCTGAGCCTGAACGTTGTCCACGTTGCTCTGTGCGCTGGTAATGCTCTGGGAGATGGACTGCATGGTGGAGTAGTACAGAGCTTCTACTTCGCTCTGGCTCTGCTCCATCATGGTCTTGATCTGAGCATCGGAGTAACCGGCAGCCTGATAGGCCGTGGCATCAAAGGTCTTCTGAGAGACCTGGCTCTTGTAGGTCTCGTACTGATAGTAGTAGGGCTGATCTTCGGGGTTTGTCTCGCTGAAGTAGTTGGTATCATCCTGCACGCACTGCAGCAGCTTGTTGTACTGGTCCAGCTGGGTCTGGTAGATCTTGAGCTGGCTTTCCAAGTTATCCTGCTGCATGTCGATATCCGTGCTCTTGATGTGGGCCACGAGGTCGCCCTCGTTCACATAGCTGCCCTCCGAAATATACATCTCGGTAATGGAGCCGGAATAACTGGACATGATATAGGTTTTATTGCTGGCCTGCACGGTGCCTGCGTTCTGGCTGACATAAATGCGGTTGGTATGGGTGCTCCACACCACCAGAAACAGCATGAAGATGCCCACCAGAATGACAAAAGCGTAGCCATAAGGTGGCAGCTTTTTTTCCATCATGATGCGGCGGTCCTGCAGATCCGAAAGGTTCTGAACTTTAATCGTCATAATTACTTGGTCTCCATAAAGACATCGACCACGGCATCATCCTCATCCTGATTGACATAAATGGTATAGGAGGTGCCGGTCAGTTTCTGCTCATTCTCAAAAGCGTGGACCTGCAGCTTGTAGGAAGCCAGCTGGCTTTCGGGCATGGGGCCGGTGTAGTGGGCATACAGGCAGTTCTTCACGCGCAGAACAGCATCCATATGGTAGTCCTGCTCCATCTGGCCGATGAACTGGGTAGCCTGCTGCATCATGTACAGGTGCATCTGACGATCCTCACCAACCACCATGGCCTGCACAATGGGGCCAATGGGCTGTGCGTTGTTGCTCTTGATAAAGTTGTGCATCTGGGTCAGCACCACGGGCAGACTGGCCATCTCTTCCGGATGGATCTCACGGGAGAGCACATTGGTGAGCTTCAGGGTCTTGTTCTCGGCTACTTTGATCTCTTTCATGTTGAATACCTCGGTTCCTTTTCAGATTTACCTCAGAAGAGGCAGTAATAGGCAATCGAGAAAGGGGAGAAAACCGCTGCAGAGAGCAGCTTCCTCTCCGCTCCCGATCGCCTACTACTTATAAAAGTAATAGGGATCTTGCAAATAAAATGTGCCCGGAGGCATTTTGCCTCCGGGCACACCATAGTGAGGCATAGTTACCTGAGCAGGCGGGGCCTGTTCGGGATAACACCATCTACTTCTACTAAACAGAAAGTCTTTCTAGCTCTTTTTTATCTGACACAGTAAAACTATGTCAAATCAAGCTATCCATCATGAATGACTCCCTTTCATATGTAACCGGGTACGCACCCGGCTGCAACACATCAATAGGTGATCGACTCACCGTCGTCATCCTCTTCCACCACGGCCTGCATGACAGACTGCTTGGGCTCTGCCTTTTTGCTGCGGTAGATACCCTGCTGCATGTTCCACAGCTCGTAGTACTTGCCTTCCTTGGCAAGCAGCTCATCGTGCGTGCCGCGTTCCACGATCTTGCCGTGATCCATCACAAGGATCAGATCACAGTCACGAACGGTGGACAGGCGGTGAGCTACGATCAGCATGGAACGATCTGCAAGCTGATCGTAGATCATGTTGAAGATCAGATTTTCCGTAGCAAAGTCCAGATTACTGGTGGATTCATCCAGAATGTAGAGGTTGGAATCTTTCAGGAAAGCGCGTGCCAGCGCAATGCGCTGCTTTTCACCGCCGGACAGGCCGTTGCCTGCTTCTTCCAGATAGGTGTTATACTGCAGGGGCAGATGACGGATAAAGTCGTGAGCATCTGCCTTCTTGGCAGCTTCCTTAACTTCGTCCATCGTAGCGTCCATACGGGAAACGCGGATGTTATCATAAATGGTCTTGCTGAACAGCTCAACATTCTGCGGCACATAAGAAATTGCGCGGCGGACAGAGTCATTGGTGTATTCAGCCAGATTCACACCGTTCAAGTCGATCTCGCCATCTTCCGGTTCATAATACTTGAGCAGAAGCTTGGTGATCGTGGATTTGCCGCTGCCGCTGCTGCCCACCAGCGCGACCTTTTTACCGGCCGGAATGGTAAAGCTGATGTGATCCAGTGCAGGGGCACGGTTGCCATAACGGAAAGTGACATCCTTGAACTCGATATCGCCCTCCACCTTGTCCAGATCGGTGCGGTCTTCGTCGCCGACCGTCTCGGAGGGATAATCCATGATCTCGCCCAAACGCTTCATGGAAATGCTGGCCTCCTGAATCTGCATCTGCAGACCGATCAGGTTGCTCAGCGGGGAAGTAAAGTAAGAGGACAGCGTGCTGAAGGCCATGAATCCGCCCAGTGTCATCTCCCCCTTCAGAACCTGACTGATACCCACATAGGTGGTCAGCATGCTGAAACCGGTGGAAATGAAGGAGGAAATCAAGCCCTGCGTGGTGCTGATCTTGCTGGAGCGCAGGCTGATCTTCAGGCTCTTGATGTACTCACGCTCGAGGTTCTCCATTTCGGTATCCTCGTTGGCGTTGCACTTGACCGTCTCAATGCCGCGCAGGCTTTCGATCATCTGGCTGTTCAGTGCAGCGGACTGCACCATGGTCTCTTCGTTGATCTTTTTGTAAGGCTGCTTGTAGATCAGCACCAGCAGAATGCTGACCAGAGCCATGAACAGCGAGATCGAGAAGAGCATCGCATTCATGCGGAACAGGATGATACCGGTGATAATGGCCATCGAGATATCCATGATCAGGCTCAGCGCAATGCTGGTGAAGATGGATTTGATGGTGTTTGCATCCGAATAACGGGTGGTGATATCACCAGTCTTGCGGGTGGCAAAGAACTTCATGGGCAGACGGAAGATATGCCCGAAGTAACCCAGCATCAGCGGAATATCGATCTTGATGGATAGGTGGATCAGAACCCACTGCCGGACAAAGCCCACCAGCGTATTGGTGATGCTGACCATGCTGAACACAAGGATCAGCGTGACCAGCAGATTGTCTAGGCCATATGGCAAGACCTCGTCCATCAGGATCTTGTTGAACATGGAGGAGGCAATGCCCAGGATCGTAACGATCAGAGAACTCAGGATCGCATAGGCGAAAAGCTTTTTCTGGGGCAGCAACAGGTCGACGTAACGCTTGAACATGCCGCCCTTTTCGATCTTACCGCCCTTGAACTCCGAGGTGGGGTTCATTAGCAGCAGAACACCGGTAAAGTTCTTGTAGAACTCATCCAGAGAGATCTTTTTCAGCTCACTGCCGGGGTCGCCGATCACGACATAATCCTTGCACTTGTGTTTTTTGCCGTTCTTCTCATCTTCCTTGGCGGCTTCGGCTTCTTTCAGCATGTGCCGACGACGCTCACCGTCATCTTTGATGGTGGTCTTTTTAAAGACGACCACAAAGTGGGCCAGACCCTGATCGGTGATGACCTGCGCAATGCAGGGCAGCGAGAAATCGCTGAGGAAATTTTCACGGTCTACGCGAACCGCTGCAGTGGTGAAACCCAACTCATTAGCGGCTTTCTGCAAACCAACAAGGTTCGTGCCTTTCAGGTCGGTACCCATCATATCGCGCAGGCGGGTGATGGTAACTTCCTTTTTGTAATGGAGGCACACCATTGCGAGGCAGGCAGCCGCACAGTCAGTGGTGTCGTGCTGCCGGACATAGGTATAACGCATAGATGCTTCCTTTGATCATATACAAATTTATTCAAACAGCGGCAGGCGTTTTGAAGAAGCGGCCTGCCGCAGATCTGACAACGTGAAAAGAGCCGGAGCCTGAAACAACAGCACAGAGACCGGTGCTTTGTCCTGTCCTGCGGAGAACCATGACAAAACACCGGTCGGCTGCTATCAAAAGAAGGGAGCACCTACCCTTTGATCTGTGTGCCGGACTTTGGAAAAACAGATACAAATTCCCAAAGCTTATAAGCAGTATACCACAATGTGACATCTTCTTCAAGTAGTCAAATTTTAAGAAATCATTATGCTTGATGCTTTTTTTCGCATGAATGCTGTGCTTTTTGGACAGAGAAGCCCAAAAAAGCAGAGGAGAAACACGACTGCATGGCTGTACAGAAAAATGGGTGTAGTATGGGACAAACAAAAAGGCAATGTTCTGTGGAACATTGCCTTTTCTTCTGGCGCCTCTTGCCTGACTCGAACAGGCGACACCCTGATTAACAGTCAGGTGCTCTAACCGACTGAGCTAAAGAGGCAAATCACATTTGTGACTGCGAGAGATATTATACCGCATAAGAATGCCTTTTGCAAGCCTTTTTTTAAAAAATGAATCATTTTTGGCAAAATAAAACCGTCCTGCAGTGTTTTGAAACGCTGCAGGACGGTAAAGTACATATTATAAAAGAAGAAAAGGCTTATTTCAGCTTGCTCTTGGCCTTCATGCGCTGCTCGTGGTTCAGGATCTGCTTGCGGATGCGCAGATTTTCAGGAGTGACCTCCAGCAGCTCGTCCTGTGCCAAGAATTCCAGGCAGCCTTCCAGGCTGAGCTTGCTAATGGGGATCAGGCGCAGAGCATCATCGGAGCCGGATGCACGGGTGTTGGTCAGGTGCTTGGTCTTGCAGACGTTGACATCCACGTCCTCGCCGGAAGCGGTGTAGCCAATGACCATGCCCTCGTAGACCTTTTCACCAGCGCCCACCAGAAGGGTGCCACGCTGCTGAGCATTGAACAGACCGTAGGTGACAGCCTCGCCGGTCTCAAAGCTGACCAGAGAACCGGTGGAGCGGTTGGCAATCATGCCAGCCCAGACATCGTAACCGTCGAAGATCTGGTTGATGATGCCTTCGCCATGGGTATCGGTCAGGAACTGGTTGCGGTAGCCGAACAGGCCGCGGCTGGGCATACGGAACTCCAGACGCACACGGTCGGTGCCCAGAGATTCCATCTGCTGCAGGATAGCCTTGCGCTGGCCCAGACCGGTCATGACAGCGCCCTGATACTGGGTGGGCACATCGATGACGACATGCTCCATAGGCTCATAGGTCTTGCCGTCGATGACCTTGGTCAGAACGTGCGGGGGAGAGACCTGCAGCTCATAACCTTCACGGCGCATGGTCTCGATCAGGATGGACAGGTGCATCTCACCACGGCCCATAACGCGGAAGGAATCGGTGGTGGCGGAATCCTCCACCTTCAAAGCGACATCCTTCAGCAGTTCCTTCTGCAAACGGTCACGGATCTGACGGCTGGTAACATACTTACCCTCGCGGCCGGCCAGCGGGCTGTCGTTGACGGAGAAGGTCATTTCAACGGTAGGATCGTTGATCTTCACGAAGGGCAGCGGCTCCACATTGGAGGGGCTGCACAGGGTATTGCCGATGGTCACGTCGGGCAGGCCGGAAAATGCCACGATATCGCCGGCGGTGATATTATCGCACGGCTGACGGCCATTGGCCTGGAAGTCGTACAGCTTGGTCAGACGGCCGCGCATCTTCAGATCCTGATTGTGCCAGTCACAGACGACAACTTCCTCGCCCACCTTGGCAACGCCGTTCTGGATGCGGCCAATGCCGATGCGGCCCACAAAGTCGTTGTAGTCCACAGAGGACACCAGCATCTGGAAGGGAGCCTCGGGGTCGCCCTCAGGCGGCTTGATGGTGCTCAGCAGAGTATCGAACAGGGGAATCAGGTCGGTGCCGGGCACATCCGGGTCCAGGCTTGCGGTGCCATCACGGCCGCAGCAGAACAGCATGGGGCAGTCCAGCTGCTCATCGGTGGCACCCAGATCCATCAGCAGGTACAGAACTTCGTCGATGACTTCCTTGATGCGGGCATCGGGGCGGTCGATCTTGTTGATGGCCACCACCAGACTCAGGTTCTGCTGCAGAGCCTTCTGCAGAACAAAACGGGTCTGGGGCATGCAGCCCTCGGCGGCATCCACCAGCAGCAGAACGCCGTTGACCATCTTCAGCACGCGCTCCACCTCGCCGCCAAAGTCGGCATGGCCCGGAGTATCGACAATGTTGATCTTGACACCCTTGTAGGTGCAGGAGCAGTTCTTGGCCAGAATGGTAATGCCGCGCTCACGCTCGATATCGCCGCTGTCCATGACGCGCTCAGCCACGACCTGATTATCGCGGAATGCGCCGCTCTGACGCAGCATTGCGTCCACCAGGGTGGTCTTGCCGTGGTCAACGTGAGCGATAATGGCAACGTTGCGCAAATCGTTACGAACCATAAAATTCAACCTCTCTATTATTAAAACTCATAAAATACGAACGAACGTCATACAAGTTTAAGTTTATAACAGAAAGGGGTGGTTTGTCAAGATTGTATAAAAAATTTTTCAACCTTTCGGCAAAATGCCTGAGAAAAGCCATGCGATTTGTGCGGCGTGTACCTTTAGAATATGCTATACTAAGGGTACAGAAGAAATAAAGCCGGAGGTGTTTTTATGAAGATCACATTTCTGGGCGCGAACCATGAGGTCACCGGCAGCTGCACTTTGATCGAAGCGGCTGGGCAGCGCTTTTTGATCGACTGCGGCATGGAGCAGGGGAAGGACGTATACGAGAACCAGCCCATCCCGGTGGCACCCGGCGAGATCGACTGGGTGCTGGCCACCCATGCACACATCGACCATACTGGTATGCTGCCGCTGCTGGTGCGCAACGGCTTCCGCGGCAAGATCTATGCCACGAACCCCACGGTGGAGCTGTGCGGCATCATGCTGCGGGACTCGGCCCATATTCAGGAATTTGAAGCGGAGTGGAAAAACCGCAAGGGCCAGCGCTCCGGCGCAGAACCGGTGGAACCGATGTATACTGTGCAGGATGCTGAAGCAGCCATGAAGCTGTTTGTGGGCAAGGCCTATGAGCAGCGCTTCCAGCTTGCACCGGGCATTGAAGCCCGCTTTGTGGATGTGGGCCATCTGCTTGGCTCGGCCAGCATAGAGCTTTGGATCACCGAGGGTGAGACCACGACCAAGCTGGTATTCTCCGGTGATATCGGCAATCTGGATCAGCCCATCATCAAGGATCCTGCTTACATCAAAGAGGCGGACTACGCCTTTATGGAATCTACCTACGGCGACCGCAGCCACGGCCCGAAGCCGGACTATGTGAGCGAGCTGACGAAGATCCTACAGCGCACCTTTGACCGGGGCGGCAATGTGGTCATTCCCAGCTTTGCGGTGGGCCGCACGCAGGAGATGCTCTACTTTATCCGTGAGATCAAGGAAAAGGGCCTTGTGAAGGGACACGGCAACTTCCCGGTGTACATTGACAGCCCGCTCGCCATCGAGGCGACCCGCATCTTTAAAGATACCGACCCGGACTGCTTTGATGCGGACACCCGCGCTCTGCTGGAAAAAGGCATTGATCCGATCACCTTCCCGGGGCTGCGCGTCACGGTGACCAGTGATGAATCCCGCATGATCAATGCAGACCGCGTGCCAAAGGTCATCCTCTCGGCCAGCGGTATGTGCGAGGCAGGCCGCATCCGCCACCACCTCAAGCACAATCTGTGGCGGCCGGAGTGCACCATTCTGTTCGTGGGCTATCAGGCGGTGGGCACGCTGGGCCGCACCCTGCTGGAAGGTGCCACGACGGTAAAACTGTTCGGTGAACCTATTGAGGTGCAGGCAGAACTGTGCCAGCTCACCGGCATGTCCGGCCATGCGGACAGAGAAGGTCTGCTGCGGTGGGTGAACTCCTTTGAGCAGAAACCAAAGCGTGTGTTCGTGATGCACGGCGAAGATGAGACCGAGGACCACTTTGTGCAGACCTTGACGGAACAGGGCTTCACTGCCTGCGCACCCTACAACGGCGCACAGTGGGCCATCGGAGCCGAGGGAGCCGTATGCCTGCAGGAGGGCATGCGCGTCCGCATTGAGCACAAGGCCAATGAAGGCCAGAGCCGTGCGGCCAGTGTGTTCCAGCGGCTGGTCAGCGCCGGCAAGCGCCTGCTGCGGGTCATCGAGCACAACGAGGGCGGCGCAAACAAAGACCTTGCCAAGTTTGCCGACCAGATCAATGCCCTGTGCGATAAGTGGGACCGATAAAGCAAAACAAAAGCGCCGTGACCCAAAAGGCCACGGCGCTTTTTTGCATGGAGCGGGCAATGGGAATCGAACCCACCTCCTCAGCTTGGAAGGCTGATATACTAGCCGATGTACGATGCCCGCATTTACGAACGATATTATAGCATGTTCCGGCACAAATGTCCAGCCCAATTTTTATATGTTCCTTAAAGCACCGGAAAAGAATGCCGGAACGGCCTTGCTTTTCCATACAGCTCTGCTACAATAGAAAAGAACGGAGGGAGAGAGGATGGAGCCGGAAGCAGAGATCATTCGTGCGCAGCTGTTTGCCCTGCGGGATGAAGCATACCGCACCTTTCACAGTGCGTTGATGCCCACCGTGCCGCCGGAAACGGTGATCGGCGTGCGCGTTCCGGCTCTGCGCAAGTTGGCAAAACAGCTCGCAGGCACAGCGCAGGCAGAAGTGTTTTTACAGGCCCTGCCGCATGGATACTACGAAGAGAACAACCTCCACGCGTTTCTGATCGAACTTATCCGGGACTACGACAGGGCGCTGGCTGAAACGGAAGCGTTCCTGCCCTACATCAACAACTGGGCCACCTGCGACTGCTTCTGCCCCAAAGTGTTTGCAAAGCACAAGAAGGAACTGCTGGTGCCCATTCGCCGCTGGCTGGATTCGGGCGAGGTGTACACCGTGCGCTATGGCATGGAGATGCTGATGCGCTATTATCTGGATGATGCATTCCGGCCGGAATATCTGGAATGGGTGGCCGATGTGCGCAGCACGGAATACTATATCAATATGATGCGGGCATGGTATTTTGCCACGGCACTGGCAAAGCAGCCGGATGCCGCGCTGCCGTGGCTCACAGAAAAGCGGCTGGATTTGTGGACCCACAACAAAGCCATCCAGAAAGCGGTGGAAAGCCGCCGCATTCCGCCCGGAATGAAGCAGCTGCTGCGCGGTCTGCGCAGCCGTTCATAAAAGCTTCCGGATTTCCGCGCAGATTTCCTGTTTACTTTATGGATGTTTTATTGTAAAATAAGCTATAGTAAAAAATGCCAGGGTATGCCTATGCCCTGACGGAAGATAAAAACAGGTGGTGTTTGGATTATGGCATTGAAATATCAGCGTATCCTTCTGAAGATCAGCGGCGAAGCACTGGGCGGCGAAAAGGGCATGGGTTTTGATGAACCCACCATGGACGCGATCTGCGGCGGCGTGAAGAAAGCACACGATCTCGGCGTGCAGATCGGCATTGTTGTGGGCGGCGGCAACTTCTGGCGCGGCCGTTCCAGCGGCAAGATGGAGCGCACACTGGCCGATAAGATCGGCATGCTGGCAACCGTGATGAACGCACTGGCTGTCTCCGACAAGCTGGAACAGCTGGGTGTGCCCACTGAGGTGTTCACCTCCATCACCATGCCGCAGGTGGCACAGCCCTTTACCCGCAAGGATGCTCTGCGCGCCATGGATGAGGGCAAGATCGCCGTGTTCGGCGGCGGCACCGGCAACCCGTTCTTCTCCACGGATACGGCAACCGCTCTGCGCGCTGTGGAAGTGAGCGCCGATGTGATGTTCAAGGCTACTATGGTGGATGGCGTTTACGATAAGGATCCCCACAAGTACGCCGACGCAAAGAAGTATGATACCCTCACCTTTACCAAGGTGCTGGAAGACCAGCTGGCTGTTATGGATGGCACTGCTGCCACTCTGTGCCGCGACAACAAGCTGCCCATCCTCGTGTTCGATCTGGCCGACCCGGACAACATTGCCCGTGCCGTGCAGGGCGAGAATGTGGGCACACTGGTTTACGAGGGCTGAAACGCCTGCAGCCGACATACATTATAGGGCAGACGCATTGCAGCGCAGCCCCAAGATAAAAAGGAACAGGAGACTACCGCAATGAGCAGCAACACCAAGGTTTACGAAGACAAGATGAAGAGCTCGGTCGAACATCTGGGCCGCGAACTGGGCGCTGTGCGCGCAGGCCGCGCAAATCCCGCTGTGCTGGATAAGGTCAGCGTGGATTATTATGGTGCCCCCACTCCCATCCAGCAGGTGGCATCCGTGGCTGTGGCCGAAGCACGCACCCTGACCATTACCCCGTGGGACCGTACTCTGCTGCGCCCCATCAGCAAGGCCATCATGGCCAGCGATGTGGGCATCACTCCCATTGATGACGGCTCTACCATCCGCCTGAACTTCCCGGCTCCCACCGAGGAGCGCCGCAAGCAGCTGGCAAAGGAAGTTTCCAAGCTGGGCGAGGAGGCTAAGGTGGCAGTGCGCAACATCCGCCGCGAGGCTATGGATAAGGCCAAGGCCATGAAGAAGGCCGGCGAGCTGACCGAGGACAGCCAGAAGACTATGGAAGAGGATGTCCAGAAGCTGACCGACAAGTATATCAAGAACATCGATGCTGCGGTGGAAGAAAAGCAGAAGGAGATCATGTCTGTCTGATCTGCGCAGATGCAATAGACTGGAGGTGCCGTGCGCTGAAGAAGAGTGCGCGGCACTTTTGTTGAAGGCGGCGTTGCTGCCGGGAGGAAACAATGGCGCATCCTAAAGAATTTGCCGAGGGCCTTTCCATCGGCATCATCATGGACGGCAACGGCCGCTGGGCAAAGAACCGCGGCCTGCCCCGCACTGCCGGGCACAAAAGAGGCGCAGAGGTGTTCAGCGATATCGCAGATTACTGCGATGAGCTGGGCGTTTCGTCGGTGTACTTCTATGCGTTTTCCACCGAGAACTGGAAGCGTCCGCTGGAAGAGGTCAACGCCATCATGCGGCTGTTCGGCGAATATCTGCTGAAGGGCTTTGACTACAAGAACCGCAATATCCGCATCAAGTTCATGGGCGACCGCACGGTGCTGGATGAAAAGCTGCAGCAGCTGATGAACAAGCTGGAAGCAGATTCTTCGGTCAAGACCGGCATGACCCTGAACATTGCCATCAACTACGGCGGCCGCCCGGAGATCGTGCGGGCGGCGCAGCAGCTGGCGGCAAAGGCGGCGGCAGGGGAGATAAAGCCCGAAGAGATCACGGAACAGCTGCTCAGCGATGCCATGTATACCGCTGGCCAGAAGGACCCGGATTTTATCCTGCGTCCCAGCGGAGAGAAGCGGCTGTCCAACTTCATGCTCTGGCAGGCAGCTTACTCGGAGCTGGTAGAAATGGACGTTCTGTGGCCGGATTTCACCCGCAGCGATCTGGACGCTGCCATTGAGGAGTTCAATCATCGTTCCCGCCGGTTTGGCGGACTGTAAAACCCAAGACCTCCTGCACACGGTGCAGGGACCGGACGGCCCGGCGGCTTTGCCGGAGCCAAACTTAATCCAGAGGGGCGCGGCACCCGACCGGTGAAAAGGAGATCCAATCTATGAAAACACGTGTTATTACTGCGATTGTGGGCATCATCGTACTGATCGGCGTGATGTTCACCTTCAACACTCTGATCTTTAATCTGGTCATCGCGGCCATTACGCTGATCGCCGTTCACGAGATCTACAGTGCCCTCGGCTTTGAAAAGAAGGACTGGCTGATGTATGCGGTTCTGGTGCCGTATACACTGCTGGTCATGACGAGCAACTATCAGGTCATGCGGCGGCTGGTGATGCCGATGTCCTTTCTGCTGGTCACCTTTATGCCATCTATCTGGTGGTGCGCAATGGCACCATCAGCTATCAGAAGGCCAGCGGCCTGCTGATGTTCTCCGGTATCGTGATCTTCTGCTTCTATTCCTTTATCCGGCTCAAGGAGCTGCTGCCGGTGGAGCAGTACGGCTACGATGCGGTGTTCTTTATCTTGCTCATCCTCTGCTTTGCCTGGGGCGGCGATACCTGTGCCTACTTTGCAGGCCGTGCCTTTGGCAAGCACAAGCTCTGCCCGGTGGTCAGCCCCAAAAGACCGTGGAAGGTGCCATTGGCGGTGTTCTGGGCACCATGGTGTTCGGTGTGATCATCACACTGGTGTACTCAGTGGCGGCAAACCGGATGGAAGCCTTCACCCGCTCCAACATTGGCGTTTCCATGTACGTGATCATTGCACTGCTGGGCTGCGTGGCTGCGGTGCTGGGCATTTATGGCGACCTGTTTGCCAGTGTGGTCAAGCGCCAGTGCGGCATCAAGGATTACGGCACCATCTTCCCGGGGCACGGCGGCATTCTGGACCGCTTTGACAGTGTGATGTTCATTGCGCCTTTTGTGACCATGGTCATTACGGCGGTGTTCTACTATTAAAAGGGGGAACGTGTGATGTCGAAAAAAATCACTCTGCTGGGTTCTACCGGTTCCATCGGCACCCAGAGTCTGGATGTGATCCGTGCACAGGGCTATGAGGTGTTCGGTCTTTCTGCCCACAGCCATGTAGACAAGATCCTGCAGCAGATCGAAGAGTTTCATCCGCGCTATGTCTGCATGACCGACCCGGATGCGGCCCGCAGGCTGGATGCGGAGCTTTCCGGTCGTGCAGATGCGCCCCGGCTGCTGGTAGGGCCGGAAGGACTCAAGCAGCTGGCCGCACTGGACGGCACCGATGTGGTGCTGAACAGCGTGGTGGGCATTGCAGGCCTTGGTGCCAGCCTGTGCGCGATCGAAAGCGGGCATGATCTGGCCCTTGCCAACAAGGAGAGTCTTGTCACCGGCGGCCATCTGGTCACACAGGCCGTGGCAAAGCATGGTGTAAAGCTGCTGCCGGTGGACAGTGAACATTCGGCCATCTTCCAGTGCCTGCAGGATAAGGAGAGTGCCCCCAGCCTGACCAAGATTCTGCTCACGGCATCCGGCGGCCCCTTCTTCGGGATGAAGACCGAGGAGCTGCGCGGTAAGACCAAGGCGGATGCCCTCAAGCACCCCAACTGGAACATGGGCGCAAAAATCACCATTGACTCTGCCACCCTGATGAACAAGGGTCTGGAGCTGATCGAGGCAGTGTGGCTGTTCGGCCTGCCGCCGGAGAAGATCCAGATCGTGGTGCAGCGCCAGAGCATCGTGCATTCGGCGGTGCAGTTCAGCGATAATTCGGTCATTGCTCAGCTGGGTGTGCCGGATATGCGCATTCCCATCCAGTATGCGCTCACCTACCCAAAGCGCGTACCCGGCGTTGTGCCGGAGCTGGACTTTGCCGCACTCAAGGTGCTCACCTTCGATGTGGCAGACGACGAAACCTTCCGCTGCCTTGCCGCCTGCAAAAAGGCCATCAAAAAGGGAGGTCTCGGCCCATGCGCCGCCAACGGCGCCAATGAGGAAGCTGTCAAGCTCTTCCTTGAGGACAAAATTGGCTTCCTCGATATTGGCCGTCTGGTGGAAGCAGTCGTGGACAGCGACAGCTTTGGCGGCGAGTATACCCTCAGCGATGTGTACGAGTGCGACCGCATGGCACGGGAATTTGTAAGAGCGCACTTATAAAA
>ENA-OQDC01000178-OQDC01000178.1-human-gut-metagenome-genome-assembly--contig:-NODE-178-length-51078-cov-4.007890_pt1 | contig 51078 bp, 51 predicted proteins | sample MGYA00242770_ERZ504601 | MGnify/ENA primary metagenome ERZ504601 (study PRJEB26092, sample SAMD00036305) | human gut metagenome | host: Homo sapiens | study: EMG produced TPA metagenomics assembly of...
CGCCAGTAAAACTACCGGCAGCGGCAATTTTGCTTATTTACCTGCATTTTTACCATGCATATAAGCATGCTCCTGGCTAAGCTCCTGCAAAAGCTGCAGGCCGCTCCAGGTGCAGTTGGTGGGGTCAGCATCGCCTTCAGCGCCACCTGACGCAGCTTACCTTTTTTTATAGCAGCCAGCAGTCTGTCTAAATCCTGACGGCTGAAGCCGCACATGAGCAGCATTTCCTCCTGCCCCTCGTCACCGCTGTAAGCTTCACTGACAGACGCCACCTCGGACAAGCCTGCCAGATACCCCACCGGCTGCAGCAGCTCCTCACGCGCCACGGCGCGCAGCTGCGTGCGCAGCATCATGCAAATCAGCTTCAGCGCCTGCAGACGCTCAGGCGTAAAATTATAGGCCAAAATTATTTTTTGCATATGATTCTCCTATCTCAGGCAAACAAATCAATCTGGTTATTTTCCGGCAAATCGCCCAAAACACCCATGTCTGCCAGCTTTTCGATAACGCTCTTATTGACGCCCGAGCGCAAGCGCAAATCCTCCTGGGAGATAAACGGTCTGTTAATATCCCTGGCAGCCGCAATGCTCTTGGCAGCATTTTCACCTACACCGCCCAAGGCAGCCAAAGGCGGACGCAGGCCGTTTTCCGTAACCAGGAATTTAATCGGGTCTGACTTGTATAAATCCATCTTATCAAAGCTCAGACCGCGCTCCAGCATCTCATTTACCAGCTCCAGATAGGTGACAGTCGTTTTATCCAAAGGCGAAGCCTTGAAGCCCTGCTGGTAAACATTCTTGATGAAATTCTTCACATAGCTCTTACCCTTGGAAACATGGGTATAGTCAAAATCCTTGGCACGCACCGTAAAGTACGCCGCATAAAACTCTTTCGGATAATGCACCTTACAATAGGCAATACGGTAAGCCATAAGAACGTACGCAACGGCGTGCGCCTTCGGGAACAGATACTGTACCTTTTCGCAGGACTTGATATACCATTCAGGAATATTTACCGCGCGCATAGCCTCAAGCATCTTCGGCTCCAGACCTTTTTTCGCCGCCTTGCCCTTACGCACGTGCTCCATCGTCTTAAACGCCAGACTGGGTTCCACGCCCTTGGAAATCAAGTGCGTCATAACGTCGTCACGCGTGGAGATAGTTTCGGCAACAGGCTTGCCTTCCTTAATCAAATCCTGCGCATTGTTCAGCCATACATCCGTACCGTGCGAATAACCGGATACACGCACAACCTCACTGAATTTCTTCGGCTGTACGTCGCTGATCATCTGACGTACAAACTTAGTGCCACATTCCGGGATACCGAAAGTGCCGACGGCACTGTCAATCTGCTCCGGCGTAACGCCGAGGGAACTTGTATCCTGGAAGATACGCATCGTTTCTTCATCGCCCACAGGAATCTTCTTGGGATCAAAGTTGGGATCCACATCCTCCTGCAGATATTTTTCCAACATCTTCAGAACCATCGGATCATCGTGCCCCAGAATATCCAGCTTAACCAGACGGTCATTGATGCTGTGATAATCGTAGTGAGTAGTAATCGTAGTGCCGTCCTTATCATCGGCAGGACGGTTCATCGGCGTAATATAATGGATATCCATATTACGCGGCACAACCATAATGCCGCCGGGATGCTGGCCCGTAGTGCGCTTGATGCCGGCAAAGCCTTCAACCAGCGCAGCCACATGCGCCGGATGCACATGCAGATTCTTGGCCTCGTAATATTTTCTGATAAAGCCTATCGCCGTTTTGTTGGCGATGGTCGCAATCGTACCGGCGCGGCAAACGTTATCGCGGCCGAAAAGCTCCTCGGTGTACTTGTGCGCCACGCTCTGGTCAGACATTGCGGACGGATCATCGGGATCGATACCGCCGGAGAAGTTCAAATCAATATCAGGAACCTTGTCGCCATGGAAGCCCAGGAAAACCGCGAACGGGATATCGTGACCGTCGCGCAGCATCCTCGTGCCGCATTCAGGACAATCCTTCGGCGGCAGGTCAAAGCCGCTGTCTACCTCATTGTTCATAAAGAATTCGCTGTGACGGCAATGCGGACAGCGGTAATGCGGCTTCAGCGCATTAACCTCGGTAATATCCAGCATCGTAGCAACAAAGGACGAGCCTACGCTGCCACGCGAGCCTACCAAGTAACCGCGGTCGATAGAATGCTTAACCAGCTTATGCGCAATGTAATACAATACAGAGAAGCCGTGGCCGATAATAGCATCCAGCTCCATCTTCAAGCGGTCCTCAACAATCTGCGGCAGCTTTTCGCCATACCATTCATGCGCTTTGGCATAGGACAAATCACGCACGGCATCCTCCGCACCGGGAATCGACGGCGAATACAGCTGGTCGCGGTCGGGAACAGGCTTAATACGCTCAATCATATCAGCAATCTTATTGGTATTTGTAACAACAACCTCGTATGCTGCCTCCTTGCCCAAATAAGAGAACTCCTCGAGCATCTCCTCCGTAGTGTGCAAGTACAGCGGCGGCTGCAAATCCGCATCCTTGTAACCCTGACCGGCCTGCAGAATCGCACGCAGCTGCGCATCCTCCGGATTAAGGAAATGCACGTCGCAGGTTGCTACAGTAAGCTTGCCTAAGCGCTTGCCCAGCTCGTAGATTTTGCGGTTATGCTCACGCAAATCTTCCTCCGTGCAGTAATTTTCACGTACTAAAAACTGGTTATTGCCCGTAGGCTGAATCTCCAGATAATCATAGAAGCCGGCGATTTCCTCCAGCTCCTCATCGCTCGCACCTAAGCGTACAGCACGGTAAAGCTCGCCTGCCTCACAGGCCGAGCCGAGAATCAGGCCCTCGCGATGCTCCTCGATAACAGCGCGTGGCAGCAACGGACGTTTATTCAGATAACGCAAGTGGCTGATAGTAACGAGCTGGTACAGATTACGTAGACCAACCTCATTCTTCGCCAGAATAATAATATGGTGGCTGCTTATTTTGCTCTTACCCTTGGTCGCAGCATCGGGATTTTCCGTATCAACGGCATCGTCCTTCGTCTTGCGGTCGCTGATAAGATAACCCTCCATGCCGAAAATCAGCTTCAGGTCACTGCCCTCCGCCGCATCAAAGCAGAACGGAAAGGCCTGCACTACGCCATGATCAGTAATCGCCAAAGCCTTGTGGCCCCAACGTATTGCCTGCTTGACCAGGCCCTCCATCGGCGTCAGGCCGTCAAGCTTACTCATCTTCGTATGGCAATGCAGTTCAACCCTCTTGACCTCCGCATTATCCATGCGCTCCTCCTTGGCATCGAGCTTCATAATGCCGCGAGGCACCATGCACATCTCGTCAAAGGCAAAGCGGTCGGGGGCAACATCACCCTGCAGACGCAGGCGCATACCGGGCTTCAGCAGATTTTTAAACTCGTTGCATTCCTTGCGCGGGTCGCCGCCGTCACGTTTGTCAAAGCGCAGCTTGACGAAAATACCGCCGGTATCATCGCTCACGTTAAAGGTAAGCACAATGGAGCCAACGCGCGTTTCCTTATCAATAAAGGTCTGCAACGCACCGTCTTTATCCAGGCTTTTGACAAAGGTACCTTCGATAACAATGTTACGCTCTTCCTCTGTAACAGTATCAAGCTTACGTGGTGTACCCTTGATTTTTTTGCCCCACAGCTGGCCGTCAGCCTTCTTTTCACCGTATAAGGCTGCCATCGCCTGCAGATAATCCGGGTCCTCCTCCGGATTGTTATAGGACGTTTCACATGGAGGCTCCGGCGACAGAGTTTCGCCGATTTCAATATCAGGCGGCTCCGGCGGCAGAGGAATTTCCTCCGGCAGCGGCTCGCCCGTGCAGTCGGTAATCTCTACCTCTGCCTGCGGCTCGCGTTGCATCATCTGGCATTTGGAGCCATCGCCGTCGCAAATCATATCTACACTTTGCAAAGAAAAAGCGGCTGCAAGCTTCTGCGCCGCCTTCTGCAGCAAGCCGCCGGTAAGATGGGCGGCACAGCTGAAGTGTACCTCCCACTGACAGGCAGACTCGTCTACACAAATCTGATTAATATGCATCAGCTTCAGCTGCATCAGTTCCACCTGGGAAAAGGTTAGCGAAGCCAAAAACTATTAAAATTTTTTCTTCATCAGGAATTAGGCAATATTTTTTATTCACATTAAATCCTTTCCTAATAATGACGGGAGAAATTGTTTGGATTATGATGGCGTGCTATCTTCCTCTATTTTTTGGAGATAAGCTAGAGTGCGTCAGATGCTAGGCGCGGATGCCGACGGCGTACTTTTAGTACGTCAAGGCGACGCAACAACGCAGATGGCGTGCTATAGGTTATCTCATGTTTTCGACCCCGACAACACCCTCTATCCCCTGCAACCCTCTTACCAAATCTCCGCCATCGGGCGCAGTTTTGCCAAGCTTCAGAAAGACCTCCAGCACCAGACGATTCTTTTCCTTATCGCGCTTTACGTTCAGCGATTTTACCTGTACGCCGTTAAGGGACAGATAACCGGTAACATCGGTTATGGCACCGGAGCGATTGGTAGTAATGATGCGGACAAACTGGCGGTCGCTGCGGTTGTTGGCAGCAAAACGCTTTTCCCAGGTATGAAAGGTAACCAAAGTTATCATGGTGATAATGGTTGCCACACTGCTGAGGAAGTACATACCGCTACCGGCAGCAAGACCGATTGCGGAAACCATCCACAAGCTGGCAGCAGTTGTCAGGCCGCGAATAGTTAAACCCTCGTGCAGAATGGTGCCTGCGCCGAGAAAGCCTATGCCGCTGACAACCTGGGCTGCGATACGCGCCGAGTCACGGCGTTGGCCGATATCCTCCTCCAGCTTGGCAGTCTGAGGATAGACATCATCAAAGCCGTAAAGCGAAACGAGCATAAACAGCGCCGAGCCCACGCACACAAGAATATGTGTACGAAAACCGGCAGGGCGGTCACCACTGCCTCTTTCTATACCGACAATACCGCCGAGAATTGCGGCAACAACCAGCCTGATAACCATAACAACCTCTTTGTTATGCAAAAAAGAAGTATTAATTAAATCCATGCCAGTATCACCTCACAGCTTCCGTTCCCTTTGCCTGCGCCGGGCGCAGACACGGGAACTGACTTATTTTACAGCTTTTGCAGCATCTCCCTGATAGCAGCGATATAATCACCGTCCAGCGGCAGCATGCTTACTTCACCGGTCTTACGAACTTTTACTTCCAGCTCGCCGGTCTGCAGCGTCTTAGGACCTACAACTACGCGCAGCGGATAGCCGATTAAATCTGCGTCCTTGAATTTTACGCCCGGACGCTCCTTGCGGTCGTCGATAACAACCTCAACGCCTGCCTTGTGCAGCTCGTTATAGATTTCCTCAGCCTTAGCAAAGGATGCTTCATCCTTTACGTTTACAGGTACAACAAGCACTTCATACGGAGCGATAGCAACAGGCCAGATCATACCGTCGGCATCATGGCTCTGTTCAACGCAGGCAGCCATAGTACGGCCAACGCCGATACCATAGCAGCCCATTACCATCGGCTGCTCTTTGCCGTTTTCATCCAGATAGGTGCATTTCATAGCTGCGCTGTATTTGGTATGCAACTTGAATACCTGACCTGCTTCAATGCCGCGAGCCTTAGCAATCGGAGCGCCGCAGTGCGGGCAGGGATCGCCTTCAGCCATCAGACGGATATCGGCAACGTAGGTCGGAGTGAAGTCACGTCCCGGGTTAGCGTTGATGTAGTGGAAGCCTTCATGGTTAGCACCACAGCAAACATTGTGCATATTCATAACGGTTGCATCGCAAACGATAATAACCTTTTCAGGGTCAAGGCCTACAGGGCCCATGTAACCGCCGACAGTGCCGGCTTTAGCCAGCAGCTCTGCCTCTGCCATTTCCAGCTCAACTGCGCCTACAGTGTTTTGTACTTTGGTTTCGTTAACCTCGTGGTCACCGCGAACGAAGCACAGTACCAGGCCTTTTTCGCATTGGTAAGCAACAGCCTTTACGGATTTTTCAATCGGAGCATTGAGGAAAGCACAAACGTCAGCAATGGTCTTGCAGTTCGGAGTTTCAACCTCGCTCAGCTCCTGCATTTCTTCTGCCGGAGCTTCCAGCGGATACAGCTCTGCCTTTTCGATATCGGCAGCGTAATCGCATTTGGTGCAGTAGGTAATTTCTGCTTCACCGCTGTCTGCCAGCACCATGAACTCATGGCTGCCGGTACCGCCGATAGCACCGCTATCTGCTTCTACCGGGCGGAAGTTCAGACCGCAGCGGGTAAAGATTTTGTCATAAGCATCATACATTGCCTTATAGGAAACGTCCAGACCTGCTTCATCACGGTCGAAGGAATAACCATCCTTCATGATGAAGTCACGGCTACGCATCAGACCAAAGCGCGGACGGCGTTCGTCACGGAATTTGTCCTGAATCTGGTACAGGTTCAGCGGCAGCTGACGGTAGGAACGTACATCGTTCTTAACCAGGGTAGTAACCATTTCCTCGTGGGTAGGACCAAGGCAGTATTCATGGCCGTGACGGTCCTTCAAGCGTACCATTTCTGCGCCGTAAGCGTCCCAACGGCCGCTTTCCTTCCAGATTTCTGCCGGCTGCATAATCGGCATCATGATTTCCTGGCAGCCTGCATGGTCCATCTCTTCACGGATAATATTTTCGATTTTTTAATAACACGCCAAGCCAGCGGCAGATAGGTGTACATGCCATTGGTGGATTTACGCATAAAACCGGCACGCAGCAGCAGCTGATGGCTCGGAATTTCAGCCTCGGACGGAACCTCACGCAGAGTGGGTGCATACATTTTAGAAACTTTCATTAACGGGATACCTTCCTCTCAAGTAAAATTTTATCTATTTCAGCAAAAAGCTCGCCTACAAGCTGATCTTCAGGAACCTTACGCAGGATTTCACCCTTGCGGAAAACAAGTCCCTCGCCGATGCCGCCGGCAATGCCGACGTCAGCCTCACGCGCTTCACCGGGTCCGTTGACCACACATCCCATAACGGCAACCGTAATGGGTTCTTCAACATCCGCCAGACGGCGTTCAACCTCCAGCGCCAGCTTTTCCAGACTGATGCGGGTGCGACCGCAGGTAGGACAGCTGATTAACGTCGGTCCGTGCTCACGCAGACCAAGGGATTTCAGAATGTCATAGGCTACACGCACCTCGTTCACCGGGTCGCCGGTCAGCGAAACGCGAATAGTATCGCCGATGCCCTCGGCCAGCAGTGTACCGATGCCTACTGCGGATTTGATAATACCGCTGTTGACGGTGCCTGCCTCCGTAATGCCGACATGCAGCGGATAATCACACTGCGCAGCCATCAGGCGATAAGCCTCCAGTGTCAGCGGCACATCATGCGCCTTGAGCGAAATCTTAATGTTGCGGTAATCCATCGCTTCGAGAATGCGGACGTGGCGCCAAGCCGCCTCCACAAGAGCCTCCGCGGTGGGATGGCCGTACTTTTCCAGCAAATCCTTCGGCAGGGAGCCGGCGTTGACACCGATGCGGATAGGAATATTGCGTTCCTTCGCTGCTTCCACCACAGCGCGCACCTTCTCCTCGCCGCCGATATTGCCGGGGTTTAAGCGCAGGCCGTCAACACCTGCTTCAATCGCTGCCAAAGCCAGCTTATAATCAAAATGAATATCGGCAATGACAGGAATCGGACTTTCCTTACAAATAGTTTTCAGGCCCTCCGCCGCTGCCATATCAGGCACAGCACAGCGGATAATATCACAGCCTGCATCTGCCAGACGCTGAATCTGCTCCAAGGTTGCAGCAGCATCGTCTGTATGTGTGTTAGTCATAGACTGAACGGCAATCGGAGCATCGCCGCCCACAGCCACGCTGCCTACGTGCAGCTGACGGTTTTTTCTACGTTCTATCACTTTCGTTCACCTCTTAACGTGTTATATCCTTAAAGGTGGAAAATACTGTCAGCGCCAAAATCAGCGCAATACCAACCATCTGGATGTTTGTCATAGCCTTGCTGCCGAGCGGTTTACCGCGCAGGCCTTCCAAAAGCAGCAGTACAAAGTGTCCGCCATCCAGTGCCGGCAGCGGCAGCAGGTTGATAACGCCCAGGTTGATGCTCAAAAAGGCAACAAAGGTAATCAACGGCAGCATGCCCTTTTCCGCCACCTGACCGGCCATCTGCGCCACACCGATAGGACCGGCCACCTCAGCCGGGGCATTGCCGGAAACAATCTTGTACAGACCATTCAGCATGGAAACGATAATATTTTTGGTATATACGCAGCCCTCTTTAATCGAGCCGAAAAAGCCTAGGCTTACCTTGTTGAACTTAGGACTGATGCCGATTAAAGGACGGCCGGCCTCCCTGTCATACACAGGAGTCATGGTGTAGCTTTTTACAGCTCCCTTACTTTCTGCAGTCAGCATTACCGGATTAGTTCCGCTCGCACGCAAATTGGTAACAACCTCAGTCCAGGTAGCGACAGGCTTATTGTTAATCGTCAGAATGCGGTCGCCGTTACGCAGGCCTGCTCTTTCCGCAGCCATGCCGTCTACAACAGTGCCCAGGATTGGCTCATTCACTAGCTCCTGTCTGCCCTCCAGCATAAAAATACCGCTGAAAAGAATAATAGGCAACAGGAAATTCATCAGCGCACCTGCCAGAATAACCAGCATTCTGGACGGTATCGGCTTAGATTTAAAGGTTCCCGGTTCAGGCGGATCATCGGGATCCATACCTGCGATTTTATTATAGCCACCCAACGGAATAGCCCGCAGGCTGTACAGAGTATCGCCGTCCTTTTGCTGATACAGCTTGGGACCGAAGCCGATGGCAAATTCATCAACACGCATACCTGTGAGCTTCGCCGTAATAAAATGACCGAATTCGTGTACCGTAACCAGCACACCAAAAACAAAAACAGCGGCTAATATTGTTAGCATTTTACCTCCTTACGATAGTCGGCAAGCTTTGCCGGCCTTCAGTCTATAATTTAGCAATAACCCCTTGGGCAGCAGCACGCGCCCAGGCATCCGTTGCTTCAATATCCTCCAGCTGCGGACGCAGAACATTGTTGTGCTGCGCTGTAACCGTAGCAGTGATATAAGGGATATCCAGATATTTAATTTTGCCTGCCAAAAAGGCATATACAGCCTCCTCGTTGGCAGCATTGAAGGCACAGGGCAGAGTGCCGCCGGCCTTACCGCAGTCAATAGCAATCTTCAAGGAAGGAAATGCTTCTAAATCAGGTGCTTCAAAGGTAAGATTACCCGCAGCAACAAGATCAAGCTGTTCAAAGCTGTAATTATAGCGCTCCGGCCAGCTCAAAGCGAACTGAATCGGCAAACGCATATCAGGCACACCCAGTTGGGCAATCACACTGCCGTCGCAGAATTCTACCAGACTGTGTACAATGCTCTGCGGATGTACAACAACCGCAATTTTATCATAAGGCATATCAAACAGCCAATGTGCCTCCATAACCTCCAGGCCCTTGTTGGCCAGTGTAGAGGAATCAAGCGTTACCTTCTGCCCCATGCTCCAGTTTGGGTGATTGAGGCATTGCGCCAAAGTTACATTTTCCAGCTCACTGCGTTTTTTACCGCGGAACGGACCGCCGCTCGCCGTAATAATCAAGCGTTTGACTTCCTTTTCCGTGCCACCGCGCAGAGATTGGAAAATAGCGCTGTGCTCACTGTCCACAGGAGTCAGGCTTACACCGTGCTTACGCACAGCCTCCATAACAATGCTGCCGGCAGCAACAAGCGTTTCCTTATTCGCCAGCGCAATGTTCTTACCGCAGGCAATAGCAGCCAACGTCGGGCGCAGGCCGACATAGCCTACCATGGAACCAAGCACCGTATCCGCTCCCTCGTAGGTAGCAGCAGCCAGAAGGCCTTCCTCCCCGGCTAAGATTTCCGTCTTGCCGTGATAACGGTCAGCCAAGCGCTTAGCAGCGTCCTTATCCGTCAAAACGGCAATATCAGGCTCAAACTGCTTAATCTGCTGCTCCAAAAGCTCATCGCTTTTATGCGCAGCCAAGGCACGCACTTTCAGCTTTTCAGGATTGGCAGCAGCAACCTCCAAGGTCTGACGACCGATAGAGCCTGTACTGCCCAAAATAGAAATATTCTTCATTTGCTATCCTCTATTCTTGAAACATAGATAAAGCGCTGATAATCATCAGCAGATAATACACAACCGGTGCCGTAAACAGCAGGCTGTCGAAACGGTCCAGCACACCGCCGTGACCGGGGAAAATCTTACCGGAATCCTTGATATCAAAGCTGCGTTTGACAATGGATTCGATCAAATCGCCGACCGGAGCAAAAATTGCCACCGCCAGCGCCACTGCCACAGCATGCCACAGGGCAATGCCCAAGCAGATAATGCACAGAAACAGTACAGTCACAAAGCAGCCGACAAAGCCGCAGACAGCGCCCTCAAAGGATTTCTTCGGGCTGACGCTGCAGAACGGAGTCTTGCCGAAGGCACGGCCGAAGAAATATGCAAAGGTATCGCTGGCCCAGGTGCCCAAAAGCACAATCCACAGGCAGATTTCGCCGTACTCAAATACACGGAAGCCCAAATCGATATGCGGACCGCCGTCAAAGGAGCGTAACAAAATAATGTGCGCAAACAAAAGACCGCAGTACAGCATGCCCCAGGCAGTAAGCGCACTGTTTTCTGCCCAATGCTGCTCGCCTCTGTTGCAATGCAGCCACAGGCCCTCAATCGTGCTGAAATGAGAACAGCGCTGTGAGCATCAAAATGAATGCCAGCGTATAAACGCCCTCCAGCTCAAAATAATAGCCTGCACCGGCAACCAGCACCATCAGCAATGCGCCCACGCCGCCGGTCAGCGTGTAGGCATGATAGCCCTTGTTCTCTACCATCTTGTGGTATTCGTACCAGGCCACAGCAGCCAAAACAGCAACAGCAGCATTAAAAAGCATGCCACCCTTGGTGATAATGCCGACTGCCGCAATAATACCGATTACACCGGTAATAATACGTGTTAACATAGTTAAAATACATCCTTCTTTGAATTATAAAATTGATTGGAGCCCTGACGACGTATACGGCTTCTTACCGGCTGACTAAACCCGCCGAAACGGCGCTCGCGCCCCTGATAAGCCAAAATCGCCTCCACCAGATGATCCGGTGTAAACTCCGGCCAGAACACCTTAGTCGTCCAGATTTACCGCATAAGCAATCTGCCAGAGCAAAAAGTTGCTGATACGCAAATCACCGCCCGGACGGATAAGCAGATCTGGCGCAGGCAGGCCCTTGGTATACAAATGGTTTTCAATTACATTATTATCTATATCTTCTACGGCAAGAGTACCGTTGGCAGCTTCCGCCGCAATAGTACGCACAGCATGCAGGATTTCTGCCTGTCCGCCGTAGTTTATAGCCAAATTCAAAATAATACCGGTGTTGTTTTTCGTTGCCTCTATTGCGTGCTCCATCTTCTGCTGCACAATCTCAGGCAGACCTTTACGCGAGCCGATAAAACGCACCTGTACGTTATTTTCGTTAAATTCGTCAATCTCATTGGTCAGATAACGGCTTAAAAGCTCCATGATGAAGTTTACCTCCGTCACCGGACGCTTCCAGTTTTCTGTCGAAAATGCATAAGCACTGATAACCTTAACTCCCAGCTTATCAGCTGCTCTGACAATAGTTTTCAGTGTTTCTGCTCCGGCCTGATGGCCAAAGGTACGCACCTTGCCCTGAGCCTTAGCCCAGCGACCGTTGCCGTCCATAATAATAGCAATATGCTGAGGAATATTCTGCATATCCAGATCCTCAGTATGCATTACGATATTATTCTTAGTCTTATTTTTTTCGTTTGAAATAAGCCTCTAAACACAAGCATCAAGCCCTTCGCTAAAATTTTGTAACTTGCTTTTAGTTTTCTTTACTTTTCCCCTGATTAAAGAAGAGGCGTGCCTCCCCCTTGCGGGAGGCCGCCTTCCTGATTTTGCATTGCAGTCTTGAATTACTCAATAGCGCCAACCGGGCAGCTAGCAGCGCAAGCGCCGCATTCTACGCAGTCTTCACCGATTTCGTATTTACCGTCAACTTCAGTAATAGCGCCAACGGGGCAGGTAGCAGCACAAGTACCGCAGCCTACGCAAGAATCCTTATCAATTTTCAGAGCCATTCGTCGCACCTCCTTCCTTATCTATACACAATGGTAAGAGCTAATCTATTAGCAGACAACTGCTGTTGTCTTACTACATATCTGCGCACCTCGCGACCTTCAAAGTCTGCCTCGCTTGCACGCGGCGGCAGCAGAGGCTGCACCTCATAGCTGCAGCCTGCGGCCTCCAGGCGACGGGCAGCCTCCTGGAGAGGCAGTGCCAAAACCTGTGGAATTTCCATTATACTTCCATTACTTCTTTTTCTTTGTTAGCAGCTGCAGCGTCGATTTCTTTCATAACCTTATCTGTCAGCTTCTGTACCTTTTCAGTACCCTTCTTAGCCTCGTCCTCGGTGATTTCCTTAGCCTTTTCGGTCTTTTGATAGCGTCGTTGGCATCACGGCGCAGGTTGCGGACTACAACACGGTATTCCTCAGCTTTTTTATGTACAACCTTAACCAGGTCCTTACGACGCTCTTCAGTCAGCTGCGGCAGGTTCAGACGAATGCAGATGCCGTCGCTGTTCGGGTTCAGACCGAGGTCAGATTTCATAATTGCTTTTTCCGATATCCTTCAGAATGTTTTTCTCCCAAGGTTGAATAACAATCATACGCGGTTCCGGTACGGTTACGCTTGCCACCTGCAGTTACTAGGTTGTCGGGGAACCTGTAGTAATCAACCATAACCTTCTCCAGCAGAGAGGGAGTTGCACGGCCAGCACGCAGGCTTGCCAGATCCACACGCAGAGCAGCAACGGATTTTTCCATCTTACTCTCGATACCGCTGATAATTTCATTAACTGTTGCCATTATTCCTTACCTCCTACCAGGGTACCAATTTTTTCGCCTGCAGCAGCACGCAGAATGTTACCCGGTTCATCAATATTAAAGTACTACAATAGGAATGTTGTTATCCATGCACAGGCTGATTGCAGTGGAATCCATTACGCTAAGATGACGTTTGATAACCTCGATGTAAGGCAGCTCATCAAATTTCTTCGCATCCGGATTAACTGCCGGATCGCTGTCATAAACACCATCTACGCCTTTTTTAAGCCATCAGGATAGCATCTGCTTCGATTTCTGCAGCACGCAGAGCAGCGGTGGTATCGGTGGAGAAATAGGGGTTACCGGTACCTGCGGCAAAAAAGTAACGACTCTTGCTTTTTTCCCATATGGCGGATAGCACGGCGACGAATGTAGGGTTCTGCAATCTGACGCATTTCAATAGCGGTCTGCACACGGGTCGGAACCTCTAAGTTTTCCAAAGCATCCTGCAACGCCAAAGAGTTGATAACGGTTGCCAGCATTCCCATGTAGTCAGCAGTAGCACGGTCCATGCCTTTGTTGCTGCCGCTGAGTCCGCGCCAGAAGTTACCGCCGCCGTTAACGATAGCAACCTCTACCCCTGTCTCAACTACAGCCTTGATTTGCTTTGCCAAGGCATATACTACTGTCGGATCAATGCCAAAGCCTTTTTCACCGGCCAGGGCTTCACCACTAAGCTTTAAAACTACACGTTTGAATTTCTTAAGTTCTGTCACGATAGCGACCTCCCATTTTTTACTTATTCCTATACTCTATTCAATAATTATACCAAAAATACCTGCTTTATTCTACCAAAAATTTTATGAAGAATTAGCGAAAGAAATTCCCCGGCTAATCTGACCATAGATAATTTTTCTGTTCTGGCAATATTATTATAACCAAACAGCGATATAATAGTTTTTATCATCTTATAAAGAGGGGAATGTTTATATGGAACATATAGAACGTAAAGCACAAAAAAGTAACGCCACCTTGGCAATCTGCATCACCGCACTGTTTATGGCGCTCAATATTATGATGAGCTCTTTCGGTCTGCCGGTACCGGGCGGCCATTTATATCTCAATGATGTTATCATCTGCACGGCAGCAATTCTGCTAGACGACCCCAAGGCTGCCTTCATCGTCGGCGGCGTTGGTGCCTTCTTGGGCGATTTATTCTTCTACCCGACACCGATGTTCGTTTCTCTGGTTACTCACGGAATTCAGGCTGTTGTCATCTGCCTCTTGGCACACCGCGGCGGCAAAGTAAGCTTCAAGGGCGCTGCTCTCGGCGTAATTTTAGGCGCTGTCATCATGGTTGTGGGCTATTCTCTGGGACGAGCCTTTATTTACAGCACACCGCACTACGCTTATATCAAACTGCCCTACCAGATTCTGCAGGCAGCAGTCGGCGCTGTCGGCGGCCTGGTGCTTTGCTTCAAGGCCGGTCTGCTGGAGCGCTTCGATAAAATGTTCCGCAAATAATTTTTTACCGCTAACACAAAAGCTGTTGTACGCAAGCAAACGTACAACAGCTTTTTTATTTTGTAAATTCCGGCACCCGGTATGCTTATATCAGCAGTTTCTCCAAGTAACAGCCTTCAGATATGTGCTTACCTTCCCAAAAGACTTGGCAGCATGCACAAGCGACTTTTTCAATTATGCGCTCAGCTTAGAGGCCAGCTCGCGCACCTCTGCTTCCGACAGCTTGGAATGACGCACGGTAAACTCAATGCTCATACCATCAGCCAAGAGTCCCTTGGCAAATTCAATCTTATTTTCTTTAGTAGTTGCTTCTGCTGCTTCCTTAGCTCTTTTTGCTGCAAATTTTTCAAATACATCGCCCATGTTCGTCAACCCCTTTTCCGTTTCCTTAAAATATCTTGCTTTTTCTGCCAACTCGGGACAATACATATCGTCAGGATTTTTGCAGGTGAAATCATGCATCAGCCTGCCTAACGGCGTTTCATCTTTAATTTTATTATTTACATAGATGATATGCGAACCGTCAGCAAAAGCTTTATCGTTTTCTTCGATTTTCCTGTTTATGTGATATAAAGGCAAACCGCCCTTAAGTACATCATTTTGAGTGATAAAAACAACATAATTATCAGGCAGCTGCTTATAGGTCTTGCCCTTAGGCAAGCTCAGTGAATCAAGCAGACTCAGATGATAGCGTGCTCTGCGTGCCGCTGCACCGCTGCTTTGGTTTTGTATTTCTACGTTAAAGAGCGTACCGTTTTCGTTTTGTGCCAAAATGTCCAGCTGCAGATCATGTCCGAGCAAATTTTTCAACTTCTGCTGTGTCGTAGCCTTTATCACCTTTATCTTATCATTCTTTAGGATAATTCGCAACAGCAGTGCGGTACGCCCGATGTCATTATCAAAGACCTTGTTCATAAAAATATCATCCATCAGGGTTAGTTCGGCAATAGATTTTCTGGTATCTTCTTTCAGTGTTACCATTCCTTCAACTCCTTTCTTGGTAAAAAACGCCTTATGTACTACTTCAAATAATACATAAGGGGTTCGTAACGCTGCAGTGGCCTACTCCGGGTAGGCGTGCAAAAATCTTACGGATTTATATTATCAGATAATTGTGATATTGTCACGAAAAGTGTGAAAGTTCTTACTATTATGGTTAAAAATAAGGCGTCCTGCCCTACTTTTGACAGAACGCCTTGGAAGCTAAGAATAAGTAAAAACTTTAATATTATTTTTTCAATTCAAGCACTTTTCTTATCGAATTGAGTATAGCATAAATTATACTTAATGCATTCTTTCAATCACAGTGCGTCCTTAAACACACTGCCGCCGATAAATTCGCGCAGAATAGAATTATTGGGAATAACCTCATCCTCCAACGGCTTAACGTAGCTTAAAATGTTCAGCAGACGGCGCGCAGTAGTGTAGGCCATGCCTGCGGACTGCGGTACTGCTCGCAGCAGCGGCTCCGCATATTTTTTCAGTACAGCAAATTCATAAATCAGCGTGGTGTTGAAAATAATATCGGCACTGCTCTGGTACGGGAAGATGTATTTTTCTTCACCCTCACGCACGTCGGACCATGTTCTCAGCGTAGTTTCCGCATCATGCGAACGGAACTGGCTGTCGCGCACCATGCGGCGCAGCAGACGCATATCGGTAGTACGGATACGGTTGTACTCATCAAAGGACATCGGTGTAAGCGCACTGACGTAAATTTTGATTTTATGTTCCGCCGGTACGGACGGCGTCAGCTTTTCATTCAGGCCGTGGATGCCTTCAATAACCAGCACGGAATTTTCCTGCAGCTGCAGCTCGTTGCCGCGATATTCACGGCAGCCGGTGCGGAAATTGTACTTGGGCATTTTGACCTTTTCACCTGCCAGCAGACGCTGCAGATGCTCATTGAACAACTCCAGGTCGATAGCCTCCAAGCATTCAAAGTCATAGCTGCCGTCAGCCTTACGCGGCGAATCGACACGGTTTTTATAATAGTCATCCATGGAAACGGCAATCGGACGCAGGCCGTTAACTGCCATCTGAATGCTCAAACGCTGTGCCGTAGAGGTCTTGCCGGAAGATGACGGACCTGCAATCAGCACCAGCTTCAGCTCATGGTGACTTGCCAGAATATCGGCAATATTAGCCAGCTTCTTTTCATGCAGCGCTTCCGCTACCTGAATAATTTTTTCGGCATAGCCTAAATCAATAATTTTATTGAGCTTGCCCACAGTATTGCAGTGAATCATGGCCGACCATTCTTCTGCCTCCTGATAGGCATCGTTAAGGCGCGGCTGGTCTACAAAGGGCGGCAGCACCTGCCAGTTGCCGTTGTCAGGGTAATTGATAATCACACCGTCAGCATACGGCAGCAGCTCAAAGTAAGGCACATAACCGGCATCCGGGCACATGGGGCCGAAGAGATAACCGGGTACGCCCTCCAGAAGGTTAATCGTCAGCACGGTGTCATCCGGCACCTGAGCCAGCAGTGCCAGGTTATCATCGCTGCAGATGGCGCAGGCCATATCAATAGCCTCGGATTTAGGCAGACGCAGCAGCTTAATAGGCTCCCTGCGTTCTGCCATTTTATGCATATATTCTTCAATGCTGCGAATATCTTCAGCGGTGAGCTTACGCTCGCTGTTATCCTTGCAGTAGAGCGCGCTTCCCAGGGAATTGCGCACCTCCAGATGTACATCGGGATAAAGCTTTTTGGTTGCCGCAATCAGCATAAACAGCAGCGTGCGCACATAAACACGCATGCCTACGGAATTGTTGACTTCCACGAAATCAACAGTGCCGTCGGCAGTAAGCGGACGCTGCAGGTCACATTCCTCACCGTTATAGAGTCCCATAACGATGGGAGAAGCATATTTATCGCTCAATTTTTGAGCTAAAGGCAGCAGAGTGCTGCCCTCCTCTACTTCGATAATTTGTCCATTGGACAACTGCAGCTTAAGCATTTTATTCGCCAACGGCTTGCATTGCAGCGTTGACCTTAGCAGCCATGCCTTTGATTTTCTTCAGAGGTACGGCGCAAACAGCGATACGCACACCTGCAGCCAGCGGAACTGCAAAAATGTTGTCCTCATGCAGCTTTTCGCAGATTGCATCCGGGTTTTTAGCAGGAATAGACAGGAAGAAGCCTGCTACATACGGCAGCATAGGCAGGCCGCATTCTTCTGCTTCCTTGGTAAACAGGTCGGCACGTGCCTTAATCATCTGATAATAGTAATCACGCTCGGCGCAAACCTTCGCCAACAGCTCGGGATTGCTGTAAATGGTTGCCAGAGTGCGCATAGCCGGACGGTTGATGTTAGACCAGGTTGCACGACTGGTGTATTGGTTGATAGCAGCAAACTCGTCGATAACGCTCTTGTCGGAGGAAACGCCGATCATAGCGCCGGTACGCTGACCGTACATAGTGAAGCCCTTGGACATGCTGTAGCCTACGATGCAGAGAATGTTGGCAGGCAGACCGGAGAGCTTTTTAAAGATTTTGCGTACTTCTTCTTTTTCGCCGGCATAATCGATATAAGCAACGTCCAGGAAGAAAACGATATTTTTTCCCGGTACGGCAGCTTCCTTCAGAATTGCCAGCACGCCGTCCATATCCTCACCGCTCAGGCTGTAGCCGGTAGGATTGTGCGCCGGAGTATTCAGCAAATACAGCAGGTTATCCTGCTTAGCAAGCAGCTCGTCAACCTTTTCCTTCAAAGCAGGCAGGTTGAACTTATTGTTTTCGTCCAGCATTTTATAGGTGGTAAAATTACGGCCCATATCCTGGCACAGTACTTTGTAAGCACCCAGTACCAGTCGGAGCAGAGCACGGTATCACCATTATCGGTGTAGTTCCAGATAGCATGGTGGATAGCACCGGTGCCGCCTGCGGTTGCTACTGCGGAAATATAGCCTTCCGGACGGGAGTTGCCAAAGGCAGCAGTCAGTACGCAGTCCAGGTATTCAGGCAAACCGCTGATAGGTGCGTAAGCAATCATTTCGTTAGTGGAAAGGCCGCGGAAAACATCCTCTACAGTCGGCAGGCAGACGAGCTTTTCATCCTCATCTAAAATAGCGCCGATAGTAGCGTTGGTAACGGCATCCTTGCCGTATTTGGCAGCAGCTGCCACTGCAGCAGCGTTAGCTCCGAAAATTTTATCTTGGGCAGATTTGCCCTTAGCGTGTTTTGCAGCAATACTCATAGTCATAGTTAACTACTCCTTTCAAAATTACAAATCAATTACCGTAGCGCCACTGCCACCGGCCTCCAACGCCGCCGTTTCCAGCTTCTTGACAAAGCGGTTGGTCGACAGATACGCTGTCAGACCGGCGCGCAAGGCACCGGTTCCCTTGCCATGGATGAGGCGCAGCTGGCCGATACCGGCAATCAGCGCATCATCAATAGCTTTATCTACAACGGGAATTGCTTCATCAAGCGTCATCCCGCGCAAATCAATTTCCTGTTTGGCACTGCCTGATTTGGCAATGAACATCTGGTGTGCGTAATTGGCAGCAGCATTCTTGCTGAAGCCCTTGCGCTTCTTGAGCGCAGCATCGGTATGCGCCGGCTGTACCTTGGTAAGCAGGCATTTTTTTGCCGGCACAGTCATTTTCAGGATACCTACCTGCACTGTTACATCGTTGCCGTTGACATCGGTGATAATACCGTTCTTCCCTAAGGAAACGACAAAGACATTTAGGCCCTTCTTGGCGGTCTTAGCTGATAACGGTGCACCCTCCGGCAGCGGAGCGTCCTCGCTCAGTGTCTTGTTGAGCTTCTTGCGCGCTTCCTCTGCCGCCTGCTCCAGGCGCTTCGTATCGAAGTCAGCCTTCATGGAGCGCAGCTCCTTCAGCACTGCTTCGGATTCACGACGGCTGCGGCGATAAATCTCATCCGCCTGCTCACGCGCCTTGCGCAGCATTTCATTCTTGCGGCGCTCAAACTCACTCTTGGAATAAGCCAGCGCGTTGCGCAACTGCTCGCTTTCGCGGCGCAGGTCCTCAATCTCCTTGCTGCCGCTTTCATAACGGCGACGTTCGCTGTCCAGCTCCTGCAGTACATTTTCCATATGCACATGCTCCTGGTTCAGCAGCTCGCCGGCATTTTGGATAATATCCTCAGCCAAACCCAGACGGCGGCTGATATTGAAGGCATTACTGCTTCCCGGCACACCCATCAGCAAGCGATAGGTAGGACGCAGTGATACAGGGTCAAATTCCACGCTGGCGTTTTCCATGCCCTCGTGACCGTAGGCAAAGGTTTTCAGCTCGCTGTAGTGCGTTGTCACCATCGTCAGCACGCCCTGCTCATGCAGGTGCTCCAGCATCGCCATAGCCAGCGCAGCGCCCTCGTTCGGGTCCGTGCCGGCGCAGATTTCATCAATCAGCACCAAATCTTCTGCTTTAACCTCGTTTAAAATACTGATTAAATTCGTCATATGTGCGGAGAAGGTTGACAGGCTCTGCTCAATGCTCTGCTCATCACCGATATCCGCATAAACTGCGCGGAACACCGGCAGCTTGGCACTGCTTGCGGGGATAAACAGACCGATTTGCGCCATCAGCGCAAAGAGGCCTACAGCCTTCAGCGCTACCGTCTTACCACCGGTATTAGGGCCGGTAATCAGCAACATCGTGAATTTATCGCCCAGCTGTACGTCCAAAGGCACCACCGTATCCTTCGGCAGCAGCGGGTGACGTCCCTGCGCAATTTCTACACCGCCGCTCAGCACCAGCATCGGTCGTACCGCATGCTGCTCCTGCGCCAGCAAAGCTCTGGCGCAGATAACGTCCAGCGTAGTAAAGATTTCCAGCGAAGCCAGCAACGCCTTCGCCTCCGCGCCCACGTTCTGCGTGAGCTGACGCAGAATACGCTCGATTTCCTCGTGCTCCTCTGCAACATAACGCTTGATATCATTGTTCAGGTTGACAACAGCTAACGGCTCGATAAACAGCGTTGCACCCGTACCGCTCTGGTCGTGCACAATGCCGGGAAGTTCATCTTATATTCCTGCTTCACAGGGATAACGTAACGGTCACCGCGCATCGTCACGATGTTATCCATGAAATACTTCTGGTTATTCGGGTCATGCAGAATGCTGTCGAGCTTTTCCTTCACGCGGTTTTTGGCAATTTGAATCGCAGTACGCAGACCGCCAAGCTTCGGGGAAGCGTTGTCCTTAATTTCGCCATGCTCGTCAATCGCACTGCCAATCTGCTTTTCCAAACGGCTGAACTGCGTCAGCTCCGCACCATATTCAGCCAGATTAGGCGCAATTTCCGCATTTTCCGTAGTGAAATCCTTCATCGAAGCAAAGGCCTGCACCGTTGTCTGGATATGCTGCAGCTCCTCAGGCTCCAGCACACTGCCAAGCTCCGCGCGCTTCACGTCGGCCGTAATATTGAACGCACCGCCAAAGGGGAAACGTCTGCCTTCATCCAGAATGCGCAGTGCTTCCGCAGTTTCCTCCTGCAGGCGCTTAACCTTACTGAATTCACTTTCAATCTGCAGGGAAATTATTGCCTGCTTGCCTAAAAAGGTTGCGGCCTTGGAGGCCAGCATATTTTTTACTTTATCAAATTCTAATGTCTTTACAGCAAAGCGTGCCATAGTTTTTTTGCACCTCTAAATCTAAATCATAATAATATATTATAGCATATTTGCAAAGCTTTGTGCTACTGCCTGCAACAGCTATTCCCTCTTACCGAGGCTGCATAAAAACGCAATCCGTTGAAAGCGCAGGCATCACTTGGCGATAAAAAGCTCACCATCACGCTCGTAGGCATAGCATTCCTGCTGTAAAATGCGGGCAATACGCACAAAATCATCTGTTATATCGGCAGCGGTATAGGCCACCAGCAGCTTTTCCGCATAACTGCGTCCCTTATAATAGCCCACGGCATCCTGCACGAAAAAGCCGTCCGTATGCTTATACAGCACCTCAGCAAACTCATCTATCACCTGCTGCCACGGAGCAGACTTCAAAGCACCGTTCTCATAAACAGCGCAGGGAATATGAAAAACATATCTGTGCACTAAGGCAACCTCCTTCAACCCTCTTTATCCAAAAACGGCCACCGGCAGACGCTTTGCTGCCAATGGCCGTTTACTTTCTGACTCACTGCAACAGCAGCTCAGAGCTACACTGATTTAGTTTTCGTGATGGCGTTCCTTGTTCTTGCGCACATACTCCATAATAATGCCGGCGGTTTCTTCAATCGCACGGTTGGAAACGTTGATAATCTGGCAGTGCAGACGGCGCATAATGCCCTTAGCGTAAGCCAGCTCGTCATCAATACGCTTCATATCGGCATAAGTCGCAGTATCGGACAGGCCCATGGTTTTCAGACGCTCGCTGCGGATTTCGTTCAGCTTGAACGGGTCAATCAACAGGCCGATAATCTTATACGGAGGCACCTTGAAGAGCTCTTCAGGCGGAGCCAGCTCCGGTACCAGCGGCACGTTGGCAACCTTAATCTGCTTATGTGCCAGATACATGCTCAGCGGAGTTTTAGAGGTACGGGAAACGCCGATAATAACAACGTCCGCCTTCAAAAGGCCCAAAGGATTTTTGCCATCATCGTATTTAACAGCAAATTCCACAGCCTCAACACGCTTGAAGTATTCGTGGTCCAGAGAGTGAATCAGGCCGGCCTGATTTTTCGGCAGCAGACCGGTAGACTTTTCGATGGATTTCAGCATCGGTCCCAAAACGTCAACTACCTCAACATCACTGCTCATAGCCTTGTCCGCCATATGCTCGCGCAGCTCCGGTGATACGATAGTATAGCAGATAACCGCATTATTTGTTGCAGCCTCTTCTACAATTTTATCAATCTGTTCCTTGTCCTTTACGTAAGGAACACGGATAACATCAAATTTTTCTTCTACGAACTGACTGGTGGTTGCCTTAACTACGGACTCCGCAGTTTCACCAATAGAGTCAGATACAGCATAAATAACCGGATTAAGCTTCGTTATTATGATAATTACCCCCCTTACCCTCAGCCAGATCTACCAGCAGACGAGTAAAATTAGTTTTTGTGATACGTCCCAGCACTTGGTACATGCGCTTCTTTTCATCAATAATTTTTACTACCGGCAGACAGTCGATTTCATTGTCAATCAGTCTGCGAGCTGCCGAAGCGGCAGGCTCATCCGGAGTAGCTACGATGATTTTGGAAATCGGCGTCATTACCATGACCACGGGAATATCACGCAAATCATTATTATTGATAGCAGCCTTCAGTAAATCCTTTCGCGACAAAATGCCGTTCAGCATGCCTTCCTCATCCAGCACGAACACCGTTCCGACATCCTCAAGGAACATGGTAACAACTGCTTCGTAGGCGCTCTTGTCATGTTTAATCGCTACCGGTACCGACTGCAGATCCTGCACAGTAATAGCAGAAATTTCTTCCATCAGCATACCCAAAGTATTTTTACCGGTATAAAAATAACCAACCTTCGGTCTCGCATCAAGAATACCGCCCATAACAAGGATTGCCAGATCACTGCGTAAGGCAGCGCGGGTTACATTCAGCCTTTCGGCTATATGCTCGCCGGTAATAGGTCCGTCCAGACGTACAATTTCAGCAATTTGCTTCTGCCTGTTGCTTAAAGCTATGATCTTCACACCCTTTCTGTCTAATACAATAGTCTATAATATAGGTATAGTATACACTATTAACAGAAAAAATGCTAGATTGCGACACAAATAATTTCTGCAAAATTTAGCTGTATAGCTTAAATTTCTAATTGTGTTATTTTTATCTGCGCCCCTTGTCCTGACCGTGACCGCTGGGAATGTAATAGCGTGTTCCCACCAGCTCATCCGGCAAATATTGCTGCTCCACCCAGCCTCCGGGAAAGTTATGCGGATATTTATAATCTATGCCGTGCCCCAGCTTGGCGGCACCGGGATAATGCGCGTCACGTAAATGCTTAGGCACACTGCCGCAGTTGCGGCTGCGCACATCAGCACGCGCCTTGGCAATGCCCATATAGGCTGTGTTGCTCTTGGGTGCGTTGGCAATATAGCACACTGCCTCCGCCAACGGTATCTGTGCCTCAGGCCAGCCGACAAAGTCGGCAGCCTGCGCCGCAGCGTTGGCTACCACCAGTGCCTGCGGGTCCGCCAGACCTACATCCTCCGCCGCACAGATAACAACGCGACGCGCCACAAAGCGCACGTCCTCGCCACCCTCAATCATGCGCGCCAGATAATGCAGCGCTGCATCCGCATCGCCGCCGCGCATGCTCTTGATAAAAGCGCTGATGATGTCGTAATGCTGGTCGCCCTTCTTATCGTAACGCTGCAGCGCCGTACCGATAACGCTGCGCAAGGTTGCCACCGTCAGCACACGCTCGCCCTCCTCCGGCAGCATGAACTCGGCCTGCTCCAGAATGTTCAGCGCACTGCGGGCATCACCTGCCGCAAAATCGGCAATAATCCTCAGCGCCTCAGGCTCCGCCTTAAAGCTGTTGCCAAAACCACGCTCCGAATCGGCAATCGCTCGCTCCAAAATCTGCTGAATCTGCGGTGCCTGCAGCTTTTCCAAACGCACCACCTTCATACGCGAAAGCAACGGCGAATTTATTTCGAAGAAAGGGTTTTCGGTAGTAGCACCGATGAGCACAATCGTACCGTTTTCTACATAAGGAAGCAACACATCCTGCTGCGCCTTGTTGAAGCGATGAATCTCGTCGATAAACACGATAGTACGGCCGCGTCCGTTGCGCCTGTCCTCCTGCGCCTTGGCGATAAGCTTGCGCAGCTCTGGCACACCGCTGGAAACGGCGTTGATGGCCTCGAACTTTTCGCCGGTAACGTGTGCGATAACCTTCGCCAGCGTTGTTTTGCCTGTTCCCGGAGGTCCGTAAAAGAGTACGGACTGCAGTACATCACGCTCAATCATGCGGCGCAGCGGACTGCCTGCGCCCACGGCGCTCTCCTGCCCTACAAAGTCACTGAGGCGCTCCGGACGCATACGGTCAGCCAAGGGCTTTGTCTGTCGCTTTTCAGTTTCAAATAAATTACCGAATAGATTTTCCATCGCTCTTTACCTGTATCTTTCTGTGACGAAAATTATCTCATAAAAAAATTAATCCCCACAATGCCGTCCAGCTCCGTGTTTTGAACCTGCATGTGCAGGTGGGTGCCTTCCCTACCAATCGCAAACGTCCACTCAAAGGAGGCATGTTTTTGAAAGAAGGAGTATCAGGCTCCCTAGGTTAGAGTGTTGGCTCAAAACCTTTGGAGCAATGTAACGAACATCGCAGGGGTATAATTAACAACTATTCTTCAATTGTCTTTAACTTCTATCGACATACATATAATACCAAAATGGAAGCGTTTTTCAACGCTTCCATTAAAAATTTTTGAATATTTATTTTGCTTTATCCTCTTGACAGAAGCAGGCTAAAGTGCTTATTTGTCTTCTTTGTCCTTCTTCATCAGCAGGCTGGTTTTGATGTGCAGCTCACGCAGCTGTTTTTCATCAACATCGTTAGGAGCCTGAGTCATCAAATCGGATGCGCTCTGAGTTTTCGGGAAAGCAATTACGTCGCGGATAGAATCGCGCTGAGCCATAATCATGATCAGACGGTCAAGGCCGAATGCCAGACCACCGTGTGGCGGAGCACCGTATTCGAATGCGTTCATCATGAATCCAAACTTCTCTTGTGCTTCCTCATCGGACAGGCCGATAGCTTCGAATACCTTCTTCTGTACGTCACGGCGATGGATACGGATGGAACCGCCGCCGATTTCGGTGCCGTTCAGAACCATATCATAAGCCTTCGCATATACCTTGCCGGGGTTAGTCAGCAGCAGCGGCAGGTCCTCGTCACGCGGAGCGGTGAACGGATGATGCATTGCAACATAACGTTTTTCTTCCTCGTTGTACTCGAACATCGGGAAGTCAACTACCCAGGTGAAGGCCAGCTTATCCGGATCAATCAGACCACGGCGTTTAGCCATTTCGATACGCAGTGCGCCCAGAGAAGCAGCAACTACAGACGGTTTATCGGCAACGAAGAGCAGCAGGTCACCTGCTTCAACTTCAGCAGCTTTTTTGATTGCTTCGATGTTTTCATCGCTGAAGAATTTAGCGATGGAGGATTTTACGCCGCCTTCTGCCGGGAATTGCAGCCAAGCCATACCTTTAGCACCGTAGATGCCGCAGAATTTAACGAGCTCATCCAGCTGACGACGCGGAATATCTGCATAACCCTTAACGTTAATGCATTTTACCTGACCGCCGTAGCGATAACATTGTGATACCTGGAAGGTGCAGCCTTGAACAGCTTCGCTGACATTTTTCAGCTCCATGCCGAAGCGCAGGTCCGGTTTATCGCTGCCGAAACGATCCATAGCATCGTCCCAAGTCAGACGTTGGAACGGCAATTTGGATATCCTTGCCCAGAGCACCCTTGAAGATGTGGTGGATTAAGCCTTCCATCAGCTCCAGGATTTCATCAACTTCCATGAAGGACATTTCCATGTCCAGCTGGGTGAATTCCGGCTGACGATCGGCACGCAGGTCCTCATCACGGAAGCAGCGTGCGATTTGGAAGTAACGCTCCATACCAGCTACCATCAGCAGCTGTTTGAAGATTTGCGGAGATTGCGGCAGTGCATAGAACTTGCCGGGGTTTACACGGCTCGGAACGAGGTAGTCACGAGCACCCTCCGGAGTGGATTTGCACAGCATCGGAGTTTCAATCTCAAGGAAATGATTATCATCAAGATAGTCGCGCATCAGCTTAGCAACTTTATGACGCAGAATCAGGTTGCGCTGCATTTCCGGACGGCGCAGGTCCAGATAACGGTATTTCAGACGCAGGTTTTCATCAGTATCAATGCCGTCTTTGATGTAGAACGGAGGAGTTTTAGCACCGTTCAGCACTTCGATATCATGTGCCAGTACTTCGATAGTACCGGTAGGAATGTTTTCGTTGATGGTGTCCTCATCACGCAGACGTACATTACCAATTACTTTGATAACATATTCGTTACGGATGTCTTCGGCAGTTTTGAAGCTGCTGCCTGCGCTTTCGGGATCGGCAACAACCTGCACGATACCGCTGCGGTCACGCAAATCGATAAAAATCAATCCGCCGTGGTCACGTCGTTTAGCAACCCAGCCGCACAGTACAACCTGTTCGCCGGCTTGCTCCTTGGTCAGCACACCACAATGGTGGCTGCGTTTTTCATTAATCATCTTTAGCACCTCTACTTATAAAGTATTGAAATAACTAATAATATCATTAACAGCGATTTCATGTTGCTCGCTTGTTGCCATGTTACGCACAGTAACGGCATTACGGCTGAGCTCATCCTCGCCAAATATTAACACTTGCTTAGCCTGGAATTTGTTGGCCTGCTTCATCTGGGACTTCATGCTGCGGCCGTTAAAGTCGTATTCAACCTTAAAGCCGTTGCGACGCAGCTCGATGGCGGTTTTGAAGGCCAGCGCAAAGTTTTCCTGCTTGGGGCAGACAACATATGCGTCAATGCTTTCATCAAATTCTGGCAGCAGATTCTGCTTCTCCAGAGCCAGCAGCACGCGCTCCATACCCATAGCAAAGCCGATGCCGGGGCGGGCTTCGTCACCGCTGATTTCCTGTACCAGTCCGTCATAACGGCCGCCGCCGCAAACAGCGCTTTGTGCGCCCAGCGGAGCGTACTGGATTTCAAAAGCAGTTTTTGTATAATAATCAAGGCCACGCACAAGATTGTGGTCAACCTCATATTCAACACCTGCAGCGGTCAGCAGCTGCTTCAGGCCCTCAAAGTGTTCCTTGCATTCATCGCACAGGCATTCCTCCAGGCTCGGTGCGCCCTCGCCCAGCTCATGGCAGTGCGGATTTTTGCAGTCCAAAAGACGCAGCGGATTGCGGTCGAAACGGCCTTGGCAATCCTTGCACAGCTCGTCAAAGTTAGGCTTGAAGAAAGCCTGCAGCTTTTCTCTGTGCTGCGGACGGCATTTGGGGCAGCCTACGGAATTGATTTTCAGCTTCAAATCCTTCAGGCCCAGGCTCTGCAGTACCTGCACAGCCAGCAGAATGATTTCCGCATCGACATTCGGACCAGTTACGCCCAGAGCTTCTACACCGAACTGGTGGAACTCACGCAGACGGCCTGCCTGCGGACGGTCATAACGGAACATAGGTCCGATGTAATAGAACTTCGTGGCAGCGTCATCCTTGCTCAGCTTATGCTCAACGTAAGCGCGGACAGCACTGGCGGTGTTTTCCGGACGCAGGGTAATACTGCGGTTACCACGGTCGGTAAAGGTATACATTTCCTTTTCAACTACGTCGGTGGTATCACCGATACCGCGTTGGAACAGCTCTGTATGCTCAAACACAGGAGTTCTGATTTCTTTGTAGCCATATTGCGCGCAAATCTTGCGCATGGTTTCTTCCAGATAACGCCATGCGTTAACGTCGGAAGGCATAATATCCTTCGTACCTCTGGGTGCTGTTGTCAGCATAGTCTATCCTCTCCTAACGGCACTCATACCCATTTACAGGTCTGTGCCTTCTATATTAAACAAATCACGGCGACGCTCTGCCAGCTCCTGCAGGCGCGCCCCATACACTGCCACATTTTTCGGCATATTCAGTTTATGCAGATGGTGTCCGTCAGGCAAAGGTACCTTGCTGGCAGATGCAGGTCCCACACCAATCACCGGATGACGTTCCTCCATCATCTGGATATTATAGATACTTTCCGTACCCGGCTTGGCATAACCGATGTTTGCCAGATGCCCCAGCATATAATGCTGGCGGTACAGATAGTAAGGCTCTAACCCTATCGCAGCAGCCATCTCAGCGGCCCGCTGCACCATTTTTTCCGCTGCCTGCGTAGTCAGCACTGCCTGCTCCTGCTTTTGAAAGAGCGGTGCGCTGCGCTTCAGCGTAAGCGTATGCACAGTAAGATTCTCCGGCGCCAGCTTTACTGCCTGCTCCAGAGAATATGCAATCTCCTGCTCCGTTTCCTGCGGCAGACCGATAATCAGATCAACATTCACAACTGGAATCCGGCTTTTGCGCACAAGCTCATAGGCATTGTAAAAATCCCTGACGCTATGACGCCTGCCAATCAGCTGCAGCGTTTTATCATGAAAGCTTTGCGGATTGACGCTAATGCGGTTCACTCCCGCCGCCTCCATCGCCGCCAATTTTGCCGCACTGAAGCAGTCCGGGCGACCGGCCTCTACCGTGAACTCGCGCAGATGCTGCAAGCCTTCGCAGTTGCTTTGCAGCAGTTTTCGTTCCACTGCCTGCAGCAGACGTGCAAATACCTTATCACTGAGGCTCGTGGGTGTGCCACCGCCAATATAAAGTGATTTTACACGCAAGCTATGCATACCTATTAATTGTACCACATTTTGCAGGTCTTGTTCAATCATATTTACAAAGTTTTGCTGAGATTCTTCATCCTGCGGCACAATTCCCGCCGGGAACGAGCAATAGCTGCAGCGCGAAGGACAATACGGCACGCCGATATAAATACCTGTATCCGTAAGGCGCGTACTGTCGCTGAGAATATGCTTCTGCTTCAGAGCAATATCCGTAAGCAGCCTTCCCTGCGCCATTGGCAGCAAATAATTTTCGCTCAGATATTCCGGCAAAGCTGCAGCCTCTACACCGCTGTCCAGCAGCTTATGCGCCAGCTTCGTCGGGCGCACGCCTGTGAGAATGCCCCACGGCAGCTTAGGCTGCAGACCGGTAAGCTCGGCAAAAACCTTCAACACAACAAGCTTCACGCAACGCGTTACCTCGCCGCTCGCCGCAGCTTCGCTGCAAGGCTCGCTCGCTGTAAAGCTTTGCTCAGCACCTTGCAGGCAGGCGCTGACGCATCCGTGCTCACGCGCAAGTGTCAGCGTAAGCGCGGCTGACGGTGCCGGCTGATAGTCAAAAAATGCGGCCATGTCGCTCACAGGCCGCGTAACATCCAGCTCCAATGTATTACGTAAGCAAAAAAACATTTAATTCTCCCGTCCTTCACCGGCATGCCACAGTTGCTTGTACAGCACTCTGTAGATTGCTGCTACCGGCACGGCAAAAACCATACCGAGAATACCGAACAGCTTAGCACCGATGAGCAGGCTGATAATCAAAACTACAGGATGCAAATCAATCTTCTGTCCCATGAGCTTAGGCATAATAAAATTGGCATCCAGCTGATAATATACCAGATAAAAAAGCGCTACATGAAAGGCAGCCTCCGGCGCCTGACCGTAGGCAATAAATACAGCAGGCACAGCGCCCATCAGCGGGCCGACTACCGGTACCGTTTCGGCAAGGATGGCCCAAAAGCCAAGCACCAGCGGAAAGTCTATACCCAAAAAAGCCGTGCCGATGGTAATAACGAAGCCGGAAATCAGGCTCAGCTTGCCCATACCGCGCACATAGGCGCTCATGGTTCTGCCGATTTCGTCCACAACCTCCGCCGCTTTGTCCTGCGCATCGTAGTTGAACAGATTAATCACCATCGAACGCAGCTCACGCCAGTCCTTAAGAAAATAAAAGGCAAGAAAAGGCACGATAATCATGCCTATCAAGCTCTGCACAATCCCCAGACTGGACTGGACAAGATTACGCAGCACCGTTCCTACAAAGCCCATCGCCCAGTTCAGCAGACCGTTGACCAGCATATTGAAATCGGACGGCAAAAGCGGAATGGTAGACGGGTCCTTAAGCATGCTGTCCAAATCCTGGATATTGGATTTGGCGGCCAATGCCGGCAGCTTTTGCAGGAACTCGTTCATCTGCCCGAAGAGCGGCAGAATGATGAAGCCGATAATCATAAAAATAAAGATACAAAAGGCCAGCAATGCCAGGATAATCGCCACTACACGCGACAGCTTAATCATGCCGTGCGCCATGCGCACCTGCGCAATAGCATTAACCAAGGGATAAAGCGCGAAGGCCAGGCCTACTGCCAGCAAAAGCGGCAGCAGAAAGCCTGCCATTAAATATAAAACATAAGAGATTGCCGTAACAACACCCAGCTTAAAGAAGGTGCTTTTACGTATTTGAGGCCAATATTTCAGCATGATGTTTTATTGCAGGAAAGGATTCCTGCGACGCTCCCAGCCCACGGTAGTAGTAGGTCCGTGGCCCGGCAACAGCTTAACGTCGTCATCAAGCACCATCAGCTTTGTTTTGATGGACTGGATGAGTGCGCGATAGCTGCCTCCCGGCAAATCGGTGCGTCCGATGGATTCACAGAAAATAGTATCACCGGCAAAAACTACCTTGCCCGGCGCGTAGTAATAGCAGAAGCCGCCCTTGGTATGTCCCGGCGTAGCAAAGGCTTCAAACTTCATGCCTGCCAGCTCCAGCACATCACCGTCATGTACAAGGTGGTCCGCAGGCTCATTTTTCAATTCTTCTCCGATAAAGAAAGATAGGTTTCTGTTCGGCTGTGTCAGACAGTCGGCATCATCCTCACCGATATATACCGGCGCACCTGTAGCCTTGCGCAGCTCTGCCAGCGCACCGATGTGGTCGCTGTGACCGTGTGTAAGCACAATAGCTACAACCTTAGCCTTAGTCTGCTCAATCATTCTCTTAATGGTCGGGTAATCTCCGCCCGGATCGAAAATAACACCTTCACCGATAGCTTCATTTACGGCAAAATAACAGTTGGTAGCAAGCATACCTGCTTCAACATGATAAATCTTCATTCTTCAACCTCCGTTGATAAATCTATGCACAATATAATTATAACAGCTTTGTGCTGTCCAGCAAAATAGTTACCGGACCGTTATTCACCAGCTCTACCAGCATATGCGCGCGGAAGATGCCAGTTTCTACCGGCAGGCCTGCCTTGCGGCAGCCTTCGACAAAACGCTCATAGTAAGCGTTGGCCACATCAGGCGCTGCAGCAGCCGTAAAGGACGGGCGTTTGCCGTGGCGGCAGTCACCGCACAGGGTAAACTGAGAAACCGCCAGAATCGCACCGCCAATATCCTTCACCGACAGGTTCATTTTGCCTGCCTCATCCTCAAAAATGCGCATACCGCACACCTTGTCAATAATATAGGCCAGATCCTTATCGGTATCGCCCTCGGCCACACCCAAAAGCACCAGAAGGCCCTTCTGTACCTCGCCGGTAATCTTTTCATCTACAGTAACACTGGCGCGGTCTACACGCTGCACAACTGCTCTCATTTCTTCTTGCCTCCGCTGCCGTTCGCCGTAGAAATCAGGCGTTCAACAGAATAAACACCCTTCATGCGGCGGATACGGTTCATAAAATATTCCAGCTGCTCCAAGCTCATAATATCAAGTCCCATGTGCATGGTAGCAATTTTATTCTTATCTGTATGACATGCAAGCGAGAAAATATTAATCTTCGTTTCGCTAGTCACATTCATAATATCGCTCATCAGTCCGGTTCTGTCTACGGACGTAATCACGATGTTAACCTTATAGACATCATCAATGCCTACATCCCAGGCAACCTCAATTAAGCGACGCTGCTCCTCGGGATTATTGGTCAGGATATTAGGGCAATCCGCACGGTGTACGGAAATACCGCTGCCGCGTGTAATATAACCGATAACCGGGTCGCCGGGAATCGGGTTGCAGCAGCGCGCCAGCTTAACCATGATGCCTTCTTCGCCCTTAACGAGAATGCCGTGGCTGGCCTTAGCCTTAGACTTGCGCGGCTTCAGCTCTGCCAGTACCTGCGCCAGGTCCTTGGTGGTTTCCAGCTTCTGCTCTTTTTTATAGATTTCCACCAGCTTGGACATAACAGTGTTCAGTGTAACACCGCCGTAGCCCAGTGTTGCCAGCAGATTTTCATCCGTATCGATGCGGATTTTGCTGCCTGCTTCCTTCAGTTTTTCCGGAGACATCAGCACCTTAGGCTCGTAGCCGAGGCGTTTAACCTCACGCTCCAGCATTTCACGGCCCTTGACGATATTTTCCTCACGGCGCTCCTTCTTGAACCAGCTTTTGATTTTGTTGCGCGTATCGGAAGAGCCGACAACATTAATCCAGTCACGGCTCGGTCCGTTGGACTGCTTGGAGGTGATAACCTCTACGATATCGCCGTTCTTCAGCTGGTAGTCAAGCGGTACAATGCGTCCGTTGACCTTGGCACCTACGCAGCGGTTGCCTACATCCGTATGGATGCGGTAAGCGAAGTCAATCGGCACACTGCCTACAGGCAGGTCGATAACATCACCGCGCGGCGTAAAGACAAAGACCTCATCGGCAAAGATATCCATCTTGACCGTGTTGACAAAGTCGCGCGAATCATTCATATCCTTGTGCCATTCCAGCAGCTGACGCAGCCAGCTCAGCTTGGCATCAAAGCCCTTGTCACCGCCGGCTGCAGGCTTGCTGCCGCCGCTTTCCTTATAGCGCCAGTGCGCAGCGATACCGTATTCGCTGATGCGGTGCATTTCAAAAGTGCGGATTTGGATTTCCAGCGGCTGACCGCCATTGGAAAGCACAGTCGTATGCAAGGACTGATACATATTGGATTTCGGCACCGCTACATAGTCCTTGAAGCGGCCCGGAATAGGACGCCACATGCTGTGTACGATACCCAGCGTGCCATAGCAGTCCTTCACGGTGTCTACCAGCACACGGATGGCCAGCAGATCATAAATCTCGCTCAGCTGCTTATGGTCACGCAGCATTTTCTTATGAATACTGTAAAAGTTTTTCGGTCTGCCCTGAATTTCGCAGCGGATACCAGCCTTCTCGACAGCGTCCTTCAACGTTATCATAGCCTCGTTAATCATATCCTCGCGCTCACGGCGTTTAATTTTTACCTGCTCAACCAGGTCATAATAAATATCCGGCTCCATATAACGGAAGGCCAGATCCTCCAGCTCCCATTTAATGGTATAGATACCAAGACGATGAGCCAGCGGCGCATAAATTTCCAATGTTTCCCGGGAAATAGACTGCTGCTTATGCACAGGCATATACTTCATCGTGCGCATATTATGCAGACGGTCAGCCAGCTTAATCAGTACAACGCGGATATCGCGTGCCATTGCCAAAAACATTTTGCGATAGTTTTCAATCTGGCGGTCTTCTTTGGAAATATATTCGATTTTGCCCAGCTTGGTAACACCGTCTACCAGATTTGCTACCACGGTGCCGAACTGCTCTTTGATATACTCCAGCTTGTAATCCGTATCCTCTACTACATCATGCAGAAAGGCAGCTGCCAATGTTTTGTCATCCATCTGCAATCCCACAAGGATGCTGACAACACCAATCGGATGGATAATATACGGTTCACCGGATTTACGTGTCTGCGCAGCATGCGCTTTAGCTGCCAGCTCATAGGCCTTGCGGACAAAAGCTACCTGCTCCGGCGTAAGATATTCTTCTATACGCGCAAACAATTCATCTATATCAGTAATATTAGTTATTGCGTTTGTTGAGGGCATTCTCCCCACTCCCATCTGCACTTCATCAGCAACGCAACAACTCGTGCTGACTCAGGCGGTAATTTTCTTTATAAATGTGCTCCAAACGCTCTCTTTCCTGCTGCAGGGTTACATATAGGGGTGCATCCTCTAGCGAGCAGCGTTTGATAGCAGCTTTTTCTATTATACCATTATTATAGCGGATAAAGCCAAGCTCTTCCATAATTTTTACAGCTTGTTCACTTATTTGTTCCGCATGAGCAGACAAAAGCTCTTTGATGCTCACAGTTGTCCGCATTTTAAGTGCATTCATCACCAGCTTATAGGCCTGCATCATCGCATCCCTGTCCGGATGCGTCAAAGCCAGTCGCTGCAAGCGCTCCTGCAAATCTGGCTGATTAAAGAGCAGCGTTACATGTTTTGCTCCCTGCTGCCGCAGTCTGCGCATAATATCCGCCAACGGATAAGCAGGCAAATCCAACAGCACTATTTCTTCGGCCTGCTGCAGCCTTTCCTTGCTCATCCCGGCAGCCTCCTCATAAGAAGCCAGCTCCAGATAATCCCCCGCAGTCTGCAGCACCTCGGCGGGCAGCGACTGCTTATCTTCGGTATAAGCAAGCACCTTGTTATGCACCTTGGCCAAGCCCAGCAGCAGACGCCATTTATCATCGGCAGCCTGACGCATATCCCCCAGCGTCACCTGCTGATGAATGCTTACGGCCTGCAGCTGCACGCTCGTTTCGTTATTCCAGACATTTATTTTCGGCTGAAAGGCAACATCAGCCACCATATTTTCAAACATATACGGCAGCAAATCCGCATTGTTCCACATCAGGCCGCGATAGGAATTGTAGCCCTTATCCAGCACAAACTGCAAATGATTGCGCTCCTTGCCCATAGCGCGCTGATTGTGCAGCAGCGCCTGGCGGAAGGCAAATACAGGTGCCTGGTTTTCGCAGCCGCAGGGCTCTAAGAGTGCCAGCTGCTCCAAATCCCTGATGCTGATTTCGCTGCTGCCGCTCAGCACACAGTCAATCGCCTGATGCGGCAGATAATCCTCCGGACGCAGCTTTTGTGCAACATATTCGCGGAAGCGGCGCGTAAATTCCGGCAGCTTATCCGCCGGCAGCGTGAGGCCCGCAGCCTGATGGTGACCGCCGTACTGCGTCAGCAAATCACGCTCGGCATCTATCGCCTCGTAAAGATTGAGCGCCGGAATACTGCGGCAGCTGCCCTTGGCAACGCCGTTGTTCAGGCTTATCAGAATCGTCGGCAGGTGGTATTTGTCTACCAGGCGTGAAGCCACGATACCGATAACGCCCTGATGCCAGCCTTCGGAAGCAAGCACGATTGCCGTATCTATATGCTTTTCCTGCGCCAGCTGTGCTTCCGCCTCTTCCATAATCTGACGGCTGATTTCCTGCCGCAGCGTATTTTCACGATTAAGCTCGGCGGCGATTTTCTCCGCCTTAACGCTATCGTCGGTTACCAAAAGCTCCACCGCCAGCTGCGCATGCTCCAGCCTGCCCACAGCGTTCAGGCGCGGTGCCAGACCAAAGCCGATGTTATCGGAAGCAATGCCCGTTTCCGGACAGCCGCTGGCCTTAATCAAAGCACGCAATCCCACCAGCTTCGTTGTTTCCATTGCCTTCAGGCCACGGCGCACCAGCTCGCGGTTTTCGCCTATCAGCGGCACAATATCCGCTACCGTTCCCAACGCCGCCAGCTCCGTCAGTCCCTGCCACTCCGGCAGCCTGCCCGACTCACGCTGCTCCAGCGCCTGACACAGCTTAAAGGCAATGCCCACGCCGCTCAAATCCTTAAACGGATAGCCGCAGTCATACTGCTTGGCGTTGATAATTGCGTAGGCAGGAGGCAGAACCTCCGGCACCGTATGGTGGTCCGTAATAATAATATCCAAAGACTTCGGCGCATTGGCTACCTCGCGCAGACCGCTAATGCCGCAGTCCACGGTAATAACCAGCGTCGTACCCTTATCCGCAATATTTTTCAATGCTTCGTCATTAAGGCCGTAGCCCTCGCTTTTACGCTGCGGAATGTAGGTGGCAACCCTACCGCCGCGCTGCTTCAGATAAAGATACAGCAAAGATGAGGCACTGATTCCATCCACATCATAGTCGCCGTAAACCGTAATCTGCTCTCCTGCCGCCAAGGCCCGCTCTATACGCTCAACCGAGCGCTGCATATCCTTCAGCAAAAACGGATCATGAAAGGGCGTAGCGCTGCCGTAGAGAAAATCACGCATCGAAGCTGCATCCTGCAGACCGCGCTCCAATAAAATACCGGTGACCATCGGCGAAATATTCAGCTCCTCCGCCAAATAGTCTGCCATCTGACTGTTATATTCTTTTATATCCCAAATTCGTTCCTTGTGTATCATTGGCGGCTACCGCTCTCGGCAGCAGTCTTTTCCGCTGCAACCGGCTCTGCCTGCTTGGCAGCCTCGGCCTGTGCCGCCTCGTTATGCAGCAGCTGGGTGTGCTGCAGCATGGCAACGCGCTCCTGCAGGCGTTTGTTTTCTGCCTGCAGCTGCTGCATTTCCTCACGCATTTTTTTATCCTTCAGATAATGCTTGGCCTTCATCGTCAGCAAGAAGCAGGTGGCAACCAGCACGCCCATTAAAACGCACCGAGTATTACCAGCACCAGTGAAGCGCTGAAGCTCCAGAAAACAAAGTTCAAGGACACTGCTACCGCATTCTGCACGGCAAACAATGCTACTATCATACAAATAATTATAACTAAGATTAAAAACGGCATTCAGCTCAACTCCTTTAGTATAAATTTTAATATATTATAACTGTTATAATTCTGCCAGCACACAAAAAAATCCTGCTTATGAAGCAGGATTTTTAGTGTATACATGCTCATTTAAGGCCTGATTGTATTTAGTCCGCAAAGACTGACGGCAGACTGTTATTTTTCCTTCAGCTTCTCCAAGATAAAGGCTGTCACACGGCTCTGCTTGTCAATCTCTAGCGCAAAACGCAGCGGCTGCTCCTTGTCGTCCTGCCAAAAATATTCGTAGGTCGTATTGTCGGCAGCATAAACAACCGCATCAGGCAAGCCGTACTGTCCGACAGCTCTGCCGGCACTGTCACCGATGCTTACGCCGCGCATTGTAATATATTTGGGATCGACTACGCGGATTGCCTCCACAGCCTGTTTTTTGCGGGCAACACTGATTACGGCGCCCTCAAATGTATAGTTTATCTGCTTACGCTTTTTATCTATTTTCTCCTGCTTGACGGCACCCAGGCGCTCCTCGGCCTCCTGCTCGTCAAACTTCTGTCCGAGTGCGGCATAGCCAAGAGCAAAATCCTCCTGCGTCAGCTCGTCCCTGCTTCCGGCAACGGTATATGGCGCGTAGATAAAGCCGTCCACACCGTCCGATTCGGCCTCCAGCCAGTCACCGCTTTGGCGGATAACACGCAGCAGCGAATGATGCGGCAGCACCTTCAAAACATTGCCGTCCTCGGCGGCGCTGCGGAAATTAATATCATCCTCTTCCAGAACCACAAAGCTGCACTTGTCATATCCCTTGATTTTTTCACCAGTATAAAATGCTTCCTGCTTCTCGGCAGCAGCACACAGCTGCATTCCCGCTGCCAATAAAAGTGTCAGACCAATTGTTTTGAGCAATCTCATTGCCACTGCATCTCCTAACTAAATTCCATAAGCGGCATGTGCCAGCTCCTGCACAGCCTTAACAGTATATTGCGAAGTACTGTATAAATAATTGTCATGCAGGCTTTGTACGCGGCCGTTCTTTACAGCCTTAATGCTTTTATAGGCCGGATTTTGTAAAATGCGCTGACGGAATTGCTCCGGGTCGCCTTTTTTACTATAATCCCAGCTCGGAGTAATAATCAGCTCCGGATTAAGCTCCAACATTTTTTCCTCCGACAGGTTCCCCTGATACGGAATATCCATGCCATCCAGCGCGTTATGTACGCCTGCATAATAGCACAGGCCGCTGAAAGTACCCCTCATGCCCAGCGGTCCGGTAAAGGACAGCGCCAGTACATTAAACGGCTTATCGCCTGCAGCCTGCAGTGCCTGCTTACGCACAGCCTCCAGCTGTGCTTCCATGTTTTTGGCCATCTCCTCGCCCTTGGCTTCTTCGCCTACGGCAGAGCCGATTTCCTTGATAAACTTGAAGATATCCTGCACATTATTCGGCGTATGGCACACATAAACCTTGAGTCCGGCGCTGCGCAGTCCCTGAATCGGCTCCACGGTATAATCCGGGATAATAACAAGATCAGGCTGCATGGCCAGCACGCTTTCCAGATTGCTTCCCTGCGCTCTGCCCTTGACGGATTTGACCTTGTCACCGGCACTGCAGATACCGGAATCGTCAGCCAGCAGCGACAAGGCTGCCAAGCGCTTACTGTCAACCATATCCAGCAAAATTTCGTCAGCAGATACGTTCAGGCTCACAATGCGCTGCGGTTTTTCGCTGAAGCTCAGCTTAGTGCCTGTTGCATCCGTCACCATGTACAAAACCTTACCGCTGTCGGCGGCATTCTTTTCCTGCGGTCCGCAGCCGGCAAGCAGCAGACACAGCAGCAGGCAAACTAAGAACAGAATTTTTTTCATAATATACCTCACCCAAGAATAATATTTGTTTCTATCTGTTATCTTATTATACAAAAAAAGGATGGAAAATTGAATCAAATTCACAGGCTGCCTGCAACTGACTGAGGCACTTAACGCTGTAAAAAAGCACCTGCCATCCCCACATATTCGTGTAATGCCATACAGGTTATATCAAATGCCTGCAGCTGTGGCACCAGCCAGCGCGGATTAAATTGCCCCTTAGGGTTGAGCGTATAATCACAGGGATAGGCGGCAACCTTAATGCCCTGCCCGCCTAAATAACGCTCAAAGAAGTGCATGCTGCGAGGCATATGCAGCGCACTTGTCAAAAGCAGCACGCTTTGGTAGCCACGCTCACGGCAGAGGGCTGCAGTATAAGCAGCATTTTCCTTCGTTGTTCTGGCCTGCGTTTCAACAATAATCTGCTTCTGCGGCAGTCCCAGCTGTAACAGAATACGCTCGGCGACCAGCGCCTCGCTTGCGCCATCGCTGAACACCTGCCCACCGCTGATGAGCACTGGCAGCGAATGCTGCTTCGCCAGGCGCGCTGCCGTCAGCAGGCGCGCCGCTCCGGCGGACATCAGGCCGCCGCGCTCAGCACCGTCAGGAACAGAGCCAACACTGCCACCGCCCAGAACAACAATCACCTGCGCAGCAGTAGGCTCCTGCTGGCTGTAACGGTTCTCCAACGGCTGCCCCAACAGCTTGGCTCCCAATAAGGTAGAGCTGAAATACAACAGCAGCGTCAAAAAAGCGCTTAAGCTGAAAGCAAAACGGCCGAAGCGCTTGCGCTGCCGCCATAAATAAACACTCAAGATTATTCCCAGCAGCACAAACAAACCCGGAGGCAGCAAAAAGGCTGCGATAAATTTCAAAATATAAATCATTCCAGTTCTCCTTAATAACACCGATAAAAGCAAAAGCTTCTCCTGCAATATCACCTATTATTGTAGCTTTTTCAGTCTCCAAAAACAAGAAAAATAGCCTGCGGCATTCATTTTTCCGAATGCACACAGGCTATAAGCTTTAATATTAATCTCTGCCGGGTTTCAGCTTACGCAGCATCATCCATAACGGACCTGCGAGGAAGGTGGAGGTATAAGCACCACTGGAGAAGCCTACCAGCATAGCAAAGGAGAAGTTGCGGATAGTTTCACCGCCCCAAATGAAGATAGCCACAACAGCAAACAGAGAGGTACCTACAGTATAGATACTGCGTCCCATGGTCTGCCAGATGCTGTTGTCTACCATTTCCGTCATGCTTTCGCTGCGGCGATGGATTTTCAGGTTTTCACGGATACGGTCGAAGATAACGATGGTACCGTTGACAGAATAACCTACAACCGTCAGCAAAGCTGCAACGAAGGAGGAATCAAGCTCCATATGGAAGAGGGAGAAATAGCTCAGAGTTACCAGTACGTCGATAATCAAAGCGACAATCGCTGCCAGAGCAAAGCGGAATTCAAAGCGGATGGTGATATAAGCAATCATCAGGAACCAGGAAAGCACAATCGCCATAACAGCCTGTTGAATCAGCTCACTGCCGACGGTAGCACCAACGTTTTCAACACGCTGGATAGCAAAGTCACCAACCTTGCTCTTCAGGTCGGTCATTACCTGCTGACGCTGCTCGTCGCTGATAACGCCGGTACGAATCAGCACGCCCTTAGAGCTTTTGGCATTGCTGTCGCTGCTTTCCAGCTGGATAATAGCATTGCCCAGATTCTTTTCTTTAAGCACCTCACGTACCTGAGAAACGGTAACAGGATTTTTGAATTCCAAATCCATGATACTGCCGCCGGTAAAGTCAATGCCCAGGTTGAAGCCCTTGAAGAGCATGGAGCCGATACCGATAATCAGGAAGGTGATGGTAATAGCGAAGAAAATTTTATAACGCTTAACGATAGATAACTTCATTATTTAGCCACCTCCTCTTTTGCTTTCGGTGCTCTTGCACCAAACAGGAAGGGACTCTTGGTGATGTTACTGTAAATCAAAAAGCGCAGCAGGAATTTGGTAACGGTTACTGCGGTAAACATACTCAGCAAGGTACCAAGTGCCAGGGTAACAGCAAAGCCCTTGATAGGACCGGTGCCCAGGTAAAACAGTACGGCTGCGGCCATGATAGTAGTAAGGTTGGAGTCAAGGATGGTTACGATAGCACGGCCAAAGCCGGAATCCATCGCACTGCGCAGAGTTTTGCCGCGCTTAACTTCTTCCTTGAAGCGTTCGAAAATCAGTACGTTGGCGTCAACCGCCATGCCGACAGACAGGATAATACCTGCGATACCGGGCAGTGTCAGTGTTGCACCCAGATAACGCATTACCAGCAGCAGCAGCATTACGTACAGCAGCAGAGCAATGTCCGCAACTACGCCTGCCAGACGGTAGAACAGCAGCATAAATACAAATACGCCGATAATACCGATGCTGAAGGCTTTAACACTCTTGTCTTTGGAATCCTGACCGAGGGTAGGACCAACGGTACGGTTTTCCATAACTTCGATTTTAACCGGCAGACTGCCGCTGCGCAGCAGAATTGCCAGATGCTCGGCTTCTTCAACATTGCGGGAGCCGGAAATCTGTGCATGGCCGCCGGTGATAGCTTCCTGTACTACAGGAGCGGTCAGCACCTGGCCGTCAAGCTCGATAGCAATTTTCTTGCCTACATTGCGGGCAGTAAGGTCAGCAAATTTTTTGCCGCCCTCATCATTAAATTCCAGGCCTACTACAGCCTGATTGCCTTGGGAAACCTGTGCCTTAGCGTCCTTCAGGTCACTGCCTGTGAGAACAACCTTGCCGCTTTCATCCTTAAACTGCAGCATAGCGGTACGGCCCAGCATAGCAATAGCTTTTTCAGGGTCCTTTACGCCAGGCAGCTCAACAATAATACGGTCTTTGCCCTGACGCTGAATAACAGGCTCTGTCAGGCCCAACTCATTGACACGACGCTCAATAACCTTTACACTGCGGTTGACAGCGTCATCGTCAACCTTAAGTTCCGGCGTATCCACAGCCTGTAAAACTACATGAGTACCACCTTGCAGATCCAAGCCCTGTTTAATGGAATTAGCCAGAGGCGAGATGTATACGCAGAAACCGCCGATAATCGCCAAAGCGACAATCAGAAATTTCCCGAATTCATTCCAACGCAAAATAACTTCCTCCTTAAGATTTTTTTGGATTAACTGGATTTAATTTATAAGCTAAGCGGACTGAGAGTGGTAATCCCGCTTTCACTTGCTAAAAGCTGTACAAGCACGTCAAATTCATCCCGCGGCAGACTCGGCTGAATAAAAGCATCGTAAGCGATGCCCATGAGCAATGCGTTTTCCGCCTGCGGCAGAAAACGGTCATAATAGCCCGCGCCCATCCCCAGTCTGCTGCCGTCGCGGCCGAAGGCCACTCCGGGCACCAGTACAAGGTCAAGCTGCTGCGGCTGCAGCAGCTTCGCCGGCTGGCGGACACTGCGGATGCCGTAACGGTCAAGCTCAAAGTTCAGCATGTTTTGCAGCTGTACCGGAGCCATCTCCGTAGCAGATTGCACCAGCGGCACGGCAACAGTCTTGCCGTCGTGCAAGGCCTGCTGCAGAACCAGGTCTACAGACAGCTCATTGCCAAAAGCCAAATAGCCCATGATGCAGCTCGCTTTGCGATATGCATCACAGGCCAGTATCTGACGGGCAGTCAGCAGACTGCCGGAAGCAGCCTGCTCTGCGGTCAATTGCGACCGCAGCCTTTTAAAATACTTGCGCAGCTCAACTTTTTCTTCTGCAATCACCATCAGGAATTCTTAGCGGGGTTTTGGAAGCCGCTGATAGCATTGCGCGCCATTTCGATTACTACGCCTTCAGCAACTTCTACCTTAACGCGTTTTTCGGAAATAGCAGTAATCTTACCATAAATACCGCCAATGGTAATGATTTCGTCGCCTTCCTTCAGGCTGTTTAACAAATCCTGTCTTTTCTGCTGCTCTTTTTTCTGGGGTTTCCACAGCATGAAATAGAATATGCCGCCCATTAAAACAAAGGGCCAGAGAGAATTGAGCAAAGCCATTGTATCTCCACCTTGCATATTGAACACCTCCACATTTTATCACTTCCCGCAAATTCGGACATATTTGCAGGCTCCTCTTGCAAACCTTTTAGTATGCAATAGTTTGGTTTATTTATACCACTTTTATATATTCTCTGTAAATCGGAAAAATCCTTGTTATCAACGATAATTTTCTAAGAATCTTTCGCGGAACTCAGGGAAGCAGTCATTAGCGATAGCCTCACGGATTTCCTTGGCAAAATGCAGCAGGAAATGCAGATTGTGAATAGACAAGAGTCTCAGACCGAAAATCTCCTCTGCCTTGAACAGATGGCGGATATAAGCACGGCTGAAGTTACGGCAGGCATAGCAGTCGCAACCTTCCTCAATTGGACGGAAATCCTCTGCGTAGGTTGCGTTGCGTACTACCAGACGGCCGGTGTGCGTCATAGCGGTACCGTTTCTGGCAACACGTGTCGGAAATACGCAGTCAAACATATCAACGCCCAGGTTTACTGCCTCTACAATGCAGTCGGCAGTGCCTACGCCCATCAGATAGCGTGCCTTATCCTTCGGCATCAGCTCGGTGGTTTGCGAAAGGATATCGTACATCATCGGCTTAGGCTCGCCTACGGACAGACCGCCGATACCATAGCCGGCGAAATCAAGCTCCGTCAGCTGCTGCACGCTCATGCGGCGCAGCTCGGGATACATACCGCCCTGCACGATACCGAACATGGACTGGTCCTCACGCGTATGCGTTTCCAGACAGCGCTTAGCCCAGCGAGTGGTACGCTCGGTAGAACGCTTGGCATAATCAAAATCTGCGGGATACGGAATGCATTCGTCAAAGGCCATCGCGATATCTGCGCCCAATGCCTCCTGCACCTGAGTAGAAACCTCCGGGGAGAGGAACTGCTTGCTGCCGTCGATATGCGAACGGAACATTACGCCCTCTTCGGTAATTTTGCGCATAGCGCCCAGGCTGAATACCTGAAAGCCGCCGCTGTCGGTAAGCATACCGCGTTTATAATTCATAAACTTATGCAGACCGCCTGCCTTGCGCACCAGCTCATGTCCGGGACGCAAAAACAGATGATAGGTATTCGACAAAATAACCTGGCTGCCCATATCGTACAGCTCTTCCGGTGCCAGAGTCTTTACTGTTGCCTGTGTGCCGACAGGCATAAACATCGGAGTTTCAAACGTACCATGCGGCGTATGCAGGCGGCCGAGACGCGCACCGCTGCGCGGACATTCTTTAATTAGTTCGTAGGTTACTGCGTGTTTTGTCATATGCAACTCCTAAAAATATTTATCAGCGCCTTCGGTTTTGCGGCGAAGGCAAAAAATCTTATTTATTGAGCTCTGTAATAAACATGGCATCGCCAAAGGAGAAGAAGCGATATTTTTCTTCAACCGCCTTCTTGTAGGTCTGCAGCATAATCTCACGGGTAGACAGAGTGCTTACCAGCATCAGCAGCGTGCTCTGCGGCAGATGGAAATTGGTTACGAGGTCATCTACCAGACGGAATTTGTAGCCGGGGTAGATGAAGATATTCGTCCAGCTGCTGCCGGCATGCAGCTGACCGTCAGTGCCCGCAGCCTCCAGAGTGCGTACTGCCGTGGTGCCAACCGCAATTATTCGGCGTCCTTCGGCCTTCGCCTTATTGACAGCATCCGCAGCCTCCTGAGATACGGTGTAGAACTCCTTATGCATCTTGTGGTCCTCAATCTTCGCCTCGCTTACGGGGCGGAAGGTACCAAGGCCTACATGCAGCGTTACAAAAACCTCTTCGCAGCCGATTTCCTTGATTTTCTGCATCAGCTCCTTAGTAAAGTGCAGGCCTGCAGTCGGAGCGGCAGCACTGCCGCGCTCACGGTTATAAACAGTCTGATAGCGCTCCTTATCCTCCAGAGGTGCAGTGATATACGGCGGCAGAGGAGTTTCACCCAGACGGTCAAGAATTTCTTCGAAGATACCGTCATACTTGAAGCGAACTACGCGTCCGCCGAAGTCGGTGTGCTCGATAACCTCACAGCTCAATTCATCGCTGAAGTTAATCTTGGCACCAACCTGCAGCTTTTTGCCGGGGCGTACCAGAACCTCCCAGTCGGTTGCATCTCTGCGGGTCAGCAGGAATACCTCAACATGAGCGCCGGTATCCTTCGTGCCGTGCAGACGCGCCGGAATAACGCGGGTATCGTTAAACACCAGCACATCGCCGGGCTTAAGATAATTTACCAGATCATAAAAAATGCTTATGCTCAATTTCACCGGTCTTTTTGTCAACCACCAGCAGGCGCGAATGGTCGCGCGGCTCCATAGGATGCTGAGCAATAAGCTCCTGTGGCAAATCATAATCAAAATCAGTTACTAACATGCAAAATTCTCTCTTTTCTTATATATTACAGGACACATAGCTTCCTGCTAACGGACAAGCTGAGTTCCGGGATAATAGTGTGCCAGAATCGTTTTATAGGTAGCCTTGGCATCGGCGTTAGCCATACCGCGCGCACCCCAGGCACTCAAACCGAGGCCGGAGCCCTTGCCCTTGCCGCGGAAAATAATTTTCTCTTCCTTGCCGCCGCCCAGCAAATGGTAGCTGCGCACTAAATTTTTCCAGACGGGCTTTTTCGACTCATTGACCTTAATGCCTATATCCTTGCTGCCTATTTCCATACCGTAATGATCTTCGATAGGCACCTTGAGCGTTTCCGGTACCGGCGTACCGGTTTCGATATCAAATAAGGTGCTGTTCAAGCCTAACAGGTCCTGCAGCTCACTGCCGCTGATTTTGACAGCGCCGGCCTCACCTGAAAGGATAATATATTTTACCCGTCCCGTGGGCGTTCTGTCAACACCTGCATCATCAAGCGGTGACAGACGTATGCTCGTCAGCTTGCCGGTGGTATAACCGCGCTGCGCTGCCAGGCTTCCCAGAAGCACCGGAGCAATGCGGCTTTCCCAGGTATATTCCGGGCTATCGCTGTCGTAATCATCTACCGACTGCAGATAGCTTACGGCAGTACCGCGCAGATTCAGCGCGCTTTCGGTTCTGCCGCCGCTGCTTGAAGTGGTGACTGCCTCTATCGCATTACCGTAAGCATCAGCAAGATACTGCCCCTTCGTCGCCTGAATCAGCTTCGTCACAGCTTCCTTTTCAATGCGCTTGCCGGTGCCTTCATAAGGCAGCTCCCTGTCGGTCGCAAGCAAAGCATAGGCCTTATCGCTGTGCTGCATTTTATATAAAGCGTAGCTGCGGGCAGCAACCGCCTGCGCCTTGATAACCTCATCAGGCCATACGGACATCGTTTTGGCCGGCAGTACGCTCGCCAGATAATCCTCCAGCGGCAGTCTGTTGACCACTAAAATCTTATCGCCCTGCTCGGCCTGCAGCTGAAAATCTCCTTTATAACTGCGTTTATTGATTTGCGGTGACTTTTTGCCTGCCGCCGCAGCAACAACAGCTTCATTACCAAATACATTGTTATCATCAAAGAAAAGCTTTCCCTGCTGCGCATGGATGAAATATTTTCCCTTGGGCATCGTAGTTGTTTTGCCCGATGAATCACGCACTGTGAATTCATCCTCACAGCTCAGCTCTGCCGTTGCCTGCCCCACCACAATTCCTATACGGATTTGCTCGGCGGCCGCTGCGGCAGAAGCAAATATAAAAGTAAATAACAGTACAGACAGTATCAGTAATTTTCTAAGCATATACTTTTCCTCGATTTGCTAAGTTTCAGAAGAGGAGCAGTGAACATTGAAAAGCTCCCATTAAGGGGACAATGTGAATTGTCCGTATAGCAAGATAGGTTCCCCTAGGGGGGAGCTGTCACCCGATAGGGTGACTGAGAGGGGTCTGCAGTCTAGTCATTTCCCCTCTCTGTCATCGCTTTGCGATTGCCACCTCTTCCCCTAGGAGAGGCTTTTCTGCGTCTTGCTATAAACTCTAATTATCTATTCACCATTTTAATATTTTTGCTTACAACCACAAACTTATCCTGCGTTGCTTCGGCCTTAGGCTTTTTGCGGATTTCGTAGCGGTCGCGCTCGCTGAAGACACAGCCGCAGTACTGCTGGCGATACAGCCCCAGCTCCAGGCTGATATCCACGCCGCGCTGATAGCCGACGCGGAAATCCTCGTAATAGAACGGAATACCGAACTCCGCCGCTGCTGCCTCTGCCTCCTTTTTTATCAGCTCGTGGCGCTGATAGGGACTGACAAGCAGCGTAGTAGAAAAGGCATCGTAGCCGTTTTCTTTGGCAAATTGCGCTGCATAGCGCAAACGCATACGGTAGCAGAAGGCACAGCGCACGGTAGGCTCTGCCAGCATACCGCGGATGCATTCCTCGATAGGATAGCTTTTGTCGATAATAAGATTGTAGCGTTTCTTCTCACAAAACTCCCGCAGGGTGCTCAGCCTGTGCTTGAACTCCTTATACGGATGAATGTTAGGATTAAAAAACAAAATATCAAAATCCGTTCCCGCCGCCGTCAGCTGCTCCGTAGGGTAGCAGGCACAGGGGCCGCAGCAGGCATGTAATAATAATTTCATTTTTCCTCCTGAGCAGCTAAGCTGCTTTACTGATTTTCGGGAAATGGCATTCCCAGATATCTATAGGTTTCGCGTGTTGCCATACGTCCGCGCGAGGTGCGGTTCAGCATTCCCTGCTGCATCAGATACGGCTCGATTACATCCTCAATGGTTGAGGACTCCTCACTCACGGCTGCGGCAATCGTTTCAATGCCGACAGGACCGCCGCCGAAGGTTTTGACGATGGTCGTCAAAATTTTGCGGTCGTTGCGGTCGAAGCCGTAGCAGTCAACCTCCAGCTTAGCCAATGCTTCATCTGCCAGCTGACGGTCGATAACCTCCACGCCCAGCACCTGGGCGAAATCTCGCACACGCTTCAGCAGACGGTTTGCGATACGCGGGGTGCCTCTGCTGCGGCGGGCAATTTCCAAAGCGCCTTCCTTGTCGATTTTTACATTCAGGATTTCCGCTGCACGCGTAATAATAAACTGCAGCTCCTCCGGCTTGTAAAACTCCAAGCAGCACTGCACGCCAAAGCGGTCACGCAAAGGTGCCGCTATCGCGCCCAGGCGCGTGGTAGCGCCGATAAGCGTAAAATGCGGCAGATCCAGACGCACGCTGCGCGCCGCAGGACCTTTGCCGATAATAATATCTAACGCAAAATCCTCCATAGCGGAATACAAGATTTCCTCTACGGTCTTGGACAAACGGTGAATTTCGTCAATAAAAAGTACATCATTATCACCAAGGTTGGTCAGAATTGCTGCCAAATCTCCCTGACGTTCAATCGCCGGTCCGCTGGTAACGCGGATGTTGACATTAAGCTCATTTGCAATAATGTTGGCCAGCGTAGTTTTGCCCAAGCCCGGAGGCCCGAACAGCAGCACATGGTCCAGCGCTTCGTGGCGGGCAGCGGCAGCCTTAATGAAAATAGACAGATTATCCTTGACCTGCGTCTGACCTATATATTCATTTAACAGACGCGGACGCAGGCTGTACTGCCAGCCATCTGCTTCCTGTTCCGCCCCGGCAATAATTCTATCATCAAATTCCATAAGTTCCTCCTAGTAAGCCTTGTGCAGCCTACTGCTGCAGGCTCAAATACCGCCAGACTATTTATCTGCGGGAAATTATTTCATCATCAGCCTTAAGGCCTGCTTCAATATTTCCTCGCTCGTCTTGCTCTCTGCGCCTTCGATTTTCTTGATTACGGGCATAATCTCGCTGTTGCTGTAGCCTAAAGAAGCAAGTGCTTCGATTGCCTCCGCTACGGCACCGCTGCCTCCGGCAGCTACCGTCCTCGCCGAAGCTGTCGCCGCTTTCGGCGGCCACAGGGCCGACCTTGTCCTTCAATTCCAGCAGCAGGCGCTCCGCCGTCTTTTTGCCGATACCGGGCAGCTTAGTGAGCACCTTGATATCACGGCTCTGTACCGCCAGATAAAAGGCATCCGGCTTGACTGCGGATGAAATACCCAAGGCCATCTTGGGACCTACTCCGCTGATGGTCAGCAACAGCTCAAAGAGGTCATAATATTCCTGGCTCAAAAAGCCGTAAAGAACAATGGCATCCTCGCGCACCGCCGTGTGGATGTGCAGGCGTACAGAAGCACCCTGCGTCAGCTGTGCCAGCTGGGCCGCCGGCATGAAAACGCGGTAGCCTACGCCGCCTGCAGTTTCGATTATGCAGTTATCTATGCCAAGGCTTTCAACAGATCCCTTCAATGAACCTATCATTTATCTGCCCTCCTGCCATCTGCGCGTAGACGCAGTGTTAATGCCGCAGATTGCCGCTGCCAGCGCATCGGCCGTATCATCCGGTTTAATTTTTTCGCGGATATTGAGCAAATGCATCACCATATAGATAACCTGCTCCTTCGTTGCACTGCCTGTGCCTACTACCGACAGCTTAATTTGCATCGGCGTAAATTCCATCACCGGCAGTCCCTTGTTGGCCGCAGCCAAAAGCACAACACCGCGCGCCTGGCCGACAGGAATCGCGGTAGTAACGTTGCGGTTAAAAAACAGCTTTTCGATACTCAGCAGATCCGGCTTGAAGTGCTCGATAATATCCGAAATATCATCATAAATCTTCTTCAGCCTCAGCTCCGGCAGCATGTCCTTATCCGTCAGCACCGAGCCGTAAAAAACAGGGCGCAGACGGTTGCCTGTCATATCTACCAAGCCATAACCGCAGATGGCAGTACCGGGGTCAATTCCTAAAACCAGCATAAAAAACCTCTCAAAAAACAGAAAGCAGACATCAACTGCCTGCTTTCCTTTCTGCAACTATGCTTCGCACACATTGCAGCTACTTCGTAATAATAATATTATTCCTCGTCGTCTTCCGGCAAGTCAGCGTTGGTGTAAACGTCTTGTACATCATCGCAATCATCCAATGCGTCCAGCATCTTCTGAACCTTTTCGGCATCCTCACCGGACAGCTCGGCCATAGTATCGGGAACCATGGTGATTTCGGACATTGCAACTTCAATATTGTTATCAGCCAAAGCTTTTTCTACATCGTCATAAGCAGCCGGATCGGTGATAATTTCGAAGCCGTCTTCGCTGCTCTTAATATCCTCAGCACCTGCATCCAGAGCGATCATCATCAGATCATCCTCGCTCACACCGGTTTCGGCGCTAACTGCGAAGATACCTTTTTGTTTGAACATGTAGCTTACGCAGCCGCTGGCACCCAGGTTGCCGCCGTGCTTAGAGAATACGTGACGTACATCGGCAGCGGTACGGTTACGGTTATCGGTCAGGCAGCTAACCATCATAGCAACGCCTGCAGGACCGTAGCCTTCATAGGTAATCTCTTCGAAGCTTTGGCCTTCCAGAGCACCTGCACCCTTTTGGATTGCACGTTGAATATTGTCTTTAGGGATATTATTAGCCTTAGCTTTGGACAGAGCCAGCTTCAGCTTCATGTTACCGGTAGGATCTGCACCGCCCATACGAACGGCAATAGTGATTTCACGGCTAATTTTAGTAGTGATTTTGCCGCGCAGAGCGTCAGCCTTGCCTTTTTTATGTTTAATGTTCGCCCATTTAGAATGTCCTGACATTGTAAATTCCTCCAAACTTTCTCTTTGCCATATTTATTTAAGCATTTACCATAATATTTTACCACGCCGGCTGTGTTTTTTCAACAGCAAACGCCTGGCAGATAGCTTTATTTTGCAAAAACATCCTTAATACTGTCATAATGCAAAAAGATTCCCTGACGCGCCAGCTCCTGAATTTCCTCCAAGGTCGCCAGCTTGTATTCCAGTGCCTCATTAGGGCGGATTTTTACCTGCTCCGGTGCAAACGGCAGCGTAAAAAGATAGCAGTCGACGAAATAATTATCACCCTCGCCCGGATTTTCTCGGTGATAGGTCAGCGCCGGTCCGCCTGTGCAGGCAGAAACATCCAGACCGGTTTCCTCCCACACCTCGCGGTTCACAGCCTCGCGTGAGCTTTCGCCCGCCTGCACCGCACCGCCGGGAACCTCCCACCAGCCGGCAGCCCAGGCCTTCGTCAGCACGCGTTTGGTAATCAGAAAGCGTCCGTCTGTGTTGCGCACAACGCCCAGCACCGTCAGATGGTATTCGCCGTCCTGCAGTATCCAGTCGTTTTTCTTCATCGTCCGTCCGGTAAGACGGCGTTCACTGTCATAAATATCCCATTGCTCCATGCTAAATTCCCCTCTTAAAGCAAGCGCGGCAAATATTTGAAAATCAGCCAAAAGCCACAGGTCATGGCGAAGGCAATGCTGCCGCTGTCATAATCTATATAACCGAGATACAGGCTGTTTAAGCCCGTAACAAAAATCATATTCAGCCACATAAAGCCGTAGGCCCATAATAATATCTGTACCCACAGCGGCGGCTTTTTATAGGGATGAGGCTCATTATTCTTTGTCATGCTTATCTTCCTCATCTAACATCTGTACAGCCTCCAGCTGCTTCTGCAAGCGTGCTGTATAGCGCTTGGTGGTATGCAGAGCGTTCTGCCCCTCCTCCAGCTTTTTGGCTG
>ENA-OQDC01000179-OQDC01000179.1-human-gut-metagenome-genome-assembly--contig:-NODE-179-length-50691-cov-5.667135_pt1 | contig 50691 bp, 49 predicted proteins | sample MGYA00242770_ERZ504601 | MGnify/ENA primary metagenome ERZ504601 (study PRJEB26092, sample SAMD00036305) | human gut metagenome | host: Homo sapiens | study: EMG produced TPA metagenomics assembly of...
GTGCCTTTGGGGCAGGTTCATGTCATTTCAGGGTGTCTGCCTGCTCCAGCATTTCTTGTGTAATGGTCATGTCGTGCAGGTTGGAGTCAATCTCTTCGGGCAGCTCAACTCCGAAATCATTTCCGGTCTTTTCCAGCGGGGTGGAGAGGCCAAGCAGCCGGGCTACCCAGGAGACTGTGGTACCCTGGATGACCAGTGAGACGATGGTTATGAAAAATACGATGTTGAAGATGACATGGGCGCCGGGCACATTAGCCACCACGGGATAGGTGGCAAAGATAATGGGTACTGCGCCACGTAATCCTACCCACGATACGAATAGCCGTGACTTGAGGGTGATTCTCTTGCCAAAAGGCAGCAGGCAGAGAAAAACACTGAGAGGACGTCCCACGACAATCATGAAGACGCCGATGAGCAATGCCACGACTGCAACTTCCAGCATCTCATGGGGGTTGACAAGCAGACCGAGGCAGAGGAACATGATGATTTGGAAAAGCCAGGTCAGTCCGTCCATAAAAGTATAAATCTCTTTCCGGTGCATGATTTTGTTATTGCCTACCATCATTCCGGCGATATACACGGCCAGGTAACCGTTGCCTTTCAGCAGGTCGGTGATGGAGAAGGTGAAGAATACAAAAGGACAGCAACAGGATAGGATAGAGTGCCTGGTTGTCTATATTCAGCCGGTTCAGCATAAGGATGGCCAGCTTTCCGAGGAAATAACCGGTTGCGGCACCGACAATGAACTGTATGGCAAAAGAGCCCAATATCTGGGGAACTCCCATTCCGGAGGACTGGATGAATTGAATCAGCACGATTGTCAGCATATATGCCATCGGGTCGTTACTACCGCTTTCCAATTCCAGCATGGGGCGCAGATTATGCTTCAGGTTCATTTTTTGTGAACGCAGAATGGCGAATACAGAGGCTGAGTCGGTAGATGACATGGTGGATGCAAGCAAAATGGGAGGTTATCAACGGCAGGTGGATGTTGGTCCAGCTCATGCCGGACAGCCACCAGATAAATAATCCGGTAAAGAGGGCCGTGAGCAGCACTCCTGCAGTTGACAAAACAATGCCGGGAGTCAATATGGGCTTTATCTCCGTAAACTTGGTGTCCATGCCACCGGAGAACAGAATGATGCTGAGTGCAACCATGCCGATGAACTGTGCTTCCTTGGCGTTGTGGAACTGCAATCCCAATCCGTCACTGCCGAACAGCATACCGACGACAAGAAAAAGCAATAACGCAGGTACTCCGAAACGGTAGCCGGTCTTGCCGACAATGATGCTGACGAAAAGTAATATGGAACCTATAAGTAGTATGTTTCCTGCTGTAAATATCATAAATTCTATGCTATATAGTTTGAAATGTGATGTTTCTTATGTCTAATAGTACAAAGATATGCAATGTGTTTAACAAATACAAATCTAAAATAGTTCAATTGAATTTTAAAATAAAGGTGGTTTCTTTACCAGGCAATAAGGATAAATTTCCGCCGGAAAGCCTCATTATTTGCCGGGAAATACTCAATCCAATACCGCTTCCGCCCTCTTTGGTCGTAAAGAAGGGGATAAATATGTGTTCGGCAATGTCATTGGGAATGGCAGGTCCGTTGTTGGAAATTTCTATCAGTATGGCTTCCGCTTCGTTGCAGTAGGCACGTATGTTGATATGTCCTTCTTTATCTGTATTTATATCCGATTCGATGGCTTGTATGGCATTTTTCAGTAGGTTGATGACCACTTGTGATACCAGGTTTTCATCGGCATATAGAATAAGGTCGCTTGGCGCGATGTCCGTATGAAAGGTGACCCGGACATCGGGGTGCTGGTGAAGGGCGAGTTCGACCATCCGCTCGATAAAGCTTTTTACGTAGAACAAGGATGGTTCGGGGGTGGGAATACGGGTGAATTTCCGGTATGATTCCACAAAAGAGAGCAGGCCCTTGCCTGTACTGCTGATAGTCTGCAGGCCGTTTCTGATTTCTTCTTTGGAGGCTTGTGCCTCGGTCAGTCCCAGCAGTGTATCGCTCAGGGAGGTTATGGGAGTGACGGCGTTCATTATTTCGTGCGTCAGTACGCGGGTAAGCCTAATCCAGGAATCTATTTCCTTTTCATCCAGCTCGTTGTTGATGTCGTTCAGGGCGAGGATGCGAAGATGCTCTTTACGGACTGTAATGTCGCTGACGCGGACAGACATGTTTACAGTGCCTCGTTCGTTGTTGAAAGGCATTTGCAATTTGTCTCCCGGGCGGCAATTGGCAAGAAGGGACGAAAGACGCGGATCCACGCGGTTCAGCTGGCTGACGTGGGTAAAGACATTGAGGCCCAGCAAACGGAGGGCTTCACTGTTTTTTTGATATACGGCACCATTGTCGTTCAGGACAAGGATACCGGTATTCACGCAGTCCAGAATGAGTTCGTAGTACTTTTCTTGCTGGGCTGTTTCACTTTTCACATTATAAAGTATATGGGCAACCCGGTTCAATGCACGGTTTACGAGGCGTGCGTCGGCAGTGTTTTCCGTTTCGGAGAAGTGGATGGCATTGTCGTTGTTTTCGATGGCGTCGAGCATGAAAAGCACCTTCCGCACATGATGGCGGTATAACTTCTGCTGCCAGTACAAGGCTATGGGAAGCAGCGCGGTACAGAGCGCGCCCCAAAATACGTCTACAGTCCACATCACCCCTGCAAGGAGTGCTACTGCCAGACTGACGGCAACGCGGAATGAATAATTAAAGGCCATACTTCTTCATTTTGTTGTACAACGTCTGGCGGGTGATACCCAGTTGTGCGGCGACGGCAGAGAGATTTCCGCTACATTTGTCGAGCGTCTTCCGTATCATCTGCATTTCCATTTCTTCGAGCGTGGATGCGGCTGCTTCGGGAGTGCCGGTTCGCCGTGCCAGCTGGAACAGTTCTGCAGGAAGGGTTTCGTTGTCACAGATGATAATGGCTTTTTCGATGGCATGTTCCAGTTCGCGGATATTGCCGTACCAGGGGTGGAGCGTAAGCTTCTCGCAGGCGCCGTCCGTCAGCTTGACGGGGGGCTTGTCATATTGCTTGCAGAAGCGGGCGATGAAAAGTTCTGCAAGGGGGATGATGTCTTCGGGCCGCTCGCGCAACGAGGGTATCTCGAGGTGTATCGTATTGATGCGGTACAGCAAGTCCTCGCGGAATTCGCCTTTTGCCACCATCTCGGGCAGATTGCGGTTTGTGGCGCAAATCAGCCGTATGTCTACGGGAATGGGAGTGTTGCTGCCTACACGGACAATGCTGCGGCGTTGGATGGCGGTCAGCAGTTTGGCTTGCAGATGGTAGGGGAGATTGCCTATTTCATCGAGAAAGAGGGTGCTGCGGCTGGCTGCTTCGAACTTGCCGGCACGGTCGGCATGGGCATCGGTGAAAGAGCCTTTTACGTGGCCGAACAGTTCGCTTTCGAAAAGGCTTTCGGTGACTGCACCCATATCCACACTTACCATCTCCTGCCGGTTGCGCGGTGAAAGGGAGTGAATTTCGCGTGCCAGCATCTCTTTACCGGTACCGTTCTCGCCCGTAATAAGGATATTGGCATCGGTAGAGGCCACTTTTTCCACCAAAAGGCGGAGCTGCTGCATGGCTGGGCTGTTTCCCCAATACATGTTGCGGGTATCCGCAAACGGGTGGCTGCTTTCTGCCGTACGCCTGGCATTTGGGCCGTTGGCCGGAGATTTTGTTTCAGAAGCCGATACGGCATTCAGCAAGGTTTCCACCAGTTTCTGGTTGTTCCAGGGTTTCACGACGAAGTCTGTGGCTCCTTCCTTGATTCCCCGTACGGCAAGGTCAATGTCGGCATAAGCGGTGAACAGCACTACGGGCAGGGTGGGACATTGCTTCTTTATTTCATGGAGCCAGTATAGTCCCTCGTTGCCGGTATTGATGCCCGAGGTGAAGTTCATGTCAAGAAGAACCACTTGCCATGACCTTTCCCGCAATACGCTGGGCAGGGTTACGGGAGAGGGAAGTGTGATTATCCCTTCAAAATATGGCTTCAACAAAAGCTGCAAGGCGGTAAGTACGCCTCGGTTATCATCGACAATCAGGATGTTTCCGTTTTTTTTGCCATAAACTATTTCTGTTTTCTGCAGGCAAAGTTAATGATTTATCTGTATTATATGCTTTATTCTATATTTTTGCTTACTAAGAATTAATCGTCCGACAGCTGTTGAATTATCGTCCGATAACTGTTGGACGATAATTCAACAGCTGTCGGACGATAATATAACGATTGTGGGACGAATAGATTTAAGTAAAACAGAAATTAGTTTGTAGCAACTTCAGTAAGAGCTCATGGCGGTACTGAAAAAATTTATAGCAGTTGCAGTTTGATGCCAAATGACAAGCTCAGATAATCCTTGGGTTTCAGATACTTGTTGGTGAAGGCGCTGACTACATATAGGTCACATGTACTTATTTCATAGAAGAAAGTGATTTCTTTGGCCGTGAACCGCCGTTGCGGGTCGATGTCGTAAGTGATGCGCTGTCCTAAGAATGCATGGATGCGTACCTTGGAGGAGAAACCATAATATCCTTTAGGGTAGCGTTCCGGTTCATTGACCCAGAATTCATCGCCGAATACCGTGTTCAGATACATACCGCAAGCCAGCGGTTCTACAGAAAAACGGCTCTGTTTTATTTGCAGGCTCCAGGGAAGGTAGTTCTGCTTGACGGTGAATGTCAGCTTGGTACGTTTGGAGTCATATTTGGGCAATACTCCGAAGAATACGTCTGTTTCCCATTGGTTTCTTCTGCCGTAATCCCATCCGGTACCGAATGACAGCAACCCCATATTGCCGGCAAACTGAATTTTGGTGTGCGTCGGAATCAAGGCCTCCCAATGCCTGCGGTAGCGGTGTACGCGGCGGTCATAACGGTTCTCTCTGGTCTGGCTTTCAATGACGGCATCCGGTTGCAGGTCCATCCATACGGTATCGTGTTCTATGATGAAGATGGTATCTCTCTCTTGTGAAAAAGCAGAAAAAGAGCATACCGACAAGAAGACGACGGCGCATGCCAGATGATTAATAATATGCCACTTCGCGTTCATATCCGTCGGGGGTTATGGTGAATATATAGTAATTGCGGTTCTTCATGCAGTCGCTCATGTAATACATTATCCCATCTTCAAAGAGGTCTTTCTCGAAGCGATGGTGTTCGTGTGCGGATGTACAGAACTGCAGTCCGGGAAATTCCTTGATGTAACGCTGGAATACGTGTGCCACATTATTGTTGAACTCGTTGCAGAACGGGCGTATATGCATGGACACAACGGTTTTATCGAATTCCTCTTCATGGTCGCGTATCTGTGCGGCAAGAAACTCGAAGTCGGGAATGGGGCGGGAGTAGTCAAATTCGATGGCGTTGGTATTCAGGCAGACAAACTTTACCCGTCCTGCAATGAAGGAGAAATTGGGGTCTCCGAATATTGCACGATAAGTCTCTTCGCCCGTGCCCAGGCAGTCGTGATTGCCGAGAAGTACCACATAGGGTATCTTGAGTTTGTTCATAATGTCCCGTTGCCAAAGGAACTCGTCTGTTACACCGAAGTCACTGACGTCTCCGCCATGAATGACGAAATCTATGTCGTCCCGCTTGTTGAGGTGGCTTACAAAATCGGCGGTCTCGTCGTACCAGCGCTGGGAGTCACCCATTGTTACGAACCGGATTGTTGTCTTGTTCTGGCAGTTCTGCTCTATTTGGGCAATGTTGTGGGCATTGACATCGGTTTCACCGCTGATGTGTACATCGTAAGGGTGATAATCTATCATGTCGCAGCCGGCTATAAGCAGGCATAGGAATGAAGGATATAAGAGTTTGGGGAATTTCATGTGCAGGTGCTTCATTTTACGTTTATACTCTATCTTTAGAAAACTGTGGGCAAAGGTAAAGTTTTCATTCTTATGGATTCTTTTCTAATTTCCCTTTTTTTTGTTCTATGAGGCTGAACAGAGATTCGGCCTCTGTCTAATTTTTAGACGGGAGTGTCTAAAAATTAGACACCTTTGTCTTCTTCTGAAATGCAATATGCATTGATAATCAGATTTGTGCATTCTTTGGCACGCTTTCTGCAATATGAAAAGCAAGAAAATAAATCTAATAAACGATAAACGGAATGAAACAAATCTATTATGTAATTCAGACTTTACTGCGGGGACGCGGTTCGAATATCATCAAGGTCATTTCTTTGGGATTGGGATTGACGATGAGTATTCTGCTTTTCTCCCGCGTGGCATATGAACAGAGTTTTGACACTTGCTTCAAGGATTATGATAACTTGTATCAGGTATGGTCGATATTCTCGGTGAAAGGAGAGAAGTTTGAGCCTCAGGAGTGGAATTGCGGTCCCGTGGCAGGGGCCATTTTGGAGAACTTCCCCAAAGAGGTGGAGTCGGCGGTAAGTTTGAGCACGTCTATGGTATCTGCTCCCCTTTACAATGGAAGCGTGCGTCTTGATGACAGGAAGATTGCAGCCGATTCGCTGTTCTTCCGTACCATGGGTATCGACGTCCTGAACGGGAATCCCGAAAAGGACTTGGTGCAGAAGGATATTATTTTCTTGAGTGAACGCTTTGCAAGGAAAGTGTTCGGTGAGGAGAATCCTATAGGGAAAACGCTTAATTATGACCATCAGTTTGACCTGACGGTGAAGGGAATCTATGCCAATTTGCCTGAGAACGCCACAATCAATCCGGAAGCGGTTATCTCGATGCCTACCTTGTGGAGCCGCAACTGGAATAACTACTCGTGGAGCGGGGGAGACAGTTGGGTAGAGTTTATCCGTTTCCGTCCCGGTGCCGACAAATCTGTTGTCAATGCGCGTATTGATGCCATGATAGACAAATATCGCCCGGCAGAAGATAAGAAAGAGTACGGTTACACGGCTTTTGTGCAGCCCATCCGTGATACATACCGCAATTATGATGATGTGCAGCGGATGCGTGTCATCATGAGCATTCTTGGTTTTGCCATTCTTTTCATTGCGGCGTTGAACTATGTGCTGATTTCCATTTCCTCTTTGAGCTACCGCGCCAAGTCGGTAGGCGTACATAAATGCAGCGGTGCGAGCGGTGGCACGGTTTTCAGCATGTTTTTGCTGGAAACGGGTATCATCATTGTGGCGGCATTGCTGCTGATGGCGTTGATAATGCTCAACTTCCGCGATTTTGTGGAAGACACGGTCGTTGTAAAGCTCTCCACCTTGTTGGCTCCGGAGCGTATCTGGGTACCGTTGTCGGTAGTGCTTCTGCTGTTTATAGTGGGAGGCGTGTTGCCGGGTCGGCTCTTTGCGCGTATTCCCGTATCGCAGGTGTTCCGCCGCTATACCGAGGGGAAGAAGGGCTGGAAGCGTCCGTTGCTGTTTGTCCAGTTTGCAGGCGTGGCATTCATCAGTGGATTGATGTGTGTGGTGATGTCGCAATATCAGTATGTACTGAAAAAGGATATGGGGTATAATCCCAAGCAGATAGCCATAGGCAATGCCTACTGGGATAATGAAGCGACGCGTGACGCGGCTTATCAGTTCTTCAAAGGATTGCCCTACGTGGAAGCGGTGTCCAGTGCCAACAGCACACCCATTAGCGGATATAGCGGTTCGATGATTCATAGTGAGAGCGGGCAGGCACTGTTCTCTTGCCGCTCTTCTTATTTCATGCGCGAGGACTTTCCTGCCTTGATGGGCATGACTATGAAGACGGGACGTATGGCGCGCGATAAAGAGGAAGTCGTGGTGAACGAGACCTTTGCCGAGATGATGCGTTGGGGAGACGACGTCGTAGGCCGTACGGTATATACCGAAGGGAATACATTCAAGGTCGTAGGGCAGTTGAAGGATTTCCAGATAGAGAGTTTCAGAACCGAGAAGATGCCTTTCATAGCCCGGGGAAACAAGAATTTTTATGGAACGGTACATGTCCGTTTGAAAGAACCCTTTACCGAAAATCTGCAGAAGCTGAACCACGATGTAGCCGAGGCTTTCCATGACCAGACTATTGACTTTACCGGTTATGAGAAAAGGATAGAGAACAGCTATAATTCTGTCCGTGTATTCCGCAATGCCACTTTGATGGCGGCAGTGACCATGTTCTTCATCATGCTGATGGGGCTGATTGGGTATACCACCGATGAGGTGCGCCGCCGCAGCAAGGAGATTGCCATCCGTAAAGTGAACGGGGCAGAGGCATCCGGCATCTTGGAAATGTTGTCAAGGGATATACTCGTTGTGGCAGCTCCGGCAGTTGTCATCGGTACGGTATTGGCATGGTATGTCAACGGAATGTGGATGGAACAGTTCGCGGAGCGTATTCCCGTCAGTTGGGCAGTATACGTACTGGTAGTGATGGCCAATTTGGTGATTATCGTAGCCTGCGTACTTTGGAAGTCCTGGCGGATAGCGAACGAGAACCCGGTAAACAGCATTAAGAGCGAATGATAATAATATTAATACATAGAATATCATGATTGAAATTAACAACATCAGCAAAGTATTCCGTACTTCGGAAGTAGAGACAGTAGCATTGAATCACGTCAGCCTCGATGTAAAGGAGGGGGAGTTTGTAGCCATTATGGGACCGTCAGGTTGCGGCAAGTCCACCTTGCTGAACATCCTCGGGCTGCTGGACAATCCTACGGAGGGCAGTTACAAGCTGCTCGGTCAGGAAGTAGCGGACTTGAAGGAAAAGGAACGTACCCGTGTGCGCAAGGGCAAGCTGGGATTCGTGTTCCAGAGCTTCAACCTGATAGACGAACTGAACGTCTACGAGAATGTGGAACTTCCCCTTACGTATCTTGGCGTAAAGGCGGGTGAACGTAAGCGTATGGTAGAGGATATTCTGAAGCGGATGAACATCAGCCATCGCGCCAAGCACTTCCCGCAACAGCTTTCCGGCGGTCAGCAGCAGCGTGTGGCGATAGCCCGTGCGGTCGTAACCAATCCCAAGCTGATACTCGCCGATGAGCCTACCGGTAACTTGGACTCCAAGAACGGAGCTGAGGTGATGAATCTGTTGACAGAACTGAATAAAGAGGGTACTACGATTATTATGGTGACCCACAGCCAGCACGACGCCTCGTTTGCACACCGCACGATACATCTTTTCGACGGTAGTGTGGTGGCAAGTGTGGCAGCGCAGGATTTGTAACGGACTTTTAAAACAACTTCCATGAGACAACTATATTACACTCTTCAGACACTGATACGAGGAAAAGGCTCCAACCTCATCAAGATTATTTCCTTGGGACTGGGGTTGGCAGTCAGTATCCTCATTTTTTCCCGTCAGGCATTCGAGCTCAATTATGATACCTGCTACAAGGACCATGAACGTTTGTGTCTTGTCAAAACAGTATGGTATTACAACAACGAGTATCATCCTTCGCATATAACTCTTGGACCGGTGGCTGGTACCATTGCCGAAAACCTGCCTGACGAGGTGGAGAGTGTTACCGTCACCCAGCAATGGTGGAGCAATTCGGCTTGGTTTGCCAATGAACGCCGTTTCCAGACCAATGCCATGACGGCCGATTCTTGTTTCTTTGCCACTATGGGCATTGATGTTGTCAGTGGAGACCCTCGCGAGCTGAATAATCCGGAGGTGGTCTTCATCAGCAGGGAGCTGGCCGGCAGCATGTTTGCCGATAAGAATCCCATCGGGCAGACGGTGGTCTATAACAAACAGATGCCAATGACCGTGAAGGGCATTTTTGAGGATTTTCCCGAAAACTCCAGTTTCTATGGAAGTGGTGTCGTGATGTCTTTGGCTACCTCCTTCAAGCATCATTGGGGATACTGGGGATGGGGAGGTGGAGACAGCTATATGTCCTTTGTCCGTCTGCGCCCGGGGGTGCAACTGGACGATGTGAACACCCGAATAGAGAAACTTGCCGAGCAGGTGCGCAAGAGCGATGATGTGTTTATCAGTCTGGTTCCGATAAAGGACTACCGTATGGAATTTGGTATCAGTACCATGCGTATGGTATGGATTCTGTTGACGCTGGGAACCGCCATACTTTTTATTGTGGCGATGAATTATGTGCTTATTTCCATCTCAGCCATGAACCGTCGTGCCAAAGCTATAGGCGTACATAAATGTAGTGGGGCAAATACGGGAACTATTTTCGGTATGTTCTTATGGGAGACCGGAGTCATCATGCTTTTTTCCTTGCTGCTTGTAGCGCTGCTTCTATTTAATTTCCGTGAGCCGTTGGAGGACATGCTCGACGTTAGTCTTGCCGGTCTTTTCTCTTGGGAAAACATTTGGGCACCGCTTTCAGTGATAGTCATTTTGTTTATGATAGGCGGCATGTTGCCCGGGCAGCTTTTTGCCCGCATTCCGGTGACGCAGGTTTTCCGCCGGTACACCGAAGGCAAGAAAGGCTGGAAACGTCCGCTCTTGTTTGTGCAGTTTGCCGGTACCTCCTTTATTTTCGGCTTGTTGGGGCTGGTGCTTATGCAGAGCCATTACATCACCAATAAAGAACGTGGATTCGATTACCACCGGGTGGCTTATGCTTCGGGCGTATCCTTTGACTCGGATGCGGAAAGCGATGCCAATCGTAGTGTGATGCTTTCTTTGCCTTATGTGGAAGATGGAGCTTGTAGCAGTAATCTTCTTACAGACGGATTGAGCGGAGAAGGGGTTACGACTGATAACGGGCAGTGGATGAGCATACGTTGGGTGGAATTTGGCAAGGACTATGCCCCGTTTATGAAGTTGGAATTTGCGGAAGGCAAGAATATGGATGCTCCTGGGCAGATATTGGTCAATGAAACATTTTTGAAAATGATGCATTGGGAAGATAAACCGATAGGCAGGCAAGTGCGCAACGGCGATCGCATAGCGGGCAATATTGTAGGTGTACTGAAAGACTTTGCCACATCCAATGCCGCTTATGTGGCGGTGCAACCTATGTATGCAACTTATCTTGACCGATTTTCCGGAAACATCCAATTACGTCTGAAAGAGCCATTTTGACGATAACCTCAAGCGTTTGAATGAAGACATGGAAAAGCTGTTTTCCCACCCGTGACATTGTATTTTCCTCGTTCCAAAAGGTCATTGACGACCAGAACAGTACCGTCACGGATTTCCGTAATGCAGCTTTACTGGCTGCCATAACCATCCTTTTTGTTACGTTAATGGGGTTGATTGGCTACATCAATGACGAGATACAACGCCGCAGCAAGGAAATTGCCATCCGTAAAGTGAATGGTGCGGAAGCGTCATCCATTCTCCGGCTTTTCTCGAAGGATATATTCTGGATATCCTTGCCGGCCGTTTTTCTTGGAGGGCTGGGAGCCTGGTATATAGGCGGTGTCTGGATAGAGCAGTTTGTGGAGGGAGTGGATTTTGGTATCTGCGGATTCTTGCTTATTGCATGCATTGTACTATTGCTCATCATCGGTTGTGTAGTATTCAAGGCATGGCGGATTGCCAATGAGAATCCGGTAGACAGTATCAAGAGTGAATAAAGAATAACTTCAGGAAATTATGATGAGTAGTCACATTTATTATACATTGCAAAGTTTATTGCATAGACGGGGGACCAATGCCATTAAAATCGTATCGTTAGCATTGGGACTGTTGATGTCCGTATTCCTATTTGCGCGGATTGCATTCGAGTTGAATTTTGATAGCTTTTATCATGATCCGGATAACCTTTATATTGTGAAGACGGGTTGGATGAAGAATGGTGTATTGGAAGGAGGAGAGAGTTTCTACACCATTATTCCGATTCCTGGCATTATAGCTGAAGAATTTTCAGATAAGGTGCAAGGGGCTACGGTCAGTTGTTCACTATTCGATGACGATTATAAGTTGGGTAACCGTCCGTTGGAATTGAAGACAGTGATTGCTGATACGCTCTATTTTTCTGTTCTCGGTTTGGATGTAGTAAAAGGAAATCCGCAGGATTTAGCGAATCCAGATGTAGTTTTCCTTTCAGAAACGGCAGTACGGCAGGTATTTGGTGATGAAAATCCCATAGGTAAGACTGTGTCATACGATTTCTGGGGGCATGAAGCTACTTTGCTTGTTAAAGGTATTTTTCGGGATGTTCCTTTGAATACTTCTTTGTATAAGCGTCCCGAAGCAGTTGTGTCTTTCTCGAATATAGAGAAGTACACGCAGTGGGGAATGGGATGGCAGAGTGGTGGGAATTATGACGGTTTCGTTCGGTTACGCAGTCCGCAAGATGCCGATTGGTTGAACGAACGGATATCAGCGGCTGTCGCACGGCACTTGCCATCGGATAGCGGGCTGGAACTGTCGGTCCATATTGTACCTATCCGCAGTGTGCATCTGGGTGAAGCGCAAGTCCGCAAAATGGTTTGGATTATGTTTTTCTTGGGTACTGTGTTACTTTTCACCACGACGTTGAATTATGTATTGATTTCCATTTCTTCGTTGACACAACGTGCCAAAGCGATAGGCGTACATAAATGTAGTGGTGCATCAGGTGGCAGTATCTTCTGTATGTTTCTGGTGGAAACGGCGATAGTAATAAGTGCGGCATTGTTGGTAGTCGGAATATTGGTTTATGTCTTCCATGAGCGGATGGAGGAGTTGGCGGCAGTCCCTCTTGCCGTATTGTTCGATTGGCAGCATTTATATGCGCCTTTGGCGGTAGTGGCGGTCTTGTTTGTTTTTGGAGGATGCTTACCTGCCATGCTCTTTGCCCGTATTCCCGTGACGCAAGTATTCAGGCGTTACACTTCCGGCCGCAGGGGATGGAAGCGGGTATTGCTCTTCGTACAGTTTATGGGTGCAGCATTCATTATAGGTATGATGCTGATGGTGTTCTTGCAATACCGCTATATGGTAGGGCGCGACCGTGGTTGGCGACCGGAACGTGTAGTGTCTATCTTCCAGAGAAAAGTGAATGCAGATCTGTTACGTACACAACTTCGTAACTTGCCCTATGTAGAGGCGGTTGCCTCGGCCGAACGCTCTATAACGGGCTTTGGAGCCAATCGCCCGATACTTGACGCTCAAGGCAACGAGATGTTCTATCCGCGTAATTCGTGGTTCGATAGTGACTACTTGCCTTTTATCGGTTTGAAATTGAAAGAGGGACATAACCTCACAGGGAAACACCAACTGCTGGTCAACAGCACGTTCTGTGAGAAAATGCATTGGACGGACAGCCCCATTGGCAAGCAGGTGAATGATTATGGTACGGTGGTAGGTTTGTTGGATAGTTTTGCATTTGTCGGCTGTACCAACGACAGTGAAGCCGTTATGATAGAATGGTTTGAAGGTACCGCATTTTGTCTGGAAGCCCGTCTTAAAGAACCGTTTGATGACAACCTGCGCCGACTGAATGAGGAAATGAGCCGTCTATATCCACAAGATGACCTTGTGTTCCGTTCTATGGAGCAAATGTTGGGCAATTATGCCGAATCTGTACGTGTCTTCCGCGATGTCACTTTATGGGCATCTTTCACCATTCTTTTTATCATTTTAATGGGGCTGGTGGGATATGTGGATGATGAAATACGTTTACGTTCCAAAGAGATTGCCATTCGTAAGGTGAATGGAGCGGAAACATCCGGTATATTGCGATTGCTGTCGCGTGATGTGCTTTGGATTGCCATACCGTCTGTAGTGCTTGGAACACTTGGAGCTTATGAGGTAGGGCAAATCTGGATCAGTCAGTTTAGTGATGTGGTACTACTGCCTATCGTCGGATATATCAGTATCGGCTTTTTGTTGCTTGCATTTATCGTGGGATGTGTAGTGATGAAATCATGGCATGTTGCCAACGAAAATCCGGTAAAGAGCATCAAGAGTGAATAAGATATTTTCCCACTTGGATGGCCTGCTCAAGGTAAACACATCATGCGTTTGGGGTGTATGGATGATGTGTTTTCCGGGATCCACCGTTAATCTTTCGTAAATCTACTCTTGACAGATAATCGGGTATTATATATCCATAAAGCTATAACAGCCGTTACAAAAGCAAAGAAGTCCGATACCGGCATACATATCCAGATGCCGTCCAGCCCAAAGTAATGCGGGAATATCAGTAGTCCCGGCAACAGATACAGTAATTGGCGTGTCAGCGATAAGAAGATACTGATTTTCGCTTTCCCGATGCTTTGGAAGAAATTGCCGATGACAATCTGTGCGCCTACCAGCGGGAATATGGCTACGGCAATGCGCACGCCTCTGGAAGCAATATCTATCAACTCTTCATCACTGGTAAAGATGGCAGATATGGCATGGGGGAACAATTCGCAGATAAGGAAACCTGTACTGGTGATACATACTCCGGCAATGATGGTCAGACGCAGGGTAGCCTTCACACGGTCGTGTTTTTGCGCACCGAAGTTATAGCCTACAATCGGTTGCATTCCCATCGTCAACCCCAATACAATCATTACATAGAGTACCAGCAGCCGGTTGATAATGCCATATGCCCCGATGGCCATATCGCCTCCGTACTGTTGGAGGCTGTTGTTTACGATAATCACAATGACACATGCCGTAACATTCATTAGGAACGGTGACATACCGATGGATAATATACTGCTGATGATGCGTTTTTTCATCTTCCAGAACCCCCGTTGCAGACGTACCACACTTGTCTTTTGCAGGAAATGGCTTACTACCCACACCATGCCGATGAACTGCGAGATGACCGTTGCCGTTGCAGCTCCCCGTATTCCCCAGTCAAATTGGAAGATGAAAATGGGAGCGAGGATTATGTTACAGACTACCGTTACCATAGACGTAAGCATCGCTTTCTTGGGATATCCCGTGGCACGCATGATATTGTTCAGGCCAATCATGGTATAAGTGACGGGGGTACCCAGTAATATCACCAGCATGAAGTCGCGGGCATATGGCAACGTATCATTGCTGGCACCGAAGAAGCGCAGAATATCATCCAGGAATATGAATGAGATGCCGCCGAATATGAATGCATTGACCAGGCAGAACATCAGTGTGTTTCCCAGGACTTCGGTAGCTCCGTCCAGGTCTTTCTGTCCCAGCCGGATGGATGAAATGGTAGAGCCGCCTGCCGATACCATCGTACAGAAAGCTACGACCAGATTCATCAGAGGGAAGGTGATGGCAAGTCCGGCAATGCCCATGGGACCTACGCCATGGCCAATGAAAATGCTGTCGATGATGTTGTACAACGAAGTAATCGTCATGCCTATAATGGCTGGAATGGAATACTGCACAAGCAGTTTGCCAATGCGCTCGGTTCCTAATATATGCGGGTTGTTCATTTGATATGAGTCAATTAAGGAGTGCAAAGATAAGAAATATTTGTTTGGTTCGCAGATTATTCTCACCTTTGTGCACTATAGTGTTTTGGTATTAACAGATTTAGGTAAAAGAAAGTTTATGGACACAACAAAAGCAACCGCCGTACTTTTTGATTTCGACGGCGTGGTGGTAGACACGGAGACACAGTACAGTCACTTCTGGCATGAAATGGGAAAGCAGTATTTGGGTATGGATGATATTGAAGGTAAAGTGAAGGGCCAGACGCTGGTCTATATTTATGACACCTTTTTTCCGGGCATGGTGAAGGAACAGGCCGAAATTACCGAACGGCTGAACCGCTTTGAACAGGAAATGTCATTCGACTTTATTCCCGGAGTGCTTGACTTCATTGCCGACCTACACCGGAATGGGGTGAAGACTGCCGTAGTGACCAGCTCCAACGAAGCGAAGATGGCAGCTGTCTATCGGGTTCATCCCGAAATAAAGACTCTTTTCGACCGTATCCTTACGGCCGAGATGTTTACGGCTTCCAAGCCTGCACCGGATTGTTTTCTGTTGGGTATGGAGGTTTTCGGCACAACTCCCGACACCACATATGTATTCGAGGATTCTTTCAACGGGCTGAAAGCCGGCATGGCTTCAGGAGCTACCGTTATAGGGTTGGCAACCACCAATTCCCGTGAAGACATAGCTCCGTTGTGTCATTATGTATTGGATGACTTTCAGGGATTCACTTACGATAAATTAACTCAATTGTACAAGTAATCAGAAAAAGGATTACCTTTGCGCCGAAAATTAAATTGAGTAATTGTAAATTGCCAAATTGTAAATATTATCATGGGTTATATTTCAGACGACACTCGTAAAGTGACTACACATCGCCTTGTTGAAATGAAGCAAAGAGGCGAAAAGATATCAATGTTGACATCTTATGACTATACTATGGCGCAGATTGTAGACGGTGCCGGTGTAGACGTGATTCTGGTGGGAGATTCCGCTTCCAATGTAATGGCAGGCAATGTCACCACGCTTCCCATCACGCTCGACCAGATGATTTATCATGGCAAATCCGTGGTTCGCGGTGTGAAGCGTGCTATGGTCATCGTCGACATGCCTTTCGGCTCTTATCAGGGCAACGAACTGGAGGGATTGGCTTCCGCTATCCGTATTATGAAAGAAAGCCATGCCGACGCCCTCAAACTGGAGGGAGGCGAGGAAATCATCGGTACGGTGAAACGTATCCTTAGCGCCGGTATTCCTATCATGGGACATCTCGGACTGATGCCCCAATCCATCAATAAGTATGGAACATATACTGTCCGTGCCAAGGATGATGCTGAAGCCGAGAAACTGGTACGCGATGCGCATTTGTTGGAAGAAGCCGGATGCTTCGGACTGGTATTGGAGAAGATTCCCGCCGCATTGGCTGCCCGAGTGGCCAGTGAGTTGACTATACCCGTTATCGGCATCGGTGCCGGTGGCGATGTGGACGGCCAGGTGTTGGTGGTTCAGGATATGCTGGGTATGAATAACGGTTTCCGTCCTCGTTTCTTGCGTCGCTATGCTGACCTGCATACAGTGATGACGGATGCCATCAGCCGTTATGTATCTGATGTGAAGAACTTAGATTTCCCGAATGAGAAAGAACAGTACTAACAAACTTATGACACTCAATTTTTGGCGGATGTGTACGGCAAATCTGTTGCTGTACATATCCGTCTATATGCTTTTTCCTTTGCTCCCTTTTGTGATGGGAGAGCAGTTGGGTGTTTCCGTCGGACAGGCGGGCAGCATGTTTCTGGTTTTTGCGGTGGCCATGTTTGCTGTCGGTCCTTTTCATGCCTATCTGGTCGATGAATATAAAAGGAAGCACGTGCTCCTTTACTCCACACTCATTATGCTGGCGGCTGTTCTGGGATATGCCTTTGTGGATGGTTATACGAAATTTCTGCTGCTTGCCGCTGTGCAGGGAGTATGTTTCGGGCTGGCAACCACAGCGGGCATTACGGTGGCCATCGACATAACGACTTCCACACGCCGCAGTGCAGGAAACATGGTATATGCATGGGCTGCATGCTTGGGCATGCTGGTGGGTGTTATGTTGGGCATTGGAATGTATAAGATGTATGGTTTCCGTATGGTGACCTATCTGTCCGTAGCGGTCGGACTGGCCAGCATATTTTTCGCATCGAGGGTATATGTGGCTTTCCGTGCTCCGATAGGCGTGTCGCTGTGCAATATGGACCGTTTCTTATTGCCGCGTGCATGGGTACCTGCCATCAATATGCTGCTGATTGCTTTTGTACCGGGAGCATTGCTACCGCTGATGTTTGTGAGCGATTATTGGTCATTGGCGGCATTGGCTGTACTGGTGTTCATTACAGTCCCGTTCATGAAGATGTTTGTCAAATTGTCGCACCACTGCCAGCGTGGAACGGCAAACACCACTTGCCATTTGTTTATGGAAGCAGGGCTGCTGGTGGGCATGGCTGTGGCTTGCCACCTGATGGACAGAGTACAGATATACCATGTGGCATCTGTTGCTGCTATGCTTGCCGTATTTTTCTTTGTGCTGCTGACCTATCCTTATTATAAGAAGAAGCGGGTGAGGTAAGGGATAAATACAATCAATCCTATAATGGCCGCCGTTGCAGCACATACCAATACTGCTCCGGCGGCTATGTCTTTTACTTGCCCTGCAATGGGATGTCGTTCCGGAGAAACCAGGTCGACCAGCTTTTCAATGGCGCTATTGAACAGTTCAGCTGCTATCACCACTCCGATGCAAAGAATAACAATCATCCAATCGATCCGGGTAATCTCCAATAAGAATCCGGCAATCACCGTAACCACCGTGGCAATCAGATGGAAGCTCAGGTTCTGTTCTTTTCCTATGCAGCACCGGATACCTTTCCAGGCATATCCGAAACTGCGCAACTGCTTTTTAAAGTCGTACTTCATGGATTATAGTTGTCATTTAATTCCTTGAAACTTGTTTCACTCCCTTTACCGTCCTTAGTTTTTTGACAAGTGCTTCCAAATGTCCCGTGTCGCTTACCATGATGGTCAGCGTTCCGGAAAACAGCCCGTCATGCGAGTCAATACCGATGCTTCTCAAGGTAATACCCGTTTCTTTGGAAATGATGGAAGTGATGTTGGTCACGATGCCGATGTCATCGTGTCCCACTACGCGCAGGGTGATGGGGTACTGTGTACCTTGTGACTTTCCGGCCCAGCGTGCTTTCACGATACGGTAGCCGAAACGTGAGTGCAAATCACTGGCATTGGGACAATCGCAACGGTGTATCTTGATACCTCCCGTTACACTGACAAAGCCGAATACATCATCTCCATAGATGGGATTGCAGCAGCGTGCCAACTTGAAATCTAATCCTTTCAGATTTTGGTCAATGACCAGTACATCTTCTTTAGTACCTATCTCTTCCGGTATGCCTTGTTGAAGGTTATAGCCTTCAGCACTGCGGTAGACAATATCGTCACGTGTGTCGTTTTCTCGTTTTTGCTGTTCAAGATATTTGTCTATAATCTCGTTGACATCCAGCACTTCATCGGCAATAGCCTGGTAGAAGTCTGTCACTATCTTGAAGCCGAGGCGCTTGATGAGGCGCATCATGGTTCCTTCATCATACTCTATTTTCCGGTTCTTGAACTTGCGTTCCAGGGTTTCCTTGGCGAAGGCGTGCTGGCGTGCAGCCATTTCCTTCAACGCCTGGCGTATTTTGGTACGCGCCTTAGAGGTGGTTACGATGTTCAGCCAGTCCTGCTTGGGTGTCTGCGTATTCGATGTCATTATCTCTACTTGGTCACCGCTATGCAGCATTTGCTTCAACTGTACATTTTTGCCGTTCACTTTGGCACCGATGCATTTGCAACCTAGTTTGCTGTGAATATGAAAAGCAAAATCGAGCACAGTGGAGCCTTTAGCAAGTTTGAACAAATCGCCTTTCGGGGTAAATACAAATACCTCGTCTTCGTACAAATCCAGTTTGAACTGGTCCATCGTTTCCAGTCCGTTGCTGTCCGAGCTCTCTAAGGCTTCGCGTACGGAAGTCAGCCATTCGTCAAGACCAGATTCACCTTTCACTCCTTTGTATCGCCAATGGGCGGCCAGGCCTCGTTCGGCAATATCATCCATGCGTTCGGTACGTATTTGTACTTCCACCCATTTGCCTTCGGGACCCATCACGGTGATGTGCAGTGACTCATATCCGTTGCTTTTAGGTACGGACAGCCAGTCGCGTAGACGTTTCGGGTTAGGCTGGTACATATCTGTTACGATGGAGTAGGCCTGCCAACATTCCAGTTTCTCCTTGTCCAGGCAAGAGTCCAGAATGATGCGGATGGCAAACAAGTCATACACGCCTTCGAAGGGGCATTTCTGCTTCTTCATTTTTTGGTAGATGGAGTGGATAGACTTGGTGCGTCCTTTAATGTGGAACTTTAGTCCGGCGTCTTCCAGTTTCTTTTGTACCGGTGCAATGAAAGAGGCGATGTACTTGTCGCGTGATGCCTTTGTCTCGTTCAGCTTGTCCTTGATATGATAGTAAACCTCTTTTTCGGTATATTTCAGCGAGAGGTCTTCCAGTTCCGACTTCAATTTATACAGACCCAGCTTATGGGCAAGGGGCGCATAGAGATAGGCCGCTTCGTTGGCTACCTGCCGGCGGGCTTCATCGTTCTTGCAATCTTTTATCTGCCGCATGATGTTTACGCGGTCGGCAATCATAATGAGAATGACACGCATGTCCTCGGCGAAAGTCAGCAACAAGTTGCGGAAATTCTCGGACTCGATGGTAGGGCTTTTGGAATAAAGTTCGTTTACACGTATCAATCCCCGGATGATGCCTGCCACGTCCTCGCCATAAATTTGCTCTACTTCTTGGGCGGTGCAAGTACCGCAGCGCACGGAGTCGTGCAGCATGAGCCCCAGAATGGAGGCGCGCTTCATGCCAATTTCTTCCGCTACGATGACAGCCGTTTGCATATCTTTGATAACGGGATTCAAACCGAATATATCACGCTGGATACGGTTGTTCTGTATAGTGTTGACAAGATGTGTTTTCAGCTTTTTGCAGTCCCCCTTCTGGAGGGTTTCTCCGGAAAGTTGCAACAGTTTGCGGTAGAGCGAGAAGAGTAAATCTTTCTCTTTAGTAGTGAAAAATTCATCAGTTTCCATAATCGTCCGTAATTTTATGCTTCAAAGGTAAGCTTTTTTCTTCAATTTTCTTGACGGCAGTTCTGCATTTTTTGTACTTTTTGGGCATGAATTAATAAAACAAGATATTATGATAACACCGCAAGACAAAGAGTTGCTCGAAAATAAAGGCATCTCCGAAGAACAAATAGCCGAACAGTTGGCTTGTTTTGAAAAAGGGTTTTCCATACTTGAAACTGTCTACCGCTGCTTCTGTAGAGAAGGGGATATTGGCTCCGGATACGGATGAACAGAAGAAATACCTGGACGCTTGGGAAGGCATATACACAGACCGATAAGGTGGTAGTGAAGCTTTGTACCGGCTTCGGGTGCTGCTAGCCGTATGTTCAAAAACTTGTTTGAGTTTCTTGGAGCAGATTATGATGCCCCCCAGACAGGCTTTGAAAAGACTTTCTTGAGAATATAGAGAAGTTTGCCTTCTATGACGACCTGAATACCGCTTGCCGGAGAACTGCCGGAAAGGATATATCGGCTCTGCTTGCTGCCGGAAACTACAAGGCGGTTGTTGCAGCCTTGCTCGAAGGGGCCGGACTGAATTATGGTGCGCTGCCCAAAGGACTGCTGAAGTTCCATAAGTATGAAGACGGTAGCCGTACGCCGTTGGAAGAACATTTGGTAGAAGGGGCCTTGTATGCTGTCAATAAAAATGGTAAAGTGAATGTACATTTCACGGTTTCGCCCGAACACCGTGCCTTATTCAAGGCTTTGGTGGACGAAAAGGCTGCCGCTTATGCTAAGAAGTACGGGGTGGATTATAACATCACCTTTTCGGAACAGAAACCGAGTACTGATACCATTGCTGCCGATATGGAAAACAAACCGTTCCGTGACAATGGCAAACTTTTGTTCCGTCCGGGCGGTCATGGTGCATTAATTGAAAACTTGAACGACCTTGATGCGGATATTATCTTCATAAAGAATATCGACAATGTGGTACCCGACAAACTGAAGGGTGACACCGTATTATATAAAAAGCTGATTGCCGGTGTACTGGTAGCTTTGCAGCAGAAGGTATTTGCCTATTTGCAGTTGCTTGAAAGCGGGAAATATACACACGAACAAATTCTTGAAATCCTGCAATTCCTGCAGAAGCAACTCTATTGCAAGAACCCGGAGACGAAGAATCTGGAAGATGCCGAACTGGTGATATACCTGAAAGAAAAACTGAACCGTCCGATGCGCGTCTGCGGTATGGTGAAGAACGTAGGCGAACCAGGTGGAGGTCCGTTCTTGGCATACAACAGTGACGGCACTATCTCTCTGCAGATTCTGGAAAGTTCGCAGATTGATATGGACGATCCGGAAAAGAAGGAAATGTTTGAAAAGGGTACCCATTTCAATCCGGTGGATTTGGTTTGCGCTGTACGTGACTATAAAGGACATAAGTTCAATCTTGTGAAGTATGTGGATAAAGCCACGGGGTTCATCTCCTATAAGTCCAAGAACGGCAAGGACCTGAAGGCGCTTGAACTTCCCGGTTTGTGGAACGGCGCCATGAGTGATTGGAATACTGTATTTGTAGAAGTGCCTCTGACTACATTCAATCCGGTAAAGACGGTGAATGATTTGTTGAGAGAACAGCACCAATAAAGGAATTTACTATTAGACGATTTACTATTTACTATTGGCTGTGCTGTAATCGGGTAGCGGATGGTGAATAGTAAATCGTCTGATTGTATAGTGTTGAATAGTAAATTGAAAATTGTCAAATAGTAAATAAATAGATAGGATGAAAAAGATTTTATTGTTGGGTTCTGGTGAACTGGGCAAGGAGTTTGTAATTTCCGCCCAACGCAAAGGTCAGTATATTATCGCCTGCGATTCGTATGCCGGAGCGCCTGCCATGCAAGTGGCAGATGAATGTGAAGTATTCAGCATGCTTGATGGAGATGCTTTGGAACGCGTGGTACGCAAACACCAGCCGGATATCATTGTTCCGGAAATCGAGGCTATCCGTACGGAACGTCTGTACGATTTCGAGAAAGAAGGCATTCAAGTGGTGCCCAGTGCACGCGCTGTGAACTTTACTATGAACCGTAAGGCTATACGCGACCTTGCAGCTAAAGAGTTGGGACTGAAAACAGCTAAATATTTTTATGCCAAATCTCTGGATGAACTGAAAATTGCAGCTGAAAAGATAGGGTTTTCCATGCGTGGTGAAACCGCTGATGTCCTCTTCCGGCAAAGGCCAGTCTCTCGTAAAGAGTGCCGACGAATTGGAGCATGCTTGGGAATATGGCTGTAATGGTAGCCGTGGAGACATAAAAGAACTTATCATTGAGGAATTCATCAAGTTCGACAGTGAGATAACATTGCTCACCGTAACGCAGAAGAATGGCCCGACCTTGTTCTGCCCGCCTATCGGCCATGTGCAGAAGGGTGGGGACTATCGTGAAAGCTTCCAGCCTGCCCATATTGACCCTGCCCATCTAAGGGAGGCGCAGGATATGGCAGAGAAAGTGACCCGTGCCTTGACCGGTGCCGGATTGTGGGGAGTGGAATTCTTTCTCAGCCATGAGAACGGTGTCTATTTCTCCGAACTTTCTCCACGTCCGCACGATACGGGTATGGTAACCCTGGCCGGAACCCAGAATCTGAATGAGTTTGAATTGCACTGTCGTGCGGTGCTTGGTCTGCCTATCCCTGGCATCAAGCAGGATCGTATAGGAGCCAGTGCTGTCATCCTCTCTCCGATAGCCAGTCAGGAACGTCCCAATTATCGTGGCATGGAAGAGGTTACAAAAGAAGAGGATACTTATCTGCGTATTTTTGGCAAGCCTACTACCCGCGTAAACCGCCGTATGGGTGTAGTGCTGTGTTATGCACCTCTTGACAGTGACCTTGACACGTTGCGCGACAAAGCGAAGCGTATTGCTGATAGGGTAGAGGTATATTAATGATTGGTGATGAATGATTGGTGATTTGTTGATGAATGGATACCATCGACAAATCACCAATCGTCAGTATTAATCATTGAAAAAGAGTCCGGGATAGATCTCTCCTCCAAGTTCTGTTACATCGAGGCTTTGTAATAGTTTTCCATCCGGAGCATAGAACAGTTGGAATTCTTCATCGGAATTGTATTGTTCCACCTCAATTATAATCACTGTGGGATGTTTGGGAAAGGTGATGATTCTTACGTCCCTTAACTTCATGCCGGCCATTGTACTGCTCATGAATGCTTCTGCCACGGGAGCCGGCACTTTTTCCAGTGACTCTACATCCGTTTCAGTCATGACCCACTCCGCTTGTTTATTGAACCAGACATCAACTTCCTGACCATCTGCAATAAATTCTGCCACGTAGCAACCGGCCATTTGCTCCCATTCCACATCCGTTGCTTGAGGGTAGAGCTTTTGAAAAGCTGTTTGTATATTTACAGGAAGACGTCCTTCCGCAAAAGCGGACACTGACAGCAAGACAAGTAGTCCTGCCAGAATACCGAATTTGAACTTTTTCATAATCAAGGTTGTTTTGAGTTTTCTGTAAGAACAACCTTGTTGTGTTTTTGTTTCCGGAAATCAGTATATTGGTTGATGCATTTTTAAACATCAGTGAACCGGCCTTTGTATACAAAAGCTTTTTCTCCGAAATCCACTTCCGGCAATACGGCATCTTCCTTGAATAATCCGTAAACAGATGACCCCGAACCACTCATGGAGGCATATACAGCTCCTTGCCGATACATCTCTTCCTTGATTTCTCCGATAGTGGGAAATTGGGGGAATACGCTTTCTTCAAAGTCATTGACCATTCGTCCGTTCCATTCTTCAACGGGAAGTTGGGCAATTTCTTTCAGAGACATTTCCGGATGATGCGGTTTTATTTTTGCAAAGGCATCCCGTGTAGAGACGAAAATGTCCGGCTTCACCAACCATATCCGATATCCTTTCAGTGAGAGGGGAAGGGGAGAAAAAATGTTTCCGATACCTTCTGCGTAAGTCGGACGGTTTTTGATGAAGAAGGCACAATCGGCACCCAGCTTGGCGGCATACTCTTCCAGAGTGTCATCCGGCAGTCCGAGTTCAAACTTATTATTCAGAAGCTTCAACATGAAGGCTGCATCGGCCGAACCGCCACCCAGTCCGGCTCCCGAGGGAATATGCTTGAAGAGATGGATGTCTACCGGAGGAAGGTTGAACCGGTCGTCCAGCAACTTGTAGGCTTTCACTACCAGGTTGCTCTCTGCTTCTCCCTCAATTTCCAGACCTGCCTGATGCAGACGGAACTTTCGGTTTCCTTCGTTCAAGATATTTATTTCCAAAGCATCTTCTATGGGAACCGGATAGAAAATGGTTTCCAGATTATGGTATCCGTCCGGACGCTTCTCTGTGATATTCAGTCCCAGGTTTATTTTGGCATTTGGAAAAGTCAGCATGGCGTTGAAAATTAAGAATTAATAATTTAAAATTAAAAGGGGAAGCTATGAAGTGCAGCTTCCGAAGACAAAGTTAGTGATTTCTGTTCATAGTAGATTGAAAACTTAGCAATGATTTATTTACCGCTTATAAATAAATTCGCTTATCTTTGCCATACGAGCGAAGATAGGCTGCACCTCAACATAACTTTTTCATGCAAGCATGAAAGTTATGTATTCGGTTTGCATTATCTTTGCTTCCCCTTTCTAAAAGGGAAGTTCATTTAATTTTAATTTTCAATTATTAATTCTTAAAGTGGCAGAACAAAGAAGAACATCCCGTACTCCGAAAGGAAAGGCACCACAGCCCGTAACAGACTACGGACGTATCCAGCCGCAAGCGCCGGAGCTGGAAGAAGCAGTCTTGGGAGCCTTGATGATTGAGAAGGACGCTTATTCGCTGGTAAGTGAAATTCTTCGTCCGGAGTCATTCTATGAGCATAGACATCAGCTGATATATTCCGCTATTACCGATTTGGCCGTGAATCAGAAGCCGGTCGATATCCTCACCGTGAAGGAGCAGCTTTCAAAGCGGGGAGAATTGGAGGAAGTGGGCGGCCCGTTCTATATTACCCAACTTAGCAGTAAGGTGGCATCTTCTGCACACATCGAATATCATGCACGTATCATTGCGCAGAAAGCTTTGGCACGTGAATTGATTACTTTTACCAGTAATATCCAGAGCAAGGCTTTCGACGAGACGCTGGACGTGGACGATTTGATGCAGGAGGCCGAAGGAAAACTGTTCGAGATTTCCCAGCAGAACATGAAGAAGGATTATACACAAATTAATCCTGTCATTGCCGAAGCCTATGATTTGATTCAGAAAGCTGCTGCCCGTACCGATGGTTTGAGTGGCTTGGAAAGTGGGTATACCAAGCTGGACAAGATGACTTCCGGATGGCAGAAGTCCGACCTCATCATTATTGCAGCCCGTCCTGCCATGGGTAAAACGGCGTTCGTACTTTCCATGGCGAAAAACATTGCCGTGAATTTCCGCAATCCCGTAGCGCTGTTCTCGCTTGAAATGAGTAACGTGCAGCTGGTGAACCGTTTGATATCCAACGTGTGCGAGATTCCGAGTGAGAAAATCAAGAGTGGTCAGTTGGCGGACTATGAATGGCAGCAGTTGGATTACAAACTGCGTGACTTGCTGGATGCTCCGCTTTATGTGGACGATACGCCTTCTTTGTCGGTATTCGAACTCCGTACGAAGGCACGGCGTTTGGTACGTGAGCACGGAGTAAAGATTATCATCATCGACTACCTTCAGCTGATGAATGCAAGCGGAATGTCTTTCGGTAGCCGTCAGGAAGAAGTTAGTACCATTTCGCGCTCATTGAAAGGTTTGGCCAAGGAGCTGAACATTCCTATCATCGCTCTGTCGCAGTTGAACCGTGGTGTGGAGAACCGTGAAGGCGAGGAAGGCAAGCGTCCCCAGTTGAGTGACCTTCGTGAATCCGGTGCCATCGAGCAGGATGCCGATATGGTTTGCTTCATCCACCGTCCTGAATATTACAAGATTTATACTTCTGCCGATGGCAGTGACTTGCGCGGTATGGCGGAAATCATCATAGCAAAGCACCGTAACGGTGCCGTGGGGGATGTGCGTCTGAGGTTTATCGGACAGTACACCCGTTTCCAGAATCCCGAGGATGATATGGTTATTCCACCTCCGACGGAGGGTGGAGGAGCTACATTTGGTTCACGTATGAATGCGCCTATCGGAAGTACGGCAACACCGCCACCTCCATCGGCTGCTGATTTTCCGCCACAGACGGACAACCCGTTTGGAGGTGTGGGGTCGGACGGGCCATTGCCTTTCTGATGTATTTTTATGGCTACACCCTTTGCCTTGAATGCCTATACTATCGTAGAGTGATGGCTACACCTTTAGGTACAAAGGGCGTAGCCATTTAAAATGCTGTATTCGAGCCTATTTGCTTATTCTAAAACCTTCAATGTGGACAGTAAGAACGTCAATCTTACTTTTGCTCCCTTTTCCGTTTTGATTGTGCCTCGGGCATCTGCTGTTCTGTGTTTATTTTATCAGTGGATAGGGTATCTTGCTTTATTTCTTGTTCCTTTCTCAGCCGCTTGAGTTTCCATCTGTTCCAGAAAAGGAGCTCACTCCATTTGTTGAAATCCTTTTTGAAGATAATACCAATACCTTGTGTTGTCAGATTTGTCCGGGTGTAGTAGCGGTCGTTCGTTTCGTTGTACGCTTTCAGGCGGATGTCTCCGGAACGGTTGACGAGCCATTCCGCTTCAAAGTCTCCCACAAAATTGGTATTTGCCATCGGATTATCACGATAACCAAAGTTACCATTGATAAGTAGTCGGTTATTCAATAATTGTCCTGAAAGCATAGTCTCGAACTCCATGTCTGTCCAGCCTCTTTCACCGGTACTGAAATTGGTGCCGAAGTTCCAGTTATTGACATCGAGAATGTTCGATAAAGCGTTATTCAACTGTCCGGAAAGGGTGGATGAAACAACACTGGACATCATATTCGAATTCTGGGTGGCTCCTAAGTTTTCCGGGGTATAGAACTTGCCGATAGCCAACAGATAGAGTATCTGCATGTTCATTTGCTCGTCGGTAGGAATATAGTTACGGACAATGGCCTGCACTTCATCGCGTTCGTTGGGCAGTTCGATGTCGAATTTTACATCAGGTGAGGTCAATTGTCCGGTAAGGTCCATCATACAGTTCACTTTTACATTTGTCTGGCTGATGTAGCCGGAGGTTGCCTCGTTGGGCATTAGGTCATTTAAGGATGCTGAGTTGACCGTATAACCTGCTTTTATGTCCAGAGTGGCATCCAGTGGCGAGCCGTTGAATGTAATGGAACTTCCATCCCTGATAATAAAGTCCTTTCGGATAACCTCTTGCAGACTGAATTTATAGACTCCCTGGCTTATCCGGTAACTGCCAAACATCTTTACATCTCCTTTATTGAAGAACTCAGTACGGATATTTCCAGTTCCCCGTCCACTGATATAGTCGCCAGCGATAGGGTCCATGATAATCTTCATGGTAGCGTCGGGAGTGGCGTCTATCAAGAGATTCAGCCGGATATCAGTGTCGCTCTCTCTTTCTTCCTCGATTTCCTTTTGGGCAATTTCGTAGTCGGAAAGGCGGATAGAGTCTTGTACGGCACGGCGTGGTGTCTTGTCCACAAATTTGATGAACTGGTTGCTGACTGCTGTAGATACGTTATCTTTTATATAGGTAAAGGTAGTGTTGCGATTGGTAGTCATTGCAACATCAATGTTAACGCCATCTTGGGCATTACCGGCAATAGTGGCATTTCCCGTACCGTAGACGGTGCCGTAGAAGGGATAGTCCGGTGATTCTTTGGTATTCATCACCAGCATGTCGTTGACATTGAAATTGAAACGGTACTCCAGGTTCTTAAAATGCTGATAGTGCAGATAGCCGCTCATACTTCCTTGATGCCCTTGCGTGTCGAAAATGCGGTTGTTGCGGAAGGTCAACCCGCCGGGCTCGATGTAGATGCTGTCTTTGACGGAGAAAGTGGTGTTGAGCACGTCTACCTTCATAGAAGCATCGCCGAATACACGCCCTTCCATGGTGAGAGCCTTGAATTTGCCATAGAAATGTACATGGCCGGTAGCACGTCCGTTGAATTCGGGCGTGATGCTACTCATATAATGATGTATAAACTTCAAGTTGGTACCGTCCGCTTCAATTTGGAGATCCAATGAACTAGTGGGCTTCAAAGGATAGATATAGCCATACACATGGCTTTTGGCAATATCTTTCTCCCGGATATGGGCATCTAGATAGATGCCCTTCACGTCGTGGTGCCATTCTCCGTGTATGTTGGCATCACCCAGCAAGCCTTCGTTCAATCCGAGGTTGCGGATAAACAAGTCGGTGCTCATGACGGGGTTTTCCAATACTCCGCTGGCGAAAGCCGGACCGGTGGCTTCTCCTTTGAAATTGACTCCGAGGTCTGCAATGTCGAACACATAACCGATGTTGATTTCCTTCAAATCCAGACGTACTGTATCTTCGGGTTGTGGTGAAACGATACCATTGATACGCAAGTGCCGGTCTTTATGGCTGAAGTAGAAATCATTGACATACACTTTGCCGGAGTCGAGTACTACTTGGGAAGGATGTATATCCCACAGCGTATCGTTCAGTATCACGTTGGTGGGCTGGACATCAATGACGGTTTTTAAGGGGGGAAGTTTCCTCTTGCTTTCATTCGCTTCGTTCTGTTCACGGATGAAGTGGGCGACGGCGGCGAGTTTCCCGCTGTAGGTTACAGTGCTACTGTTACCCCAATTCAGCGTGGTCTGTATGTTATTGTTCCGGGCTTGCGCTTCTAAAGCTATATTGACAGCGCCGTTTGATTTGCGGTTGCTGAAGCGTAGGCGTGTATGGAACTGGTCACCGGGATTCTCGCAAAGGAACATTCCGGATTCGATGAATTTGTTTCCATAACGGAGACGGGGAAAATAGCCTTCTACGCGGAGCCGCTGTGCCTTGTCATTGAAGTATCCCTTAATGGTGGAATGGGTATATACTTTTACCGGAATCTGAAAGACGGTGGAGAACAGTTCCGTATTGTAAATGTGCATGTCAAAATGGAAATTGTTCTCTGTCTCTATGGGTTTCTTGTCTGGCAGAATCAAGGCGGGGATATAACGTCGCATGATATTCAGTACACTGGCAGGCAGGGTACGATAAGAGTAGTCACCTTCTATGCTACCTTGGAGAAAGTTGGATTGGATGGTCAGCCGTTTCTGGCCTTCGCTTTCTCTTATGGCAGATATCTTCAGATTGTCCAGGAAGTATTGTGTTTCCGGAGCTGCGAATAGTAAGCTGTCAACGTTGATTTCACCGTTCATCTCGTCAATGGAACCGCCGGTGAAGTCTGCCTTGACTTTGACTGATATTTCCGTATCTTCATAGTTGGGTGTAAGATGTAGGGCATGAGGACGAAATTTGTCGATGCTTGCCTGAAAGTTGAAAGTCGGTACCCGACTGGCGGTATTGATGGTGCCGTTCAAAATAACAGAACCATTGGTGTCATCCAAGGCGACTTTTCCCGTGAAGCCTCCCTGCTTGTATTCTCCATCTAGGGTGATATTTTCGTAATTGTAGTCGCTGTAATCAATGGAGGCAACCAGCCCTTTCAGCAGTACGGACGGGTATTGGTTTTCGTAATGGTTGCTGTTGACATCTAGATTGAAAGTTACTTTACCCAGTTTCTTGTTGCCCAGCATCTTGCCCAGCTCAAACTCTTTGGTTTTCACTGCACCGGAATAGGCAAAATAACCTTTATCTTTGTTAGAACTTAGTTTTACGTCAGTTTGGATGGTTCCGATGTCAGTGCGTACTTGTCCGTAAGTTACGAGGTCTGTGAAGTAGCCCGAGACTTCTCCACGGAAGGAAACCGTTCCTAAGTGTTGCAGGACGGGAGGTACTCCATTGTAGTTCTTGCTGAAATTCCGGACAAAGAAGGCAATTCCTTCCGGGTCTGCGTACAAATTGGACAAATTACCGAATACATAAGCATTTTCCGGATGGGAAAGGTCTTGTAGAGATACGTCTCCCCTCAGATAAAAATGATTTCCGACAGAGACGGAAAGGTGCGGGCAATTCAGTTGATTGATGGTGCCGTCCGTCTGTACCTCTACTTGCAATTTTTCCTTGAAAGAACCAAAAGCCGGAACAAAAGCCGATAAATCCTGCAAGGCGATTTGAGAGGGCAGCAAATGGAATGAGAAACGGACATCTTGGGCAAGATTGTCAAACGCCCCCAGACTGTCATAATCCATGTGTATAGTATCCATTGCCAAAGAGGTGTTGGGGAGGTCGATAGCGAAATTTTCGATTTTCATCCGTTGGTCATTGCCGATAACCTTTAGACTTAGTTTCTTCAATTCAAATCCGGAATGTTCTTCTTCGATGCTCAGACGCTTGATGGCGGCATTGATAGAATCATTTTGTAATGCTTTTAGGGAGATGTTTGCAATAATGTTACGTAAACGGAGATGCTGTGGATTGAATTTTCCCGGAGTCTCTTTCTCGGACAGCACATCATACGAAACCTTTCCGCGGCGTATCAGTAAGGAATTGATACGGAGATCCAGGTTGTTTTTCTTTTGAACTGTATCTTTGGATGCGAATGCGTCGAGTACAAACTGAAAATTAGGTTTATCCTTGGGAGTCTGCTTGCTTAGATTGATGTTAAAGCCGAACAATTGTATGTTACTAATGGATATTTTGCCGCTGAATAGGGGGAGAATATCGAATTTGGCAGAAAGACGGGTCACTTTCAGCATTTCCTTGCCGGATTGGTCGTTCAGGAGCAGGTCGTCGATGATGATGCGGTTCAACAATCCTATGTTTATTCGCCCGATGGAAATCTTGCTGTCCAGTATGGAAGCCAGTTCATTGGCAACAAATACAGACATTTGTCGCTGAACAGATGGAATGTTCAGCAACAATATGGTACCAATGTACAATCCCAATACAATACCGAGTACCCAGCGTACTGTTTTTTTTTAGCTTTCTGATAGGCGGTTAATTTTATAATCAGCCAACAAAATATGAAATAATACGTTATGAATCGTACTTTTATCACTACTTTTGCAGCGTTTAAACGTAAATAAACATTATGAGTACAATAATCTTGGGAATAGAATCTTCTTGTGATGACACTTCTGCAGCTGTCATCAAAGATGGTTATCTGCTTTCGAATGTGGTGGCCAGCCAAGCTGTGCATGAAGCATACGGTGGGGTAGTGCCTGAACTGGCTTCCCGCGCGCACCAACAAAATATAGTTCCGGTAGTGCATGAGGCATTGAAACGCGCCGGAATAACCAAAGAGGAATTGAGTGCTGTGGCCTTTACGCGTGGACCGGGATTGATGGGATCATTGTTGGTGGGGGTATCTTTCGCCAAAGGGTTCGCCCGTTCATTAGGTATTCCAATGATTGATGTTAATCATTTGACTGGTCATGTGTTAGCTCATTTTATTAAAGTAGAAGGTGAAGATAATGTGCAGCCGGGATTTCCTTTCCTCTGCTTGCTGGTTTCCGGTGGAAACTCACAGATTATCTTGGTGAAAGCCTATAACGATATGGAAATTTTGGGGCAGACTATTGATGATGCCGCCGGTGAAGCCATTGACAAATGCTCAAAGGTGATGGGATTAGGATATCCGGGTGGTCCAATTATTGACAAGCTGGCTCGGCAAGGTAATCCTAAAGCCTTCTCGTTCAGCAAACCGCATATTCCAGGGTTGGATTATAGTTTTAGCGGACTTAAGACCTCGTTCCTTTACTCTCTGCGCGACTGGATGAAGGACGACCCTGATTTCATCGAACATCACAAGACGGATTTGGCGGCATCGCTGGAAGCTACCGTCGTAGATATCTTGATGGATAAGTTGCGCAAAGCCGCCAAGCAATATAAAATAAAGGAAGTGGCTGTTGCCGGAGGTGTTTCTGCCAATAATGGATTGCGTAATGCTTTCCGTGAGCATGCCGGGAAGTATGGTTGGAAAATATTTATTCCGAAGTTCAGCTACACAACGGATAACGCTGCCATGATTGCCATTACCGGATATTTCAAGTATATGGATAAAGATTTTTGTCCGATGGAAGCACCTGCTTATTCACGGGTAACTTTAAGATAATATATATAATAAGGTATGAAGCTGGAAGAAAAGGTAGGAGAGCTGCTGAAAGCAAAGAAATTGTCCCTTTCCACCGCAGAAAGTTGTACGGGTGGAGGAATTGCCGCTCTGATAACTTCCGTTCCTGGCAGTTCGGAATACTTTAATGGTAGTATAGTGGCGTATTCCAATGAAATAAAGATGTCTTTGTTGCATGTATCTGCCGAAACATTGGAAAAATATGGAGCAGTAAGTCGTGAAACTGTTACAGAAATGGTGAAAGGTGCGATGAAAACGCTGAAAACAGATTGTGCAGTGGCTACTTCCGGTATTGCAGGTCCTGGAGGTGGGACTTCGGAAAAACCGGTGGGTACGGTGTGGATAGCTGTTGCCTATAAAAATGAAATCGTTACCATGAAGCAGGAGGGAGACGAGGGAAGAAAGGGAAATGTGGAAAAAACAATTCAAAATGCCCTTTTGTTGCTTTATGAGAAGCTGAAATGAGGAAAAAATGCTATCGTACAGTGAATTATTTTAAGAAAAACTTGTTTGGTAACGATAAAAGTGCTTACTTTGCGCTCTGTTTGAAATAGGCAAAAAAGAAAACTATAAAATTAAGATAGAAATGTCAAAGATTTGTCAAATTACCGGAAAGAAGGCCATGATTGGCAACAATGTTTCACACTCAAAGAGAAGAACGAAGAGAACCTTTGATTTGAACTTGTTTAACAAGAAGTTCTACTATGTAGAGCAAGATTGCTGGATCAGCCTTAGCATTTGCGCTAATGGTTTGCGCATTATTAATAAGAAAGGACTGGACGCTGCTTTGAAAGATGCGGTAGCTAAAGGTTATTGTGATTGGAAAAGCATTAAAGTTATTGGCTAAAGTAGAGGAGAATACTGATTATGGCAAAGAAAGCAAAAGGTAACAGAGTACAGGTGATTCTGGAATGCACAGAACACAAGGATAGCGGTATGCCGGGTACTTCTCGTTATATTACGACGAAGAACAGAAAGAATACCACAGAGAGATTGGAGTTGAAGAAATACAACCCGATTCTGAAGAGAGTGACAGTACATAAAGAAATTAAATAATAAATCTATAACTTATGGCAAAGAAAGCGGTAGCAACCTTGCACGAAGGAAGCAAAGAAGGACGTTCTTATACAAAGGTTATCAAAATGGTGAAGTCTCCTAAGACTGGTGCTTACATCTTTGATGAACAGATGGTCCGTAATGAAGATGTTCAGAACTTCTTTAAGAAATAAGATAAATACAGTGGCTGTAAAGCGCTAATGACTTATAAAGATCCCCTTGTCGGTATTTCCGGTAAGGGGATTTCTTTTTAAAAGAGGACGAAGTTTTAATATCGTCAGTTTTGTTATATCTTTGCAGGGAATGCGAAAACAGGTTGCATAAAAATAATTAGTGTATGGGATTTTTAGTTTTTTCTCCAAGGAAAAAAGGAAACATTAGATAAAGGATTATCTAAGACCAAAGAAAGTGTATTTGGCAAGATTGCGCGTGCCGTGGCAGGAAAGTCAAAAGTTGATGATGAAGTATTGGATAATCTGGAAGAGGTGTTGATAACTTCGGATGTGGGCGTGGAAACGACACTGAAAATTATTGAACGTATCGAAAAGCGTGCAGCAGCCGACAAATATATGAATGCCACTGAGCTGAATCATATTTTACGTGATGAAATCGCAGCGTTGCTTACAGAGAATAATTCGGAGGATGTGGATGACTTTGAAGCACCGATTGCGAAGAAACCATACGTCATTATGGTAGTGGGCGTCAATGGTGTAGGGAAGACTACTACGATTGGCAAACTGGCTTATCAGTTCAAGAAAGCCGGAAAGTCTGTTTATCTGGGTGCTGCCGATACTTTCCGTGCTGCTGCTGTGGAGCAGTTGGTGATATGGGGTGAACGGGTAGGTGTGCCTGTTGTGAAGCAGAAAATGGGTGCTGACCCGGCTTCTGTCGCTTTTGACACACTGAGTTCCGCAACTGCTAATAATGCCGATGTGGTAATTATAGATACGGCAGGACGCCTTCATAATAAAGTCGGTTTGATGAATGAACTGACGAAAATCAAGAATGTGATGAAGAAGGTTGTCCCTGATGCTCCGAATGAGGTGTTGCTTGTGTTGGATGGCTCAACCGGGCAGAATGCATTCGAGCAAGCCAAGCAGTTCACTCTGGCAACGGAGGTTACGGCAATGGCTGTTACAAAGTTGGACGGAACAGCCAAGGGTGGCGTAGTCATCGGCATTTCAGACCAGTTTAAAATTCCGGTTAAATATATTGGATTGGGTGAAGGCATGGAAGATTTGCAGGTGTTCCGTAAAAAGGAATTTGTTGATTCACTGTTCGGGGAGAATGCATGAAACGGAAGACTATAGATATCATTACTTTAGGATGTTCTAAAAACCTGGTGGATTCGGAACATTTGATGCGCCAGTTGGAGGAAGTGGGATTCCATGTGACACATGATGCGGAAAGGCCGAAAGGGCAGATTGCCGTGATCAATACTTGCGGTTTCATTGGTGACGCCAAGGAGGAATCCATTAATATGATTCTGGAATTTGCGCAGGCCAAGGAGGAAGGAAGCTTGGAGAAGCTTTATGTAATGGGCTGCCTTTCGGAACGTTATCTGAAGGAATTGGCCGTTGAAATTCCCCAGGTGGATAAATTCTATGGTAAATTCAATTGGAGAGAGTTATTGCAGGATTTGGGAAAGGCCTATCATGACGAGTTGCACATAGAGCGTACATTGACCACTCCAAAGCATTATGCCTATTTGAAGATATCCGAAGGATGTGACCGTAAATGTTCTTATTGCGCTATCCCTATCATTACGGGGCGGCATGTGTCGCGCCCGATGGAGGAGATACTTGACGAGGTGAAGTATCTGGTTGCACGGGGTGTAAAGGAATTCCAGGTTATAGCCCAGGAGTTGACCTATTACGGAGTAGATTTATATAAGAAGCAAATGTTGCCCGAGCTTGTTGAGCGGATTTCGGATATTCCCGGAGTGGAGTGGATACGCTTGCATTATGCTTATCCGGCACATTTTCCGACTGATTTATTCCGTGTGATGCGTGAGCGTGACAATGTATGCAAATATATGGATATTGCCTTGCAGCATATCAGCGACAATATGCTGCAAAAGATGCGCCGTCATGTGACGAAGGGTGAGACATATAAGTTGATAGAGCAATTCCGTGAAGAGGTTCCCGGTATCCATCTCCGTACTACACTGATGGTGGGGCATCCGGGAGAAACTGAAGCCGATTTTGAGGAGCTGAAAGAGTTTGTCTGTAAAGTGCGTTTCGATAGAATGGGGGCTTTTGCGTATTCGGAAGAAGAAGGAACGTATGCCGCTGCTGAATATGAGGATTCTATTCCCCAGGAAGTGAAACAAGCCCGCCTGGATGAGTTAATGTCTATTCAGCAAGGCATTTCAGGGGAGTTGAGTGCGGAGAAAGTAGGCAGGCAGATGAAAGTAATCATTGACCGGCTGGAAGGCGAATATTATATTGGACGTACAGAATTTGATTCTCCCGAAGTGGATCCGGAGGTTTTGATTGAGCGTGGAGACAAAGCGTTGCATATAGGTAACTTTTACCACGTAGAGATAGTAAATTCCGATGATTTCGACCTTTTTGGGCGAATAATTTAAAGATTTTTCCTTATCTTCTTGCTTATGTGAAGAAGATTTGCTAATATAGCACCGTAGTTCAATTTAAAGGCTTACATTTTGAATAACAAAGAGTTTACTTCTGAATTATCGCGGAGGTTAGGATACACATTGAAAGATACTTCTGAGCTGGTTGCTTCATTGCTGTCGGATATGGCACGGCAGTTGGAGGAGGGGAATATTATCTCTATACAAGGGTTCGGTACATTCGAAGTGAAAAAGAAGGCAGAACGTATATCTGTGAATCCGACTACAAAGCAGCGTATGCTGGTACCTCCTAAATTGGTGTTGACTTATAAGCCGAGTACATTATTAAAGGATAAGTTTAAGTAACCGGCTTTTAAAAAAATTCTCCCGTATTATGAATGAGAAACTGAACATACAAGACTTGATTGACACGCTGGCTGAAAGGCATGGCATGAGCAAGAAGAATGCGGATAGTTTTGTGAAAGAATTCTTTCAGCTGATTGAGGAGTCATTGGAGAAGGATAAGTATGTGAAGATACGAGGTTTGGGGACTTTCAAACTGATAGATGTCGGGAGTCGTGAAAGCGTTAATGTGAATACGGGGGAAAGGTTTGAGATACAAGGGCATACAAAAGTGTCGTTTACACCGGAACCGGCCTTGAAAGATATTATCAATAGACCATTTTCGCATTTTGAAACTGTAGTTTTGAATGACGCTACGGTACTTGAGGATACCCTGCAGGAAAATGACAGTGAAGATGATGAAGATACTGAAATCAAAACTCTGGAACAAGAGGTGGAGGAGAAGGTTACCTTAGTGGAAGAAGCTACGATAGAAGAACCTTTGGTGGAAACTGTAATAGAAGAGCCGTTAATTGAGCCCGAACCGGCAGTTGAAGAGGAGAAACCGGAAAAAACGGAACCTGAAGCAATGCCTGAAAATATAGTTGCTGTTGAGCCGGAACCGTCTGAGCCAGTGATAAAAGATATGGCAGATTCTTCGACTATGAAATATTTTATAGGCATCGTTGTTTTTGTAGTGTTGCTGTGTGGTGGTGCCGTAGCTTTCATGTATTATCCGGACTTGCTTGACGCACTTACTGCAAAGCCTCTTGTAGAAGAAGTTGCAGACTCGGATGTGAGGGAATCTGTTACTGAAAAGGTGGAGGTTCCTGCCGGTCAAGACAATATTGCCTTGACAGACAGTATTGTTTCAAAAGATGTTGTAGCTCCTGCTCGGATAGATACTGTGGCAGAAACTGTTGCTGCAACAACTCCTACGCTTAAAAAAACTCCAAAGGAAAATGTACAAGTACAGTCTCCCACTCCTAAAAAAGAGCAAAAAAAGACAGTTGTACCGTTTGAACCGGATTCTGTGGGGTATACGATTGTGGGAACAGAAACCACTTATACCATCAAGGAAGGGGAAACGCTGACTAGGGTAGCGCTTCGTTTTTATGGAACAAAAGCTCTTTGGCCTTATATCGTGAAGCATAATCCCGGTGTAATCAAGAATCCGGATAATGTGCCTTATGGTACTACTATCAAGATACCAAAATTGGCCAAGAAGCAGTAAAAAATTACTGCTTCTTTTTTTGTTAAATACTAAACTCTATGAAAGTAGTTTAATCTAAAGGTTTCGCATAGTTTTTTAATAAAAATTAGTTGGTATGGTTAATTTATTCCCGTACTTTTGGGAGCGAAAAAAATAATTACCGGTTCAAAACCGGATAAATGAGGAAATTAAACATTAAAAAAATAGAATGATTTATGGCTGAAACAATTGACATCCGCGAACTGAATGAGCGGATTGAAAGACAAAGTGCTTTCGTTACCAATCTTACCACAGGTATGGACCAGGTCATTGTAGGACAAAAGCATCTGGTAGAGTCGTTGTTAATTGGTTTGTTGTCCGATGGACACGTGTTGTTGGAAGGTGTGCCCGGTTTGGCAAAGACTTTAGCTATCAAGACGCTTGCTTCGTTGATTGATGCGCAATACAGCCGCATTCAGTTTACGCCAGACTTGTTGCCTGCCGACGTAATAGGTACAATGGTTTACAGCCAGAAGGATGAAACGTTCCAAGTAAAAAAAGGTCCGGTCTTCGCAAATTTTTGTTTTGGCTGATGAAATCAACCGTGCTCCCGCCAAAGTACAGAGTGCTTTGCTGGAAGCCATGCAGGAACGTCAAGTTACTATCGGCAATGAAACTTTCGGGTTGCCCAAACCATTTTTGGTGCTTGCCACGCAGAATCCTATTGAGCAGGAAGGTACTTATCCGCTGCCCGAAGCGCAAGTGGACCGTTTCATGCTGAAAGTTGTAATTGACTATCCGAAGCAGGAAGAGGAGAAACTGATTATTCGCCAGAATATCAATGGAGAGAAGTTCAACGTGAAGCCAATCTTGAAGGCTGACGAGATTATCGAAGCCCGCAAGGTGGTTCGCCAGGTATATCTGGATGAGAAAATCGAAAAATATATTGTCGATATTGTATTTGCTACTCGTTATCCGGAAAAATACGATTTGAAAGAGCTGAAAGACATGATTGGTTTCGGCGGTTCGCCCCGTGCCTCCATCAACTTGGCCCTGGCTGCCCGTAGCTACGCGTTCATCAAGCGTCGCGGTTATGTCATTCCGGAGGATGTGCGCGCTGTGGCACACGACGTACTTCGCCACCGTATCGGCTTGACTTACGAGGCGGAAGCCAGCAATATGACATCTGATGAAATCGTCAGCAAGATACTGAACAAGGTTGAAGTGCCCTAACGCATAATAGAGGTTTTCGTAAACTTGAGGTTTACAATCCAATACCTGAGGTTAGCGTCGTAAACCTTAGGGTTGAGTACCGAAAACTTCACCCCTTTTCATAGGGAAGTTTCTGTTATAAACTAAATTGCGCTTGTGTGCTTAAATGAGATTATTAAAATAAATCAATGGAAACAACAGAACTTTTGAAGAAAGTCCGTCAGATTGAGATAAAGACGCGCGGACTGTCCAACAATATCTTTGCCGGGCAGTATCACTCTGCCTTCAAGGGTAGAGGTATGGCATTCTCCGAAGTGCGCGAGTATCAGTTTGGCGACGACATACGCGACATTGACTGGAATGTGACCGCCCGCTTCAACAAGCCTTACGTCAAGGTGTTTGAGGAGGAGCGCGAATTGACAGTGATGTTGTTGGTAGATGTTTCCGGTAGTTTGGAATTCGGTACGGTAAAGCAGATGAAGAAGGATATGGTGACGGAAATTGCCGCCACACTGGCATTCTCTGCCATTCAGAATAATGACAAGATTGGTGTCATCTTCTTTTCGGACCGGATTGAGAAGTTTATTCCGCCCAAGAAGGGACGTAAGCATATACTTTACATCATCCGCGAACTGATAGATTTTCATGCGGAAAGCCGGAGGACGAACATTCGTCTGGGCTTGGAGTATCTGACAAACGTAATGAAACGCCGTTGCACGGCATTTGTCTTGTCCGACTTCATCGACCAGGAAAGTTTCAAGAATCGCCATGACCATTGCCAATCGTAAGCATGACCTGGTTGCCGTTCAGGTGTACGACCGATCGTGTGGAAGAATTGCCTCCCGTGGGACTGATGAAGATTAGGGATGCCGAGACGGGACATGAGCAGTGGATTGACACCTCCTCGCGTGCCGTGCGCCGTGCCCATCATGATTGGTGGGTGAACAAGCAGGCGGAATTGAATGAAACGTTTACCAAGAGTAATGTCGACAATGTGTCGGTACGTACCGACCAGGATTATGTCAAGGCATTGATGAATTTGTTTGCGAAACGAAATTAATCGGAAAATGAAAAGATATTTATTTCTGATAGCGTTATTAATAGCATGGTCGGGAAGGGTAGTAGCCCAGTCGGTAACGGTAGATGCTACGATTGACTCTTTGCAGATTCTTATTGGAGAGCAGGCAAAGATAAAACTTCAAGTATCTCTAGATGCCGATAAGCGTGCCATATTCCCGGTATATACCGATACGCTGGTGAATGGGGTTGAAATTATTGATGTGGCCAAACCGGATACGCAATTGCTGAATGATGGCCGGCGTGCATTGATAACTCAAGAGTATACAGTTACCTCTTTTGATTCGGCTCTTTATTATCTGCCGCCTATGGAAGTGACGGTGGATAATGAGAAGTATCGCTCCAAAGCGTTGGCATTGAAAGTATATTCGGTGAATGTCCCGTTAGATCCGGAGAATCCGGAACAGTTTTTCGGTCCCAAAACAGTGATGCAAGCGCCTTTTGCTTGGGAAGACTGGTATGGTCTTATGGCTTGTGGTGCGCTGATTATCCCGATAGGGATATTGCTTGTCTATCTGATAATGCGTTTCTTCGACAATAAGCCTATTATCCGTAAGGTGAAGGTAGAACCTAAGTTGCCTCCCCATCAGTTGGCTATGCAGGAGATAGAACGTATCAAGAATGAGAAGGTATGGCAGAAAGGGGAGCCGAAGGAATATTATACGGAATTGACTGATGCTCTTCGTACATATATAAAAGACCGTTTTGGTTTCAATGCTTTGGAAATGACTTCTACGGAAATCATAGATAAGTTGCTGGAAATGAAAGATAAGGAAGCTCTATCAGATTTGCGTGAATTGTTCCAGACTGCTGATTTGGTGAAATTTGCCAAGCATAATCCATTGGTGAACGAAAATGACGCTAACCTGATTAATGCCATTGACTTTATTAATGAAACCAAGGAGAAAGAAGAGGAGAATGCTAAACCGCAGCCTACGGAGATTACCATTATCGAGAAACGTTCTTTGCGTACCAAGATTTTGCTGGGAGCGGGTATTGTAGTGTTGGCTGTAGCCCTTGTCAGTTCCTTGATATATATTGGATTGGAGTTGTATAATTATTTTGCTTAATACTGAAAAAGTGACTTCAATCGGATATACATGAGTGAAAAATGAGGGATGTTTGGAGCGAAGCTGAATTGTAAATCGTTAAATCGTACATAAATATGGTTTTTGCCAATATTGAATATTTATTTTTGCTGCTGTTGCTTATACCTTATATAGTATGGTATATTATGAAGCGGAAGAATAGTGAAGCTACGCTTCAGATTTCGGATGCCCGTGTGTATGCCCATACCCCTAAAAGCTATAAGAACTACTTGCTGCATGTACCGTTTGTATTGCGGATAATTGCCTTGATACTGATTATTCTTGTTTTGGCACGTCCGCAAACCACCGATAGCTGGCAGAACAGTGAGATTGAGGGTATTGATATCATGCTTGCCATGGACGTTTCTACCAGTATGCTGGCCGAAGACCTGAAACCTAACCGGTTGGAAGCGGCGAAGGATGTAGCGGCAGAGTTTATTAACGGACGTCCGAATGATAATATAGGTATAACTTTGTTTGCTGGAGAAAGCTTTACGCAATGTCCATTGACAGTAGACCATGCCGTATTGTTGAACTTGCTTAAAGATATGAAGTGCGGGCTGATTGAAGACGGAACGGCAATCGGTATGGGGATTGCCAATGCCGTTACCCGTTTGAAGGATAGCAAGGCAAAGTCGAAAGTCATTATTCTGCTGACGGACGGTGTCAATAATAAAGGTGATATTTCTCCTTTGACAGCTGCTGAAATAGCCAAGAGCTTTGGCATTCGCGTTTATACTATTGGGGTAGGAACCAATGGTATGGCTCCTTATCCTTATCCGGTAGGTGGAACAGTGCAATATGTCAATATGCCCGTCGAAATTGATGAAAAGACTTTGACACAGATTGCTGGAACAACGGAAGGTAACTATTTCCGTGCCACCAGCAACTCGAAGTTGAAGGAAGTGTATGAGGAGATAGACAAGCTGGAGAAAACAAAATTGAATGTAAAAGAATACAGCAAGCGCCAGGAAGAGTACCGCTGGTTTGCGTTGGCTGCTTTCTTGTGCGTATTACTGGAGGTACTGTTACGCAACTCTATATTGAAGAAGATACCGTAAAAAGGAGAATGTCTTTTAGTGTATCAGTCATTGCGTAGCCAAATTGTAAATTGTAAATTGCTAAATTGTAAATAAAAAGATGTTTCGATTTGAAGAACCTGCATATTTGTACTTGTTGCTGTTGCTGCCTTTATTGGCGGCCTTCTACTTGTACTCCAATTATCGGAGGAGGAAAGCCATTCGTAAGTTTGGTGACCCTATACTGATGGCACAGCTAATGCCGGATGTTTCCAAATACCGTCCGGATGTGAAGTTTTGGTTGGTTTTTGCGGCTATCGGGTTGTTCACGGTACTGTTGGCACGTCCGCAGTTTGGTTCCAAACTGGAGACGGTAAAACGTCAGGGAGTGGAAGTGATGATTGCGTTGGATATATCCAATTCCATGCTGGCACAAGACGTACAGCCAAGCCGCTTGCAGAAGGCAAAACGGCTGGTGGCACAGTTGGTAGATAAGATGCAGAATGACAAGGTCGGTATGATTGTTTTTGCGGGTGACGCATTTACCCAGTTGCCTATTACGAGTGATTATATTTCCGCCAAGATGTTTTTGGAGTCCATCGACCCTTCGCTGATTTCCAAGCAGGGTACGGCAATTGGAGCTGCAATAAATCTGGCTGCCCGGAGTTTTACACCTCAAGAAGGGGTGGGACGTACTGTTATTGTCATCACCGACGGTGAAAACCATGAAGGTGGTGCCGTAGAAGCTGCTAAGGTTGCTGCAGAGAAAGGTATCCAGGTCAATGTATTAGGGGTAGGTATGCCCGAGGGTGCCCCCATTCCAATAGAGGGTACTAATGATTATCGTCGTGACCGTGAAGGTAATGTAATCGTTACTCGCTTGAATGAGCAGATGTGTCAGGAAATTGCTCAGGCGGGAAATGGTATTTATGTGCGCGTAGACAATACCAATGGTGCACAGAAAGCGATTAGTCAGGAAATCAATAAGATGGCAAAGGCAGATGTGGAAACACAGGTGTACACGGAATTCAATGAACAGTTTCAGGCAGTGGCATGGATTATTCTGCTGTTGTTACTGGCTGAGATGTTGATATTGGAGCGCAAGAATCCTCTGTTCCGCAACATTCATTTATTCTCTAATAAGAAATGATGCGTATGTTACAGAAAAAATATATTGGAATAGTTTTGCTGCTGTTAGTGGCAGCTTCAGCTTCTGCACAGAAGGCGGAACGCGATTATATCCGTAAGGGAAACCGTTTTTTTAAGGATAGCGTATATGTGGATGCAGAAGTGAACTATCGGAAGGCTTTGGAGGTAAACCCGAAGTCAACGGTTTCCATGTTCAACTTGGGAAATACATTGACCCAGCAGAACAAGCTGCAGGAAGCGATGGAGCAATATGTGGGAGCTACCAAGATAGAAAAGGACAAATCGAACTTGGCACAGATTTATCATAATATGGGAGTCATCTTTCATTCTCAGAAGGATTATGCAAAGGCGGTAGAAGCCTATAAGGAGTCGTTACGCAATAATCCGAAAGATGATGAAACGCGCTATAACCTTGCTTTGGCACAGAAACAGTTGCAAGACCAGCAGCAGAACCAGGATCAGAATCAAGATCAGGATAAACAGGACCAACAGAAGGAGCAGGATAAACAGCAGGATCAGCAGAAAGACCAGCAACAACAACAACCTTCTCAGCCGGAAAAGAAAGATAATGAGATGTCTAAGGAAAATGCCGAACAGCTGTTGAACTCTGTCATGCAAGACGAGAAGGATGTGCAGGATAAAGTGAAAAAGCAGCAGGTACTTCAAGGAGGTCGTCTGGAAAAAGATTGGTAACAAACATAATAGGAATAATATATGAGAAAAATAGTTTTCTTATGGATAGCACTGATTGCAGCCAGTATGAATGCCTTTGCCGATGGCAAGGTATCGTTTACTGCGTCTGCTCCTGACGCTGTGGCGGTAGGAGACCAGTTCAGACTGTCGTATACGGTGACTACACAAAAGGTAAGGGATTTTCGTGCTCCTTCTATGAAGGGATTTGATGTGTTGATGGGGCCCAGCCGCTCGCAACAGAGTAGCGTGCAGATGATTAATGGGCAGACGACTTCAACCAGCAGTATTACATTCACTTATATTTTAATGGCGACTGCAGAAGGTGATTTTACCATTCCAGGAGCCACTATCACTGCTGATGGTAACCAAATGGTTTCTAATTCTGTACGAGTAAGGGTTCTTCCGGCAGATCAGGCTACCAATGGAGCATCCTCAGGAAATGGTGGCGGACAGAGCAGTGGCACTGCCAGCCGCGCTTCTTCCGGGACATCTGTATCGAATAGTGATTTGTTTATTACAGCTACTGCCAGTAAGACGACGGTGTATGAACAAGAAGCATTCCTATTGACATATAAGATATATACCTTGGTGGACTTGCGTATGTTTGACAATGTGAAGTTGCCCGACTTCAAAGGATTCCATTCTCAGGAAGTGGAACTTCCTAATGACAGAAGATGGGGATTGGAGCATTATAAAGGTAGAAATTATCAGTCTACAATCTATCGTCAGTTTGTGTTGTTCCCACAACAAGCCGGTAAGTTGACGATTGATGCTGCACGCTTTGACGCTTCCATTGCAAAGGCTACACAAGTTGCTGATCCGTTCGAGGCATTTTTCAATGGAGGAAGCAATTACGTAGAAGTTAAAAAGACAATTTTGACTCCGCAATTGACGATTGACGTAAAACCCTTGCCAGTAGGTAAGCCAGCTGATTTTTCTGGAGGAGTGGGAGAGTTCAATATAACTTCTTCTATCAATAGTACAAATGTCAAGACCAATGATGCCGTTACTGTCAAACTTGTCATCTCTGGTACCGGCAATCTGAAGTTGCTTTCTAATCCGGAAGTCAAATTCCCCGAGGATTTTGAGGTATATGATCCGAAGGTGGACAATAAATTCCGTCTGACAAATTCGGGCCTCTCCGGTAGTAAGGTCATTGAGTATCTGGCAATTCCCCGTAATGCGGGAACTTATAAGATTCCTGCCGTAAAGTTCAGTTATTTTGATATTAATTCCCGTTCGTATAAAACGCTGACTACGGAAGAGTATGAATTGCATGTGGAAAAGGGAGCAGGTAATGCAGCTCAGACCATTGCAAACTTTACAAGCAAGGAAGACTTGAAAGTATTAAACGAGGATATTCGTTTTATCAAGCAGAATAATGTCACTTTGTCTCCCAAAGGTGATTTCTTCTTCGGTTCGTTGACGTATTGGTTGCTTTATTTGATACCGGGTATTGCATTCATTACATTCTTTATCATCTATCGTAAGCAAATAGCAGCCAATGCAAATGTAGCAAAGATGCGTACTAAGAAAGCCAATAAAGTGGCGGTGAAACGTATGAAACAAGCTGGTAAATTATTGGCCGAGAATAAGAAAGACGCATTTTATGATGAGGTTTTGAAGGCTCTTTGGGGGTATATCAGTGATAAACTGAACATTCCGGTATCCCGTTTGTCTAAGGATAATATCGAAGAGGAACTTCGTAATTATGGTGTGAATGATGCGTTGATAAAGGAATTCCTCGATGCATTGAACAACTGTGAGTTTGCCCGCTTTGCTCCGGGTGATGATAACCAGGCTATGGATAAGGTATATTCAGCTTCTTTGGAAGTTATCAGCAAAATGGAAAACTCGATAAAACATTAATCAGGAGGAAATGGTAATGAATAGAATATTGTTTTTTTACTCTTAGTCTAGTGATGGCAATTACTGCCTATGGGCAGAATCCTGCATCTGTAGATACATTACAGACTGGTAGTGACTCTACATCCGTCGGTTCACATGCGGAATTCTCTGCTGCAAGACAAGAAAGCAATGTGACAAAGGCTGAAGGTGACAGCGCCTATATACGGAATGATTATGCTTCTGCCATTCAAATATATGAGAATCTGTTAAAGAAGGGAGAGGCTGCAGAGGTCTATTATAATCTTGGCAACAGTTATTATAAGGCAGATGATATAGCAAAAGCTATATTGAATTATGAGCGTGCCTTGTTGTTGGAACCTGGTAATGCTGATATTCGTGCAAATTTGGAAATAGCACGTTCTAAGACAATCGATAAGGTAATCCCAGTTCCTGAGGTTTTCTTTGTATCTTGGACTAAATCGTTGATTAATTGTCTTAGCGTAGATGCATGGGCTAAGTTGGGGATTGTGTTCTTTGTACTATTACTCGTTTCATTCTATCTCTTTTTCTTTTCAAAACAGATTATGGGGAAGAAAGTGGGATTTATTGCAGGAATAGTATTCCTGGCTCTTGTTATATTGAGTAATGTGTTTGCTGCTCAGCAGAAAGGCGAACTGATGGAACGTAGTGAAGCTATAGTGTTAGCACCTAGTGTCACAGTGCGTAGTACTCCCAGTGAAAGTGGTACAAGTCTGTTCATTCTTCATGAGGGACGTAAAGTTGAAATAAAAGACAACTCTATGCGTGAATGGAAAGAAATTCGTTTGGAAGACGGTAAAGTAGGGTGGGTTCCAGCTTCCGCCATAGAAGGTATTTAAATTTTCCCTATATTCTAAAAACAGCTCGTATAAGCCCGATAATTCTGCTTTATACGAGCTGTTTCTGTATGTTTTTAGGAGCTTTTTCTTCGTATTTATAATTCTGTATACTTCATTAGTGTCCCATTAAAATTGGGACGAATTAAAAATTAAACAAACTTGGCCCATTTGGTCCGAATCGTTCTTTGTCATTTTGAAATTTAGTTTTATTAAAGAGGTCTCTCAGATAAGTCTTATCAGTCAATGAGATGCTCAGTATTTGTAACACTTCATATGTACTTCTGTCCAGTTGCATATCGTGTTGAATGATTGCCACCAAACAGTAAGCGCATATAGCAGCATATATCTGTATTCGAACAGCATTCTCTGTAGTTCCCCAAAATCTTTTGATTTTAAGGTGCTGCTTGAGCCATTTGAAAAACAGCTCTACCTGCCAGCGATTTTTATAAAGTTCAGCAACTTGAAGCGCAGATATATGCATCGCATTGGTTATGAATATAAATTCTCGTTCTTGTTCTTCATCCCAATATTTAACCAGCCTAAGTGGCTCTGGGTAATATTGTTTAGGATAGAATCCAGTCAGAAGTACACTCGCGTCTGAAAGCACATTCTTAGGCAGCCTACGTTTCCATTGGATGGATTTGTACCCGAGATTCTTTTTGCTCTGACAACAAAGTAGGCTTCAATTTGATGAATTTTATACAGCATTTTGAAGTTGCTATAACCGCGGTCAAAGATGTAATAAGAGCTTGGTTCATAAGGAATTTCAATCATGACTTTAGAATCGTGTACGGATGCTTCCGTGATATGAAAGAATGCAGGAATCTGTGTTTCCACATCATATAATGTATGCACTTTAATACCACCTTTCTTTTTGCGGAATTTTGCCCACCAAAAGACTGAAAGGCACAGGTCAATAGTTGTCGAATCGAAAGCATAAACGTTACCGCCAAGTTTGAAAATATGATTAGCACACTTTTGTCGTGCTTCGCTAACTAGGTAGTAAGCATATTCTTCAAAGATGTGATAGTCTCTATCTTGATTTGCTCTTGCCAGCGATGACTTTGATACATTTTTACCCATTCCTAAATGATAACATTTGGAATGATGAGCTTCAAGAGCAACTCATTACTGTCCCATTAAAATCTAAAAGAGTTCTTTGAAATATTTGAAATTTAGTTAGTTACAGCTATTCTCCGAGCGAACGGACTTGAATTTGTAGCTTTGCATCAGATTAATCCGATGGCATATGTTCCAAGACAAATACGTTTTCGCTCAATTGGCTTCATTTCTGAATCGAAGTAAGTTTAACCGCATAGTCACCAAGTATGATGGCGATAAATATGTGAAGCACTTCACCTGCTGGAATCAACTACTTGCTTTGATATTTGGCCAACTTTCTAATCGTGAAAGTCTGCGAGATTTGATAGTTGCTCTCATGAGTGTACTATTAAAATGGGAACGTTATTAAAAATCGAATAAGCTTGGCTCATTCAAGTCTAATCAACCGTTCTTTGTCATATTGAAATTTAGTTTTGATGAAGAGGATTCTGAGGAGAGTTTTGCCTATCAAATGATATACTCGGAATTTGCAAAACTTAAAGAATATTTCTGTCGAGTTGCATGTTTTTTGGGACAATAGCAACTACAAGTGACAACATAGGCAGATTTATATTCTTATGGTATTTTCAGTAGTTCCCCCAAAAAACTTAATTCTGAGGGGTGCAACTAGTTGAAGAAAAGTTCTTTCCAACGGTTCTTGTAAAGTTCAGCTGGTTGTAGAGAAAATATGTGCGTCTAGTTGGCTAAAAACAAATTCGCGTTTTTGTTCTTGATCTCGGTTCCAACTAAACGGAGAGGCAATATATAGTACCAACCCATATAAAGCATTGTTGCTATGATAGTTATATCCAAATACATTATTAGTTAATCTCCGTTCCCATCTGACAAGTCTACATGATTTTTTTACCCTGGCAACGAAGAAAACTCCTATTTGACGAATCTTATATAACATATTGAAGTTTCTTTAATATCTGTACTTTGCGACAGCAATAGCTGAGTAATGGCTTTCATGATGGGAAAGTGGGTACAACATGTCTACTGAAAATATTACTGAATCCAATCCATTGATTAAATTACCAGCCATACATTTGCATATGTCGAAAAAATGCAAATTAAATAATTATACCTTTATAATTTATTAAATATCAACAGTATATATATAAGAGCCTTTTAAGACCTTGATTTCGCCAATGGGTTAAGCTATTTTACTTTTCAATTTTGATGGAAGGTTAATTAAACCAAGTAAAAGAAATAATAGATGAATATTATAAATCTTTATCTGAAAGAACTTACCGGCTTCGAATTGAAATATAATAATGAAGGTAAAAAATTCCCTACTTGAATATTCATGTATTATAATATGGGAAACTCCCGATGAGCAATAGCTGACAAGATTCTGCTCAGAAAAAGAGCATTGATTGAGACGGTCAATGACGAAATTGAAGAACATTGCACAGATAGACACTTCAGACATCGTTCTTTCTGTAATTTTATTGCCAATTCATTGTTAACTATCGTAGCATACTGCTTTTTTGAGAAGCAACCCGCTATTGATGTAAAATTCATCAATAACAAGCAACTCACTATTTTCTAATTTTATTTCACGTTAATTTAGCTAAAAAATCGACAGACCTAACTTTTTTGGTTATCTTTGTGTCAGGTATAGTTCAAACTTTAACAATATCGTAAACTAAAATGGACACAGGTTCCATAAATGTAGATAGGGTAAAAGTTGCTGTATATAATCGAATTAAATTTGAACTTCCAATAATTATTAGGGAAGCAATTGACACGGCTTTCGGCAATTACTGGAATGATGTTATAGGTTTTGGCAATTATGTAAGTTTTGAAGAAACTGTAAATTATATAGACCATCAATTTAAAAAAAGAAGATTATGTTTTCGTATGGTAAGTTGGAACATATTGTCAACATTATATATGACTATATTGAAATGGCTGGTGGCTTTTTGGACGAAGGCACATTTTCCATTCCACGTGCACCACTACCCGATGAATATTTATAACTAAAATAATATGTTGAATAAGGCTTTAGATATTGCTTACAAGGCTCATTGGGGTCAGACAGACAAAGCTGGCACTCCTTACAAACTTCACCCTACAAGGGTGGCATTACATTGCCAAACAGAAGATGAAAAGATTGTGGCATTGTTACACGATGTGGTAGAAGATACCTCTATGACATTGGAAGAATTAAAAGCACAAGGGTTTAGTAATGAAGTGTTGGCTGCTTTAAAGTGTCTGACCCAAATAGAAGATGAGGACTACCAAACATTCATCCAACGTGTAGCAACCAATCCACTTGCCGTAAAAGTCAAAATACAAGATTTGAAAGACAATATGGATTTGTCCCGTTTGGATGGTAAGCCACATTGGAAAATGGAAACATATAAAAAAGCATTGGACTACCTCGAACAGTGCTCAAATAAGAAAGTTCTATATGTAGACATGGATAATGTGTTGGTAAACTTCCAATCTGGCATAGACGCTTTAAGTGAGAAGCTAAAAAAACAATACGCGGGGTGCTATGATAGAGTCCCTAATATATTTTCCAAAATGCAACCCAATGAAGGGGCAATAGATGCTATAAATTGTTTAAAGAACAAATATGACATTTACATATTATCAACAGCTCCATGGGACAACCCAAGTGCATGGTCTGATAAATTGGAATGGGTAAAACGTTATTTGGGTGAAGTATGCTATAAGCGTTTAATCTTGTCGCATCATAAAAACTTAAATGCAGGTGATTACTTAATAGATGATAGGAAGAAGAATGGTGCTGCTAATTTTAAAGGCAAGCTTATATTATTCGGTTCTGAACAGTTTCCAAATTGGAAGTCTGTAGCAAA
>ENA-OQDC01000180-OQDC01000180.1-human-gut-metagenome-genome-assembly--contig:-NODE-180-length-50499-cov-7.888291_pt1 | contig 50499 bp, 57 predicted proteins | sample MGYA00242770_ERZ504601 | MGnify/ENA primary metagenome ERZ504601 (study PRJEB26092, sample SAMD00036305) | human gut metagenome | host: Homo sapiens | study: EMG produced TPA metagenomics assembly of...
CTGTATTGAGCAGGCAGTCTTTCGTCGCCGCATCCTGACGTTGTTTCTCCTCTTTCAATTCGCGGATATATCCAGCTATCTCCGTTATCTGTTCCATCATAGCCTGATATGCGGAACTCTCGATTGTTATCACTTTCATATACAGTTGTTTTTATTGTTTCTGTGGCAAAGTTCGGCAATAAACAATGGCGGCTTTAACAGCTCACTACGTGACTCACGCAAGATTTTTATGGAAATGGCTCCGTAACCCGGACAATCGGCGCAACAAGCTGCCATTCAGACAAAAACGATGGGCGTTTCAGCCCGTGCCGTTACCTTTGCGGCAAATTCAAAATCGTTTTGTATATGGAAATAGTATCTATCGAGAAAAAGACCTTCGGGGAAATGATGGCACAAACGGATGCCTTCGTGGAAAAGGTAGCCGCCTTACAGCGCAAAGGCGATGGAAAGCGGCTTGGGAAATGGCTCACGGGCGAAGAGGTCTGCGGGCAGTTGAGAATCAGCCTGCGCACGTTGCAGAAACTGCGGGACAGGGGCTTTATCGGTTATTCGCAAATCGGCTTCCGTTTTACTACAAGCCGGAAGATGTAAAAGGCTTATACCGCTTATCGGTACAATTTGCCCCACTGACAAATGACCGGGTACCGACTTAAACCGATGTAATATGAATGAAGAAAACAATGTCATCACGATGGATTGTGAATCGGTAGCCGTATTGCTGCAAAAGATGCGGAAAGAATCCGAATGGCTTTCCGGTTTTTTGGAAAGTTACCGTCCGCCGTTGGACGGGGAGCGATACCTGACGGACAAGGAAGTGGCGGAACTGTTGCGCGTCAGCCGTCGGACCTTGCAGGAATACCGCAACAACAGGATATTACCTTTTATCCTGCTGGCGGGAAAGGTGCTTTATCCGGAATCGGGACTGCGAGAAGTGCTGGAAGCAAATTATAGAAAACCGCTGGAAGGATGAGATAAGGCGGCTGTATGCACAAAGAGGAAACGGACAACCCCTGTCGTGGAGTTGCCCGTTCCTTTTTGTGTTGCCGACACCGTCAATGTCCATGTCCCTGTGTGTTCAGCAATACCCGTTTGCCTTGTGGATAAGCATCACGTATGCCTGCCGCTTTTCTTTGGCAAGAGCCTTCTCCACCAGCCACCTGCGGAACACGTGCGTGCAGTAGGTGTTCAGTCGGAAGGCGATGGGGATGATGATTTCAAGCGCGTACACATCGGCGTGCAGACCGTTTTCAAGCCGCATGTAGCGGCACACCTCGTAGTCGTTCAGCACGTCCGACTTGCGGACAGCTTTGATGGCGGCGTTCACTGCCGGGACGGTCGTATGGAACAGTCCGGCGATTTCGGTGGCGGCCATCCATACGTCGTTACCGGTTACGCTGACCGCCTTGTTATCTATGATGATTATGTCACGTTTCATGGCTCCTCTTTTTTAGATGGTGCAACCTGCAAATTCCTCAATGCCGCTCAATCTTGCCACAAGGTTCTCCATGTCCTGATTGAGTTTCTCTTTCGTTATCTTAGCGTAAATCTGCGTCGTCTTTATGCTCTTGTGTCCGAGCATGGAACTGACGGTTTCGATGGGTACGCCGTTGGAGAGGAATACCGTCGTGGCTGCCGTGTGGCGGCTCTGATGCCACGTGATATGCTTGGTGATGCCGCAACGCTTGGCGACGGCACGGATACCGGCAAGGCACGTGTTATAATGCGGTACGGGGAATATCCTGCCGTCCTCGCACAGCCCCCGGTATTTGCCGATTATGCGGTTGGCGATGTCGAGCAGGCGGATGTTGGACACCACGCCCGTTTTCTGGCGGTTGATGTTTATCCACTCGTGTTCGTCGAAGTAGGTGCGGATATTCTCTTCTGTGAGGCTGCGCATATCCGAAAACGATAACCCGGTGAAGGCGCAGAACAGGTAGAGGTCACGGTACAGTTCTTGTTTGGCGTTTTTCAGTTTCCCGTCCATCAGCAGGCGTATTTCCTCTTTGGTCAGGAAACTGCGTGTCGTTTCCTCCTTCTTGATTTCATACTCGCGGAACGGGTCGCGTGTCAGCCACTCGTTGTTGATGGCGATGAAAACCATCGTCCGTAGCGGGCAGACATACAGCCACACGGTATTGGTGCAGCAGTGCTTGTCCGTGCGCAGGAACATCTCGAAATCGGAGATGAAAGCCGGGGTAAGCTCTTTCAGGGCGATGTCCTTCACATGGTAGCGGATGTCGAGGAACTCTTGCAGGTGCTTGTAAACGGTGCGGTACTTCAACAGCGTGCCTTTGGCTTTCATGCCTGCCTCCACCTGTTTCTCGTAGTCCTCGTTGTGCTGGCGGAACACCTGCATAAGTGTATGATGGCGGTGTTCCAGTCCAAGAAATGCGTTCTTGACTTTCTCCGCTGTGACGAAATTATCACGCTCCATGATTTCCTGATAGTGCCTGTTGATGCGTACCCGCATCTTGTCAAGCATACGGTTCGTTTCGAGTGCCGCCGTGCTTCTGCCCGTGACACGTCCACCTTTGGTGTCCCACAATTTCGGATCGACAGTCAGCTTGCAGCTGAACTGCGTTTGGCTGCCGTCAACTGTGATGCGTCCCATGACGGGAACTGTCCCGTCCTTTTTCACTACCTGACGCTTGAGGTAGTAGATTACTGAAAATGTACTCTTCATTGTCCTTAATTTTTTGGTTTCAAAATTAGTTGGTGAAGAGTCCGGTGTCGGTACGCAAAACGGAGAGGAACGGCGCAATCTTTTTCCGTAACCGGATTTTTCGCGTGAGTTGTCGGTAACTCACTATTCCTTAGTGTCTTGTTTCGCCCTCCGTGCCCGTTTGTCGCATTTTCGGGCATGGTTACGAACAAGTAACGTTGCGGCGTCAGGATTTGGCTTCGGCAGGGATTGTAATGGCTTCACGAATTATCGCCACTTCAACTAAAACCCTTGTAACTCAATTCTATCACTATATCTTTCCGCATTTCACTTTTTTGTAGTAACTTTGTATCATCAAACATGAATCAATATGGAGACCTTATTTCGTTCCTTTAGAACTCAATTAGAGCATACTTCGACAGAAGTCGTGCGTTTTCTTCACGATCAGATCGCATGGGATAGCCGATTGGTTGCGATTTTAGGTGCTCGTGGTGTTGGGAAGACTACCCTATTGTTGCAGCATATCAAATTGTATGATCGTGAGGATGAGTCTTTGTATGTTACGGCAGATGATTTCTATTTTACCAAGTATCGGTTATTCGACATGGCTTATCAATTTTATAATCTGGGTGGGAAAAAACTTTATATTGACGAGATTCATAAATACAAGGATTGGTCTAGGGAGGTGAAGAATATATACGATCAAATTCCTGGTCTTCAAGTTATCTATACAGGTTCGTCTATTCTTGATCTGGAGAAAGGTGGTGCGGATTTAAGTCGCAGGAAGGTAGAGTATAGATTACCCGGACTTTCTTTTCGGGAATATTTGAATATATCGCAGGGGTGGCAGCTTCCATCGTATTCGTTGGAAGAGATTCTTGCTGGGAAGGTTGAGTTCCCTTATAAGGAAGCTCGTCCACTCAAATTATTTAATGATTATTTATCGACAGGTTATTATCCCTTTTTTCAAGATACGGAATATCTCTTGCGTCTGCGTAGCGTGATTAACCAAATGGTGGAATCTGATATTCCGATTTTTGCGGATATGACGGTGGCTTCTGCCGTAAAGTTGAAGAAATTATTATATGTATTAGCTCAAAGTGTCCCTTTCAAACCAAATTATACGAAGTTGGCGAGAGATTTGGATATCAGCCGGAATGTGTTGCCCGACTACATGAGTTATTTGGAGAAGGCAGGTTTGGTTAATTTACTGCGGGAAAAAGCGCAGGGCTTGAAATTATTGGAGAAAGTAGAGAAGATCTATCTGAATAATACGAATCTGGCTTATGCGTTGTCGGAGCAGGTACCGGATATCGGTTCCGTGCGTGAGACGGTTTTTCTATCTTGGATGCGAGTCGTATGCTTCGTTACTTCTTCTGCGATTTCAGACTTTGAGATAGATGGCCGAACCTTTGAGATTGGGGGAAAGAATAAGACGCGGCAACAGATCAAGCAAGCGGCGGATGGGTATGTGGTGAAAGATGACATAGAGTATGCTTTCCGCAATATGATTCCTTTATGGATGTTTGGCTTTATCTATTGAATATCCATCAAGGTCTTGCCACGATCATTACATAATCCCTCTCGAACACTTTAGGATCGTCTAAGAATTTGATTAGGTCTTTTTGGCGGGAGGAGCCTGTTCGTTTAACGGTCTCACGCATTTCGGTGACGGTACGAATCATATAAACACAGTCATCGGTTTGTCCGTCTGGCCAGAACGGAAGTCCATCATCTATATCATTGATAAATCCTCCGGAGCTTTTGGGTAAGGCGTATGTTTTCTTCTCTTTCTTGAGATAGACTACTCGATGGGTGATAACCGGTTTGTAATCGTCCAGCCATCCCAGCCAATTATAGATGGCGGGAGAACCTTTTTGAAAGACTCCCATAAATAGCCCATTCGGATTCTCCAAGAAAGAACGAAGACCGGTCGGTTTATCTTGATTGTCTTTATGAAGCGTATATAAAGGGGTGATCGAGTGGGAACTTGAAAGCTGGTATACCGTATCTCGATAAGGAATCAAGAAATTTATTCGGTCTTGATCCGTATTCCAATAAAAGGTTTGAAACCGGGTGATCGTATCCGGAGAGACGTTAATATCCTTGGCATCCGCAAGGATGAATTTGCAAAGCGTATCTCCTCGAAGGTTGAATGTCGTTATTCCTTTCGGGATTTTAGAGCCTTCCGCGTAATCACAAAGCATATATCCCGAGGAGGAGAAGCCTACTATTTGACTGGCATCCGCATTTATCGAATATTTGGTAGGCAGGTTTTCGGGGAATATATAATTCTGAATGGTCAGCATCGTATCTAATGTGGATAATTCCCCGATACATGGCCTTATATCGTTGAATGTGGTCGAATCTTTTTTATTATCTTGGTCGAGGCCGCTCAAGGCGCAGTACATACGGGTTGTTTTCTTGTCGTAAAATAGATTAAGGCCGTTCATCCCATGGTTCCATTTATAATCCAAGGCCTTAAATCCATATCGTTTGCTGGGAATGCCTTGCTTACGATAATAAATACGTGGGTTATTGAATGTGATAAAAGCGTCGCTATCCGGAATAGTGATCGCTTGTGTTACCGTGTAACGAGCGTCTCCAACATTATAATATTCCAGCTTAGAGGCTATTTGACTCAGTTTCAACATCGCCGGATGGTTCAGCGCCTTTTCTATATCAATGAGGGCCGGAGTCGTTGAACTATTATATTCCGGTTCATATTGGGGAGAGGTGGGTTGATTCCTTTGCTGGCAACTATTTAAGAGCAATGCAAGGAACAATAAGCATGTTGAGAACTTGGTGATCATGATTGGATACGTATTGTTTATCGCAAACATATGTAAAATAATTGATTGTAACAAATGATTTTACGAATTTATCATAGATTTGCGATAGCCCCGTAAATAGTATCTGGATAGAAATGATACCTATTGTGATTTTATGATTTAGCGTTCTTTTTCTTAAGCGGAAGCCTTGGGAAAAGCTTTCGAAAACGAACTAGGTGGCTTGTTACGTTACTTCCTGCGATAATGAGGGTAACGGCTAGGATGATCAGGATGATTCCGCAACACAATCGTAACGTTAATGATTCACCGAAGACAGTCACTCCGAAGAATACGGCGGTCAACGGTTCCAAGGCTCCGAGGATCGCCGTCGGGGTGGAGCCGATATATTGGACCGCCAGTGTCGTGCAAAGGAAAGAGATAGCGGTTGGGAATATGGCTAGAGCGATCAGGTTACCCCATAAATACCAATCATGGACAATGTGAAGGCTCCTGCCGAAATCTATACGGACTAAAAACAAGGTCATTCCGAAAAGCAAGACATAGAACGTAAGTTTCAACGTAGCGATATTCTTCAATAGCGGACGATTTGCGCCTACGATATAAATAGCATAGGAAAGAGCGGAAGCCATGACCAACAGGACACCGGTTAAACTAAGAGTCGTTCCGTCGCCACTTTTATAAAGTAAGCCGATACCGCCTAATGCCAGCAAGATACAAAAGATGGTTTGTAACGTTAATTTCTCCTTGAAGACAAACGCCATGATCAGCGCCACTAAGATCGGATAGACAAACAGCAAAGTCGAGGCGATGCCTGCTTCCATATAATTATAGCTTTGGAATAACGCTAGGGAAGAGAAGGAAACCAACAGCCCCATGAGGATTAAAGGAACGATCTCGTTGGGTTTCAACTTAAAGTTCCGCCCTCTCGCTTTGATCATGATACCTAATACCGGGATCGCGAATAAATATCTGAAAAACAGGACTGAATCCGGATTCATACCGGCTTTATACAAGGGTAGGGCGAACAAGGGGTTCATTCCATAAGTCGCGGCGGCGATAGCCCCTAGAACATATCCTTTTGCTTTTGCATTCATGATTAAAAATATTAGCGCGCAAAAGTAGTATATTCATGATAAATATTATATATTTGTAGATTATCATTTCAATAAATCGTTAACTAAAAAGTAATAAATATGCCTCCAGCAGCAAGATTGACAGATATGCATACATGTCCTATGCAAACCCCGGCTTGGCCATCACCGATACCCCATGTAGGCGGTCCTATCGTAGGGCCGGGAGCGGCGACTGTTCTAATCGGCAAGCTACCGGCGGCGGTAATGGGAGATAATTGCGTTTGTGTAGGCCCTCCGGATACGATCATTAAAGGATCTTCCACCGTGATGATCTGCGGTAAACCTGCCGCCAGAATGGGAGATACGACAGCTCACGGAGGGCAAATCGTATTGGGATGTCCCACCGTTATAATAGGTGGTTAGGAGGATCTGCGGCATATAATATATGTATATTGTGAGAATATTACTATCTTTGCCGCCACTTGAAAACTAAAAATAACAAGACATGGAAACAGTAGTAAGTGGAATCAGACCAACAGGTAATCTGCATCTAGGCAATTACTTTGGTGCGGTAAAGAGTTTCTTGCGGATGCAAGATGAGTATAATTGCTTCTTCTTTATCGCTGATTGGCATTCGTTGACTACTCACCCGCATCCTGACAATATACGAAATAGCGTAAAGACGATCCTCTCGGAATATCTGGCTTGTGGTATCGATCCGGAAAAAGCTACCATTTATATTCAGAGCGATGTGCCGGAGGTGGTAGAGTTGTATCTATATTTGAATATGAACGCCGGTATCGGCGAGTTGATGCGTACGGCTTCCTTTAAGGATAAGGCCCGTCAGCAGTTGCATATCAGCCGGGAAGGATGTGAAGGCGATGTAGAGAAAGAGATTTTTAATGAAGGTAATAAACATAGCGTAAGCGCTGGTTTGTTGACTTACCCGACCTTGATGGCCGCCGATATTATTATCCATAAGGCGTTGAAGGTTCCTGTAGGTAAGGATCAGGAGCAGAATATGGAAATGGCCCGTCGTTTCGCCCGCCGTTTCAATTCTACGTATGGCGTGGATTTCTTCCCGGAACCTGCGTCGTTCCATTTGGGCAATAAGTCCGTGAAAGTACCGGGCTTGGATGGCTCCGGTAAGATGGGCAAGAGTGAGGGTAACGCGATCTACTTGATCGATGATGAGAAAACAATCAAGAAGAAGGTTATGAAAGCGGTTTCCGATGCGGGACCAACCGAGCCGAATAGCGTGAAGCCCGAGCCGATCGCCAATTTATTCACGATGATGGAAATTGTCTCCGAGAAAGAGACCTATGATTTCTTTAATGAGAAATACAACAATTGCGAGATCCGTTACGGCGATATGAAAAAGCAGTTGGCCGAGGATATCAATAAGTTCTGCGCTCCGATCCGTGAGCGTATCTTGGATATGGCCGCCAATACGGAATATCTGGATAAGGTAGCCCGTATGGGTGCGGAGAAAGCTCGTGAGAGCGCTTCTAAGACTTTAAATGAGGTACGCCAGATTATCGGTTTTCGTCCATATTGATGCTTATTAATTAAAAATAAGAAAAAGCGTTTAGGGATAAGTCCTTAAACGCTTTCTTTTTATTAAAACCATTATAAAGAACCTGAAAAGCGATTTGTTAAAAAGAAAAGGTTGTTACTTTGCGGTGAATAGTTACAGATAACAAACGTATGGCTGCTATTACCACCCAAGAATTTGAACATCATTTCAAGAGTTTATATAAGCCCTTGTGTTTGTTTGCGCTTCGTTATACCGATCAGGTGGACGATGCCGAGGATATCGTGCAACAGGCTTTCGCGGATGTATGGGATAAGAACCGGGCTGGTAATGTGATCGGGAATCTCAAGGCTTATTTATATCAAGCGGTGAGGAACCGTTCTCTTTCATTTACCTCACAACCCGTAAACGCTGAGGCCACCGAGCAGTTACCCGACGTAGAAGATACCTCGGAAGAGGAAGACATCCTGCGATCGGAGCGTGACGCTCGCCTGTGGGACGCTATCGATCGGTTACCTCCCGAACGGAAGAAGATTTTCTTGTTATCCAAACGGGATGGCTTGAAATACCAAGAGATCGCGGAGGAATTGAATTTATCGGTAAAAACGGTTGAGAACCAGATGAGCAAGGCATTGAAAGCTTTGCGAGAGACCGCTATCCGTGTTTATATGTTCTTTTTCGGATAAATTTTATAGAAAGGAATGGGGGTTTTTCATATTTCTCTGTCTTAGAGATAAAGGTTACTTGTTTATTTCATTAAAGCATGGAGAGTGTATGAGGAAGTTGGTGGTATTTGTGATGTTGATGATGTGCGTGATCTCGGCCCAAGCGCAATGGAAAGTGACGCCGGAAGCCGGTATGAACGTGACAAAGTATAAGGGAGATGTCGCTAAGGTAGGCTTTAAGGCTGGGGCTGCGGTCTCTTATACATTCGGATCGGGCTGGTTCTCGCTTCAATCCGGTTTGTATTATGTGCGACGGGGGAAGGGACTGTCTTCTTATAGTGAGATTTATGGAACTAGTGAGAGTCCATATGGGGGACGGGAAGGTACGAGTATATTTCTCTATCCCGTTTCCAGTGATTATTTGAATCTGTGGGGATACGGTTATGGTAATGGTTACGGCTTTACGGGCTTCTATTATGATACCTATGGAATTAAGGATTTTGATGTAGAAGGTATAAGGCATCGCAGTCAGAAGGAGCATCGTGAATATATCCAATTACCGATCTTGGCTCGTTTCGATTGGCAGGTAAGTAAGGATGTTCGGTTACATTTGGCGATCGGTCCCTATTTGGCGGTTGGCTTGGGAGGAAAAGTGACGTATGAGGAAAGTGATTATTCTTTAAAAGGAAAGCTGCCCTATAATAAGGAAATATCATATAACCCGTTTAATCCCGGCCAAGGATATGCGGTAGCGCCTCGTTTTGACTGGGGAGCTACCATAGAGGCTGGTATAGAGGTGAAACGGGTCGCTTTTAAGGTTGGCTATGATCTGGGTATAGATAAGCAATACAAGGGATATGCTTATAACATAGGTCTGAACTATCATACGGCTAGTTTTACCTTGGGATACACATTTTAAAGAGAAAATAGGATGAAAGCGATGGTTTGTATAAAGTGGGTATTTATATTCGCGGTGTCGATGATGATTTTCTCATCTTGCGTATCGTCTAGGATCTCGCCGAGTATGAGCGTGGGAGTTCCATTGAAGAAGGGGCAGGCCCCAAATGTCGGATTCCAATGGTATGAGACTGGAAGGACTTATTAAATAGAAGGAATAGTTATGAATAATAACGAGCATGACAATAAATTGGAACAACGCATCCGTTTCGTAGCGAAACGCTATCGGGAAGGAAGCCTTGACCCGGATAAGGCATGGCAGAAGTTCGCTTCTGAGCATGCGATTAGCCGGAAGGTCTCGTTTCGCCGGTATTGGATCGGGGCGGCCGCTGTCGTGTTAGTGCTCGTAGGTCTGGGGACATGGTTTACGGTAGAGAGAAACGCCCCGGATTGGGTTGCGATTACTACCGCCCCCGGACAAATGAAAGATGTTTATCTTCCGGATAGTACCTTGGTCGCTTTGGCTGGCGATTCATGGATCCGGTATGACGCGAAGAGATATGATAAAGAGAGGCGTGCCGTGGAGATGAATGGAAAGGCCTTTTTCCAAGTGACGAGGAATGAGGCACGCCCTTTCTCAGTGGAAACGAGCCAAACGGAAGTTACGGTACTGGGAACAAGTTTCCAGATAGATGAGAAGCCTACCGTTACGGAAGTCAATGTAGTTACCGGCAAGGTATGTTTTACCGCCGGGGAGGAAAAGGAGAATGTGATACTTACCGCTGGAATGTCGGCTCAGTATTCTATGGAGAACAAGGAGATAACGGTAGTGACGGAAGAAGACGTGAACAAGTTGGCTTGGAGAACGGGGCAACTGCGTTTTATGGAGACGCCGCTGGATAAGGTGATTGAGGACTTGAGTGATTATTATCAAGTCAAGATCGCGAACCGGACAAAGAATGAGGGAGCGAGATTGACCGCTACTTTTAATAATCTGCCCTTGGAGGATGTATTGCAGGTTGTTAACCAGACATTGGACGCACGTTTGGTTTCCACTTCGAAGAAATAAAATTAGATCATTTTATGAGATCTATTGTTGTATGGCTGATAGGGATTCTTTTGCTTCCCGGTTGGATGGGACATCTATATGCGCAGATGCCCGAACCTACGCCGACGGTTACGTTGGATATGCGGCAGGTTCCCCTGTTGGATATATTGATGGAGCTTGAGAAACAAACCGGATTGTTCTTCTCGTACGAGTCTTCTCTACTGAAAGAGCTGCCAGAGGTTTCCCTGTCTGTCCGGGATGAATCCTTGTCGTACTGCTTGAAGCGCTTATTTTCCCCATTACCGATTATCTATCGGGTTACGGGGCAATATATCATCTTAAAGCGAAAGCCCCGTCAATATACGATCAGCGGATTCGTCAGGGATTCAGCCTCGTATGAGAGTTTGTTGGGGGCCTCGGTTCTGGTGAAAAGTTCGAGGGGAGGGACGATGTCTAATAATTACGGCTTTTACAGCTTGATACTTCCACCCGGTAAGGTCCGCCTTAGGGCCTCGTACGTGGGCTTTAAGGCGATGGAGATAGAGATCGATTTGCAAAGGGATACGATGATCGACTTCCCGTTGAGGTCATTGGCCTCGTTAGGCGAGGTCGTTATTCGGGGGAGCCGGCCTCGCTACGAGATATTGAGTAGCCGCACGGGGGTGATCGACGTACCTGCCGAGCGGGTGAAGTCGATGCCCGCTTTGCTGGGAGAGGCGGATCTGGTGAAGACCTTACAGCAGTTGCCGGGCGTGGCAGTAGGCACCGAGGGAATGACCGGCTTGTATGTGCGTGGGGGCGGGGCCGATGAGAATTTGTATCTGCTGGATGGAAATCCGGTCTATCATGTGAACCATTTGTTGGGGTTTTTCTCGGCGTTCAACCCGGATGCGATAAAGAATACCCGGTTTTATAAAGGGAGCTTTCCGGCGGAATACGGCGGAAGGCTCTCGTCGGTTGTAGATGTCCGTATGAATGACGGTAATCGGCAGGAGTATCACGGGAATATCTCCGTGGGTTTGCTTTCCGCACGGGCGAATCTGGAGGGGCCGATTGTTAAGGATCGCTCCTCGTTTAATGTCTCGGTACGTCGTACGTGGTTGGATTTGATAACAGGGACGGCTTTGGCGATCATTAATAAGAACAGTGATACCAAGGAGAGTTTCGGTTATCACTTTTTTGATATAAACGCGAAGGTGAACCATTCTTTCTCGGAACGTAGCCGGGCCTATTTGAGCTTTTATATGGGGCAAGATGCTTTTCGGCAGGGAAGCAAGGAGAAGCATGAGGATTCGGATGATATGTTTCTCTGGCGTTGGGGAAACTTGATCGGCTCCGCAGGGTGGAACTACGTGTTCGGGCAAAAGCTGTTTGGTAATCTAATGGTGGGCTACAGCCGTTTTCGCTCGCATATCCGGCAAGAGGCGAAGGGGTATGAGATCGAAGGAAATAGGGAAGAGCGGCAATCAATTAAGCGGGATAGCCGTTATAAATCGGAGATGGAGGATCTGAGCGTACGGCTGTCAGTGGATTACACTCCTTCAATGAATCACCGGATACGAATGGGCACGGATTACCTGTATCATAATTTTCGCCCGGAGAATAGCCAGCAACGGTCTTGGGTGAACGATTCGTTAGTAAATCCCGTATATGAGCTTTTGTATGATTATTCCTTGATAAAAGGGCATGAGTTCTCTTTGTTTGCCGAGGATGAGATGCGGGTCACGGATCGCTTGCGGGTGAATGCCGGATTGCGGTATACCTTGTTTCATGTAGAGAATGAGATCTATCATTCTTTTCAGCCTCGTTTGTCGGCACGTTATTTACTTCGTCCGGATCTATCGGCGAAGATATCCTACAGTAAGATGAACCAATATGTCCACTTATTATCGAATACCTATGTGAACCAGCCTACGGATATTTGGGTCCCGGTGACGGAGCAAGTCCCTCCGATGAGTTCTCACCAGATTACTGCCGGGCTTTATTATAATCTGAAACGGATGTATGATTTCTCGATCGAGGGGTATTATAAACGGTTGAATAACTTGATTGATTATAAGGATCATTGGCCGGTTGAGACACATTTCTCCGGTTGGGAAGACCGGGTCGGTTTGGGAAAGGGTAAGACCTATGGTGTGGAGTTTATGGCGCAAAAGACAAATGGGAAGACAACCGGATGGATCGGGTATACGCTCTCTTGGTCGGATCGGTGGTTTCCGGATGGTTCCGTGAATAAGGGGCGTCATTTCCCGTTTCGCTTCGACAACCGGCATAAGGTGAATGTGGTCGTTTCTCGTAAGTTATCCCGGAAGGTGGAGTTGACGGGAGCTTGGGTGTTCGCCTCAGGAAACCATATTAGCTTGCCGGAGTATAAATATCTGTCTCCGATTTATCAGAAAGAGAACGGGTATGCCGGAGTAGATTCATACAGACCGATGAATTCAGGTTTGAGCGCTCGTAATAATTATCAATTGTCTCCTTATCACCGTTTGGATCTGGGCGTGAATTTTTATCGATATAAAAAGAAGGGTCGGATGGGGATTTGGAACATAAGCATATACAATACGTATTTGAAACCGAATCCCTTCATGACGGAGGTTATGGTAAACCAGGATATAAATCAGCGATATCAGGTGGTGCTACAGGAGACGATTTTGTTCTATTGCATGCCCTCAGTTTCTTATACTTATAAATTCTAGCTTATGAAAAGATATTTACCTTACCTGTTTGTGTTAGGATTATTGATGGTCTCTTGCGTTCGGGATGTGGAGATTGATTTGGAGGATCTACCGGATCGGATTGTACTGAACGCATCGGTATGTCCCGGAAAGGAGGTGTGTGCTCATCTCTCGAAAACATGGTTTATCATGGATAGCGTTCCCGATTTTGAGTTATCCGATGCGAAAGTCCGTGTCTATGTCAATGATGAGTTTCAAGGTCTTATGCGCAATGATGACCTGCCGGAAGATTCTATACATTCACGGGGGCAATATGTTCTGCCCGGTTGTTTCGTGAGACAGGGGGATTGTTTGCGTATAGAGGCCGAGGCCGATGGGTATGAGCCGGTATCCGGGGAAACTCGTATCCCCGGTCGGGCACGGATTTATGAGGTGGATACCTTATCCTATCGATCTTCTGCCTACTATGCCGAATATCTGCGTTTCTCTGTTAAAATCGGGGTTGAGACGGATTCCTATTATCGTTTAATCGTGGAGCAGATCTTGGACTTCCGGAAGGGGGATAGTACCCGTACCGTAACCTCTTTCCGTAGCTTAGGAGGATATAGTTGGTATTATTCCGGTTTTAGCGTGGATTATGAGGATCCTGTTTTCCAGTCTTTTGGAGGTAGTCCTATCACGAGCCAGATGGATGGGCGTTACTGTATGGGCGTATTTAGAGGGGAGGATCTGGTTAATACGAATGCTATTAAGGTTTCTGTTTTTCCTGTTGAATACTCGTATGAGAGTGATACCCTTTCTCTGGACGTTCATTACGATGTGCGCCTGTTGTCTATCTCCGAGGATTATTATCGATATATGAAGATTATGAGGGGGTACTCTATCACGATCGGCGACGCGAATTTCGGGGCGTTGATAGAGCCTTCCGATACGTATTCGAATGTGGAGAACGGCTTTGGGATTGTCACCGGATATCAAGAGGATAAATCGCGTATCACGATGCCGAGAGACACGGTGCCTCCTTATTGGAATCCTTGGGATGGATAAGCCCATCCTGCGTTGACGACCTGCGCTTGCCGGTTCATACATCATGAAGCGGTAAGTTCACGAGGTATGAAAAAAAGGCTTTTCCTTGATAGGGGTATTTCCGGGAGATCCTGTCTTATCAATGAACTCAATAAAGTAGAATGATGACAGAGTGGATGAATAAATGGCTTATGGCCATTTTTTGCTGGATGATTTTTATGCCTGTTCCAGACCTCTTGGCCCAATCAGCCAAGACGAAGGATGATCCCCGGATTACGTTGCGTATGAAGGAGGTTTCGTTGCCGGAGGTCTTGTCAGAGATCGAAAGACAGGCGGGCGTGACCTTCTCGTATGAGTCTTCTTTGTTGAAAGAGCTTCCGAAGATCAGTTTCCAAGTGAAAGATGAGACATTGACGGATTGTTTGACCCGCTTGTTCGAGTCGTATCCGATCGTGTATAAGGTGAGTGGAAAGATCGTGATTCTGAAGCGTAGACAGAGACAGGTAACGATCAGCGGCTTCGTGAGGGACCAAGCGTCCTCGGAGTCTCTGATCGGAGCCTCTGTTTATGAGGTCGCCAGCCGGAAAGGCTCGGCTACGAATAGCTATGGTTTTTTCAGTTTGACGCTTCCGCCGGGGAATATCCGCTTGCATGCTTCTTACATTGGTTATGAGAGCTGTTCCTTTAATTTCACGGAATTGGATAGGGATACCATATTAAATATTGAGTTGCGTCCGAACGCCCGTCTGGAGGAAGTGGTAGTTACGGCCTCGGAGCGGGATCGTTTGTCTGTAAATAACACCTTGATGGGAACGATGGAGTTTAGCCAGAAGACGATCAAGGCGACACCGACCCTGTTTGGTGAGTCCGATATCGTGAAGACCTTGCAACTGACTCCGGGTGTAGCCAGTGGGACAGAGGGACTGGCCGGTTTATATGTTCGTGGCGGCGACCAAGATGGAAATTTGTTTTTGATAAACGGTAATCCGGTTTACCAGATCAATCATGTCGGCGGGCTATTCTCCGCTTTCAATCCGGAGGCGATCCGTAATCTGGACTTTTTCAAGGCGGGTTTCCCTGCGAGATATGGCGGGCGACTCTCGTCTGTGGTAGATGTCCATACCAAAGAGGGCAATATGAAAGAGTACCATGGTAGCGCTACGATCGGGCTGATCTCCGGTAATCTGAGCTTGGAAGGCCCTATCATCAAGGATCGCACGGCTTTTCAGATAGCGCTTAGACGCTCGTGGCTGGATGTATTCTCTGCCCCGACGATAGCGATCGTAAACAGGGTCATAAAAAAGAACGGGAGCCGGATCAACCTTCGTTACGCTTTTCACGATTTGAATTTAAAGCTTAATCATCGTTTCAGCGATCGCAGCCGGATGTTTTTCAGCTTATATAACGGGAATGATGTATTAAAAGGAGGGGGAACGGATTTCTCAACAGAAGAAGAGCAAGTCCCTTATACGGATGGTACCCATTCATCGCTGCGTTGGGGTAATTTGATGGGAACCTTGGGCTGGACTTATGTCTTCAATAACCGTTTGTTCGGACGGGTTTCCGGGGTCTTTTCACGGTATCGCTCGAATGTACGGAGTTCAAAAGAATATAATTATGGTGTGGAAGGAGAAGATAATTATCTCTCTTCTTCATCGGAAACGAGTAGTTCTACCTCTATCTTGGATATGGGCGTCCGTTCCTCTTTTGATTACACGCCTTCTACGTCGCATGTGATTCGTTTTGGAGGGGATTTCTTGATGCACCGTTTCCGCCCGGAGTATAATGAGGTGAAAGCAGCCGGTTCCGGTATGCTGGAGTTTTCGAATATAGGGAAAATATATACGAATGATCTGCTATGGGCCCGTGAGGCGGCTATCTTTGGAGAGGATGATTGGAATGTCTTACCTAGCTTGCGTTTGAATGCGGGGATTCGGTTTAGCCTGTTCAATGTGGAGCGGAAGGCTTATACCTTATTGGAGCCTCGCGCTTCCTTGAGATGGTTGCTACGTGACGATCTTAGCTTCAAAGCCTCATACGCCCGTATGGGGCAATATATCCATTTATTGGGCAACAGTTATATAAATTTGCCGACGGATGCGTGGATGCCTGTTACCCGTAAGTTGAAACCTTTAATCAGTGATCAAGTCTCCGCTGGTTTCTATTATAATCTGATGCGTTCTTATAGTTTCTCGGTAGAGGGGTATTATAAATGGATGAAGAACCTGTTGGATTATAAAGACGGCTATTCCTTCTTGCCCGGTACGGCGGCTTGGGAGGAAAAAATGGCGGTCGGCAAGGGACGTTCGTATGGCGTGGAGTTCTTGGCTCGCAAGGAAAGCGGACGTACGACCGGTTGGATAGGATATACACTTTCATGGTCGGATCGGCGTTTCGATGAGATCGATAACGGGCGACGCTTTCCGGCACGTTACGATAACCGGCATAAGCTGAATATCGTGGTTTCGCATAAACTGTCGGATAAGGTGGAACTGACAGCCGCTTGGACGTATACTTCCGGCAATCGAATGACCTTGTCGTTGGAGAGTTATGAGCAAGCTGGTACGCTTACTATTTCCAACCAATACAAGATGAATAACTGGTGGGAACCATCCGGGGAAGTGGTGGATTTGTATACACGTCGTAATAATTACCAGATGCCGGCTTATCATCGTCTGGATTTGGGACTTAATATTTACCGTCCGAAGAAGAAGGGACGAATGGGCATCTGGAATATCAGTATTTATAATGTATATAGCCGGATGAATCCGTTTATGGTCTATAAAAGTGATAACTGGGAACGAACGAATAACTTAGTCCCAGATTCTTCTTCTCCCTATAGCGGTAAAACAAAACCTTGTTTTAAGTTGATAGGTATTATGCCTATCATACCTTCCCTATCATATACTTATAAATTCTAGGAAGATGAAACAGATAAAGAATATTCTAATAAATACGATTTGTATAGTAAGCCTGTTTGGTTTGATGTCTTGCATCAAGGAGATCGACCTTGAATCCTTACGGCCGGATCCTACCTTGGTAGTGAACTGTGTCGCTATAACCGGCGAACCCTTAACCGTAAGTGTCTCCCGTACTTGGTTTTTCACGGATGATCATCCGAACGTGACTTTGGATAAAGCCGAGGTGAATTTATTCGTGAATGGCGTTTTTAAAGAGCGTATGAGCTTTCAGGAGGGGGATGAGGCATTTAACACGAAAGGTTATTTCAAGTCTGATTTTATACCGGTGAAAGGGGATCGTATCCGTGTGGAAGCTTCTTATCCGGAATATGGTGTGGCAAGTGCTGAGACGGTCATGCCTGAGCCTGCTCAGGTCTTGAAAGCGGGGGTAACCTATGCCACGGTAGCTGGCTCTTTTGGTTCTGCTCGCCAGAATGCGATTTATCAGGTAACACTCAAAGATAACCCTGCCGAGGAGAATTATTATTTACTCCGTATGGAAGAGGGCATTCCTGTTTTTGATGGAATAGCTAAGGAATATACAGGAGAATATAAATGGTTCTCGGTGAGTCCAAACTATGCGACTGAACCTGTTTTTGGTCAATCGTTGACAGCCTTGGATCAAATCTTTGGCAATGACTGGATGTATGGGTATGATGGAAAGGTCTTTTCTGATGAGTTAATAAACGGGCAAGAATATACCTTGCACTTAAGGGATGAGTATTATTATGAACCTTATTATGGATCATATCCGCTAAAAGTAGTCCCGGATTCGATAGGGATAGAAGATCTAAATGAGGAAGATTTTCTTCCGATTCCTCCTAAGCACCTACGGGTACACCTATATGCTATCTCGGCGGAATACTATCGATATCTGAAAGTTTTGCAAGATAAAGACACGGATTCAGTTTCGAACCTTTTGATCGATGGCGGTCTGGCCGAACCGATCCGTGTATTTAGCAATATAGACGGTGGCGTCGGTATCCTAGGCAGTTGCCACGTAGGAATGTTTGAGACGGAAATAGCGTCTTCCTCACATTCCAATCTTGAAGCGGCCCGATTTGAAGACGGGATAGACTAGGAACTGTGGTTCCATCTTCCGTCGTACCGGGTTGTATTCATAGTTGATACCGGCTCCCATCCAGAAATTATCAGTAACCTTGAACTCCATTGAGCCGCCCACTTGGGTATGATAGAAAAAGGGATTCCTAAGCATATGGGGATTGTTGTACTCGTCGGCGTAATAAGCGTATTGTCCCCATCCTTTCAGTTTCAACCAGTCCGTAGGTTGATATTCCACTTGTACGTTTGCGCCGGCTGTTATTCCGGGACTAGGGTTGAAGGGACTAAAGAAACGACCACCGAATCCTCCGCCATAAAGACTCCAATTGCCGCTGTGCCAAGAAATACCCCCGTTCATGATCGTCATGCCTCCGACTCCCGGCCATGTATATTGAACACCGTTAGCGATAAGATCGAAGCTCTCGTTTAGCCGTTTCATATAAGTCTCATTGAAATCCAACGCCATTGGCGATACCTCCCGAAGCATCGGGGTATATACGTTAAAGAACGGCTGATAGGCGGCGGAAGATATCTGCATATCCATCGGACGCTCTTGTAGGGACGTATGGGGAATATCGGGCGTGAACTCCCGCAGTTTAATATCGATATCCCGTGTCCCCGCAGGGGTAAATGTCTTATAAGAGGCTTTCGGGATGTTCAACTCATACGTCTTGTTTTTAGGCAGGACGATGATTTTACCTTCTTTATTTAAAATAAACGAAAAGTCAGACTGTGCCTGAATTCCAACGACACATATCCATGCCATGAATATAAATAATCCTCGTCTCATACACTCTCCTCCTATTTTTGATGTGAAGGTAATTTTTTTTGGAATAAGATGCAACTTTTAGGATATATGGGGCTTAAAACGAAGTGATAAAATATAGATAGGACGAAAATAATAGTATGAGGCTATAAAACAGCAAGTTATAAAGGAATAGGCTCGAACGACCTCGCAAAACGAAATAACTTTATCTTTACCTTATGTTTACATTCGAACGCCTGATTTGGGGCGATTCTTTGCCTTATCTTTACATCGGGCTTTGCATGGTGTATCTTTTATCGCTGAAGATATGAAACGCCGCCAGATCGCCTTAAAACAGGTTGGTTTGGTTGGCGTTCTTTTTATGTCGTTTCGTTATGCGTTTTTGGAAGTTTAACGTATAAAATACTTCCAAATAATTATTATTTGGTACTTTTGTGTAAAAGATATTTCCAAATAGCATGGAGAAACGAGAGGTAAAAGTAGTGCATGTACACCTGATTTTCGAGAAGAAAGATTTCTATTTCGGAAGTCTGTCGGCAGTGTTTGATACGCTGGAGGAAGAGCGGATCGGTATCAAGAAAAGTACCCTTTTACACGCTGGTTTGACTGATGGCAGCATAAAGATGACACAAAGAGCCAGGATTGTTGTTTCTCACCTTATTAGAGGCAATCGTTAAACCGTTGTTATATTGCTGTTTAAAGGCTGTTGTGATACTCGTTTCCGTAGTATCATAGCGGCCTTTCTTTATGTGCGTAAAAACAAAAAGAACTACAAAAAGACTTATATAAAAGAACTACAATCATAAATGTTAAAACACTTACAAAAGACTTACAAAAAGTCGTATTTTCGATATTGTACGGATATATAAAAAGTCAGAAAAACGGCAGCTTTGACAAAAAAATATCTTTAAGTGGGTAGAAAAAGCCACCAATATAAACGTATTAATCAATGTGATTATGTGTATTATATTGCATATTATCAAGTAGTTATGACTTGTATCTTCTATCCTCGCTTTCATTTTTGCGTGCGTATGCCTTTGAGGGCTATTCAAGCCCCACATGGCCAACCACAACGGCGATACCGGTTATTTCGTCAACAGGTATGTCAAATGGCGGATATTCTTTGTTGTCTGAGACTGCGCGTAAATGTTTTTTGTCTTCCCCTGGCATAAGTCGTTTCACTAATATGCCTTGCTCGCGTGTAGCTATTACGTGGCACTTATTCCATTGCAGGAATTGAGTGCTGCGGAGTATAGAGCATGCGATAACGTCTCCCGGATTAAAGTGAGGGTACATGGAAAGCCCAGAAACCTCAATCATAAAATCAACATGGCAATATTTGAATTTAGGAATAACATAATACTCCTTTACGTCGGCTTCTTCAATAGAAAAATCTCCATTACCGAAACCGGCTGCTGCCTTTCGTGTCACTAAAGGGATGGGGTGCAACCCGTTTCGTGCGGCCTCAGCAAATGGTATAGCTTCCGGTTTGCTAAGAGTGCTATCTATTGAGGTTTCAGGTGAAGAACATACTGATCTTACCTGTGCTAAATCTCCTTGTGAAGAACTGCTTTCCTTTAGCATTGCTCCCTTTCCATTGCTAAGTAACCAAGCAGGGTTAAGATATTCGCATTTTGCGAATATTAATTCAATATCAAAAGTATTTCTTTTAAGCCACGAACTAATTGTTTGTGGTGTAACGCCTAATATATTAGCAAACTGGGCCTTATTTCCACCTGTGCAATGGCGTATAATAGCATTTAACATTTCTGTTTTTTCCATGTGTCTCAATAAATATATAAGCATTTTGAGAAATAATTCTCAATTTGCTTGTTTTGTATTCACAAACTGCTTATATTTGCAGCATATTAACAATGATAACGGGCGGTAAATATAGAAAAAACGCTCAAGACGGCATAATTAAAACGGTTAAACATGAAAGCAATTAAAGTCTTTATCGACGAAAGGGAGCAGTTTAAGATGCTGAACCTTATAGAAAAGTTCAACGGCCACGAGGATATTGTGGCTACGGGGACGGGGCAAACGGATTTTGTAGTAGCCACTTCTGGCGAATGTGCGATGGCTTATGTAAGGGCGGTTCTTGCCGGAAAATTGGATGATTGTACGATTGAAACTATAAAATAAAGGAGGAAAGGCACATGAAAGTGAATCGTAAGGCTGGAACTTGTAATAGTTGGCAGGAAATGGACATAGAGAGTCGTCAAGCTGTGTATTTGGCGGAACGACTGGTTGAAAATAAGCGTGGTGTGGTGGTTGGAAAAGAACATATCGGAAGTTGTACGTTGGAGGTATGTTACGGGTGTAACATTTCTAATACCCAAATAGATATAGTGGATCGTTATGGACTGACAGTAGCTTTTTACTCCAACGGTTATTTCTACGATAGCATTTCAAAACAGCGTGTGGAATTATTCTAAACAAAGAATAATTAGAACAGAATAATAACGGTATTTAAAAAGCAATAGAATATGAAACGACAAATAATAATCGACAGCGACGCAAGAAAGAGACTCCAGGAGGCATTTGGAGTTACCCGCGTTACGGTGTGGAAAGCACTCAACTATGAGAGCGACAACGAATTGGCCCGGAAAATCCGCTATACGGCCAAAAAGGAAATGGGCGGCGTGGAAATAAACGGTTCGCTTCCGGGTTTTGATACGACCCACCAAACGGCCGAAGGAACTATGACACAAACATTCGGTCCTCGTGTGAAAATCATATTGCACATGAATACCAACCGGCTGGCGGTATTGGTAGACGGCGAGGTTTGCCGGATTGAAGACGGGCTTACCCTTTCCGAATTTATGAGTGTACAAGGCGAAGTCTATAAAATGGCTCAGTCTTTACAGGGATAAGGAGGTTTGATATGGAATACTTCGGAAAAATATTATGTATTTCAAAAGAGGACCTGACAAGGGATGATCGCCCGATGGTAGGAGGCTATCAGATAGACGACATTAAAGCTCCTATTATGAGTGTAAGTTGCTACGATCAACTGGTTTATAGAAAGAAAATTCGAGTTATCCGAAAAGGCGTAGGTCGTGGTGTTACCGCATTAGTTTCAGTTGAGAGTCTCCCGGAGAAATATCGAAAAAGAGTAGAAGAAAAATACGGCAATATGCGCCTGGAAATACTTAGACATTGGTTTTTGGTTCATTGGGTGGTAGACGATTCCGCCCGGACATTTTATACTCGGAAAAGCCTTGTTCTCGGTGATAATTTTGATTTGGAGAAACAGCAGGAATGTGTTCTGAATGCTTCTGCAATACAGGCTGTTCTTAGGCTGATGGACGACGTAAAAATGCAACGTGCCGTCATGCAGGGCGAACGGTTATGCTGGGAGGAAATGGCTGGTGCGATCAATTTCTATCAAGCCGAGTTCGGCCATACGCTCCCCCTTTCGGTAAACCGCTTTAAAAAGAAGGTTCTCGAATTTAAAGAGAAAGGCTACGAAGCCCTTATCAGCAAGAAGTTTGGTAACCAGAACACGCGCCTGGTGAACGTGAAGATCGAAAAGCTGCTTGTCAGTATCGCTGCACGTCCCAATCGGCCGTGGAACACCAGCGTTTGCGATATGTACAACCAGTTTGTACGTGGCGAGTTGGAAATGTTCAATCCGGAAACCGGAGAAATCTATAACCCGGCGGATTTTACAGATAAGAAAGGTAACCCGATAGAGTTAAGCCCTTCGACCGTTCAATATTATTTGACGTTGCCTAAAAATCAGGCCTTGATAGACAAACAGCAGATGAGCTGGACAACCTTCATGCACGAGCAACGCCCGCACGTCCATCGCGAATCACCCGAATACAGTTTCAGTAAGGTATCTTTTGACGACCGCGATTTGCCGCGCAAATTGAAAGACAGCAAACAACGTCCGAAGGCTTATTATGCTTATGATGTGGCAAGCCAGTGTGTGGTCGGATTCTCCTACAGCCGGAAAAAGGACGTGGATTTGGTTGTGGATATGTTTCGAAATATGTTCCGGCTGATAGAGCGTAACGGTTGGGGAATCCCGGCACAGGTAGAAGTCGAGAATCATTTAATGAGCCAATGGAAAGAGGGTTTTCTGGAAGCTGGGAAGGTGTTTAAGTTTGTCCGCTTTTGTGCCCCGCAAAATTCGCAGGAAAAATACGCTGAGCCACTGAACGGAGCCAAAAAGCGAAGTTTGGAACACGAACATCAGTTAGGTATTGGTCGGTTTTACGCCAAAAGTAAGAAGTACCGGACAGAGGCAAAGAAAGTGTTCGACGAACTAAATGATACTTACGTGGATAAACAATATTACACGTGGGAGGAATTGATTGCGGAGGACCAGGAGATTATTAGGTTATTTAATGAATCACTTCATCCGAACCAAAAAAAATATCCGGGGATGAGCCGTTGGCAGGTGCTTTGTGAACGTATGAACCCGAATTTACAACCGTACGATAAAGCCTATATAGCCCAATTTATTGGCGAGTGCGTACCGACCACTATCCGGCGTAACAGTTACTGCCGGGTGAATTATACGGATTATTGGTTGAGCTCTCCGGAGGTCATAGAGAAGTTATCCCCGAATAATTATAAGGTGGATGCTTACTATATACCGGAAGAGGACGGTAGCATAAAGGACGTGTTTATTTATCAGGACGGGAAACAGATCGACACGTTGGTTGATATGGGGCGGTTCAATACTGCTGATGTGGAACAGACTGAGGAAGATAAGCGAATTTTAGGTAAACAGATGAAATATATCCACGCTTTTGATGAAATGATGGTCCGCAACGGCGTTACCCCCGTCGGCACCTTGAAATCGGAATCCGTCAAACAGATAGCCTCGGCACCGGTTAAGGCAGTGAAGATACCGAAAACAGAGGAGATTGACTACTTAAATTATTTCAAAGGCAAAGATTACACCCGTATCGGACAAGATGCGGTTTAAACAGCATTATAAAACAATTCAAAAAGCATTATAACATGGAAGTAACGAAAGAAATAAAAGACCGTATATTGGCCGCTATTCGTGTCAATCGTGAGAATTATCCGAGTGACAACAAGCACGCTGCCGCATTGGGTATTTCAGCAAGTGTGTATAACTCTTTAAAAAAAGGAATAACGGATAAACAGGTAAGCGATACGAACTGGATTTGCCTTGCTCGCCGGTTGAACGTCTCTTTGCAGAACGAAATCGAATGGAAAGTCGCCGAAACTCCGACTTTCCTGTTTATCACAGAACAGCTTCGCACTTGCCAGGAAAGCGGTGTGTCTGCCCTGCTTTGCGACCTTGCCAATATCGGAAAGACATTCACGGCACGCGCCTATGTTAAAGCACATCGCAACGCTATCTATGTGGATTGCTCTCAGGTAAAGAACAAATCACGCCTGATCCGCTTTATCGCCAAAGAGTTCGGTGTAAATAACAACGGCCGGTATGCAGACGTGTACGATGACCTTTGTTTTTATCTCCGGACGTTGGAACATCCGCTTATCATATTGGACGAGGCCGGAGACCTGCAATATGACGCTTTTCTCGAACTGAAAGCCCTGTGGAATGCTACTGAACGCGGTTGTGCTTGGTACATGATGGGTGCCGACGGGCTTCGGGCAAAGATCACTCGCTCCATCGAAAACGAAAAGATCGGCTATACGGAAATGTTCTCGCGCTACGGCGATAAGTTTAGTAAGGTAACACCGGACGATGGCAAAGAACGTGAAGTATTTCTGAAGGCGCAGGCGGCTATGGTGGTCAAGGTAAACGCCCCGGAACGTAACGATATCATGCAGATTGTAAATCGTACCGGCGGAAGTCTCCGTCGGGTTTACACCGAAATAGAAAAGTTAAGAAAGGGGGGGGAAGCATGAAACGGGCCTATTCCCCAACAGAGGTGCAACAGATGAACATTCCCAGTTTTCCATTCGAGGGGAAATGGGAGGCCGCTTTCGGACATCCCGATCGTACAGGTGTATGGATTATTTGGGGTGAAAGCGGTAATGGAAAAAGCAGCTTTGTGATGCAATTGGCAAAATACCTTTGCCAGTGGTGTACGGTAGCCTATGACAGCTTGGAAGAAAGTACCGGCCTTTCGTTTCAGAACACTTTGAATCGGGAGCGCATGGAGGAAGTGAATTACAAGTTCAAAATATTGGACCGGGAACCAATGGATGACTTGAGTGAACGTCTTTTGAAACGTCGTAGTCCGGATGTGGTGATAATAGACAGTTTTCAATATACAGGATTGACTTATGCTGCCTACAAGACGCTCAAAGAAAAACATCGGAATAAGCTGCTGGTATTTGTCAGTCACTGCGAGGGTGAAAAACCGGAAGGACGTGCGGCGAAGAAAGTTGCCTATGACGCAGACATGAAAATATTTATCCGAGGATTCCGTGCCGTGTGTAAAGGAAGGTTTATCACCCAGCCTGGCAATTCTTATATAATTTGGGAGGAAGGTGCCGCCCAATATTCAATGAAGTAAAAATCGTAAATCATGAAATTATGGATGAAGTGATAGAAGCAATCGTAAACGACGCGGTGGAAAGAGCAACGGCCTTTTCCCCCGGCGACCAATCATTCATTTACAGTGAGGTATCAGACCGCCTGTCGGATTTATCGCATACGGCACTGATGACCGAGTACGGATTTAAAGAGGAGGATTTCGAATGAGCAGGAACTACGCACGTTTTTATATCCTCTTGAACCGTCTGCCCACGGAGGATAAGGACGAGTTGAAAGCCTCGCTGGTCAGCCAATACACCGGAGGACGCACCGAATCGCTCCGGGAAATGACCGTTAACGAGTACGACGCCATGTGCGAGGACATGCAGCGTATGGATGAGAATTACAAGGCGCGGGAAATCTACCGTGAGCAGCTGCGGCAGAAACGCTCCACGGTGCTGAAGTTGATGCAAAAGCAGGGCATTGACACGACCGACTGGAACCGGGTGGACGCCTACTGCCAGAATCCCCGGATCGCGGGCAAGAAGTTCGCCCGGCTGACGACCGGGGAACTGGATACGGTGGCCATCAAACTCCGGATCATCCAAAGGAAAGAGAGGGAAAAGAACACGGATTATTCACAACTAAATTAATTAAAGCTATGACAGAAGAAAGAAAAGCCGTTGAAATGACGGACGAAGAACTGAAACAATTCGAGGCGTTCAAGGCAGAACAGGCCGCCAAGCGAGCCAAGGAACAGGCCAAACGTGACCGCGAGGCCTACAAGGAACTGGTGGACGAAACGATCGAGGAGGCGATCCCGGACTTGCAAGCGGTAAGCGACTGCATCAAGACCGTGAAAAACGGCGTACTGAATAACTTCCGCCGCGTGATCGACATGAAGTCGGAAGTCTTGAAATTGAAAAAGGACGGCCAACGCACAGACACCTTTACCAATTCCGCTGGAGACAAGCGTATCACCGTAGGGTATTATGAAACCGATGGCTACCGCGACACGGTGGAGGACGGTATCGCCATCGTGAAGGAGTATATCGAGGGGCTTGCCGACAACAAGAAAACGAAGGCACTCGTAAAAATGGTACTCCGCCTGTTGGCCCGTAACGCGCAAGGAACGCTGAAGGCAAGCCGTATTGTCCAGCTTCGCAAGATAGCCGAGGAATCGGAAGACGAGCGTTTCATGGAAGGCGTGCAGATCATCGAGGAGGCCTACCAGCCGGCCATCAGCAAACAGTTCATCCGGGCCGAGATTAAGAACGATAACGGGGCATGGATAGCGATACCGTTAGGAATGACAGAGGCATGAAGGTAAAATCTGCCACCCTTACCCCCGGCTACTGGATATATGTCTGTCCCTGCGACTTTCAGTATTCGGTTTGTCGGGTGGATAAAACAGAGGGGAAATGGCTGGTATATTGTTTCAAATGCAAACAATCCAATGGAAAATATCACAAGATTATGGTAGAAAGAATAGAATTTTCTAAAAACTGGAACGGGAAATTGAACGGCGATAGCTTCACAACCATGAGGCTGCATGATCCCGTGAAATATTGCGTCGGTGCCGTCAAGCAGATTTACTTGAAGGGCATCTGGAAGGGGAATGCCCGGATCATAGACGTGAAACGCATCCACCTTTCGGATATAAACCTGTTCGTTTCAAAGTTGGACATGGGCCTTTCGGCGGAAGATTGCAGGCAGGCGCTTCGCGCCATGTACAAGCATCGCCCGGTCAATTGGGAAACCCAGCTGATCGACCTTTGCCTTCTGGAATACCTGAAGGAATCTAAAGAACCGGGATTGTTCCCGTGTCAGGAAGGGGAGGTGAGAGTATGAGCAGGAGCGTACAATCGATCGATCTTTTTATTGACAAATACACCCCCAAGACGGAGGTTGTGAAAGCCAGGGGCTTTATTTGCCCCTCCTGTAACGGGAGTGGCGGTTTCCAGGAAGAAATAGGGCGTGACGATTACAGGTGGAAGACTTGCCCCCGTTGTGACGGGACGGGTAGAATGAGGGCTGTCGTTACGGTGGACTGGAAAGCGGATTACGACTCTTGAAAACCTATGGTCCGAAAATGCCGGACAGCAGGTTTGGTCTGACAATGATTAATTTTTAAAACAGAGGAGAAATGATGAACAGTATTTTAAACAGGTTAAAAAGAAAAGCAGATCGACCGAATAAGACGGACGAACTGTTACCAAAACGGGAGAGAATGATCCCACCGCATATCGTGGTCTGCAAGGTCTGCGAGGGCAAGGGGACGAAAGAGGGCGCGACCTGCCCGCAGTGTAAAGGTTCCGGGCGTGTGATCGTATCGTGTGAGGTAACAACTTATGTATCGGCTTATGTGCCAGAAAACGATTAAAAATAATCAGTCATGGGAGAAAAAGTAAGAATAGTAATGGAATTGGATAAGAACGTGGTTCAGACAGCGTGTTTTTTAGCTGATATAAACCTGTCGGATGAAGTCTGGCAGAAAATGGTTGCAGAACCAATTCTTTTCCCCATGGAACTTGCGGGAGAACAAAAAAAGGAAATGGAATTGGGAATAGCAATGGCTGCTTTGGGTTTAACACTACAAAAACAGGAGGAAACAGAATAATTATGGGTTATGATTTAATACCAAAAAAAAAAGGGGGTCGATTGTAAAAGCGGAATGATATTTACATGGCCCGTCATACTGAACGAAACCGGTGCTTGCTACCTGTTTGGCTATGGGGACCACACATTTTCTCCGGGAAAATATATTTATGTCGGTTCCCGGAAAGATGGCAGTCCGGTAAGCAATGACGGATTTGAAGTCACAAAAGAAGAAGCCTGTATCATGGCGAGGCTCTTTAGGGGGTATGTCTCTGTAAAAAGGGAGTTGAAGGAAGAATGGGACCAACTGTCGGAACAGGGACAAATCAAGATCAAATCCATGTTAGGGGAAAAAGCGGAACCACCGGCTGAAGAGTTCTTACATAAGATAGAAATGCTGGCAGATTTCTGTGAACAGTCGGAAGGCTTTAATATCTGTTGAATATGAATGCGACAGATCAAGCCAAATTATGCAAGGCAGGTTATACCATACTTCGCCGGATGGATTATCCTTCTCCATGCATAAAATTCAAAAGTGAAGCCAATCCGCATAGCTGGAAAAGATACGGCGATTATTACCCCAGCAAAGCGGAAAGGGACAGGAGCATGAAACGTTTATTGCAAAGCAACGATATAATAGAGGATTGAATTATGAACATGAAAGATTTAGGACTGGTTCCCAGTGTGGCACAATGCGTCAAAGATGCCGAAGGAACGGCGGAAATTATCAAGGAACAAATCCCACGATTGAGAAGCAGAGTCAAAAAACGGCAAAGTGAGAGAAGCCCTGAGTTTTTCGAGGCGGTGGTTTACCACTTGAAACGATTGCAACAGTTGGAATCGACGAAATAACCGGATAATAATTAGCAATCGGCGGAACAAAAAGCTGTCCCGCCGATTGTTTTTTGGGGTGATTGGTTTAAACAAACTTAAAAACCGTCTGTTCCAAACAAACTTAAAAGCCAATGCCGCCGTAAAATACGGTATAAAGCTGTACTTTTGTATTAAATACATTGATTTATGGCCAAAGGACGAGACAAACAGTTGATCAGAGAACGAAATGAAGCCCTGTGCCGCCGTTACTATTATTGGACGGAGGCGCAGAGCGTCCGCTTTGACCGTGCCCTGAAGATACTCTCCAAAGAGTTCTTTTTGTCGGAGGAGCGCATCATGGCCATTATCCGTGAACGCAGCAAGGTCGATCCGGATATCCACCCGGTCCCCAAAGTCCGTGCGCCCCGTTTAACCTTCAAACAGCTTTCCCTGTTCACGGACGATGCCGGCTATCCAATAGCGCAGATTCATCGCGATAGCTGAACGAGAACACAAATTCATACACCTTGATGTTTCCGGGCAGGGTATAATCCCGGCTTTTGACTCTGACCAGTTCGTCCATGTTCCGGCAGAACTGGAAGTTTTGCAGTGTCCGGTATAGTTTCCCGGCCATTTCCATACGTTCCTTGATACGCCCGGTCGTTCCGCTTCCGATGTGGGTATCGTGGTAACAGTCGATGCCCAGTCGGACGGTCAATGTTATTTCTCCCGCCTGCGTTCCCAGCCCGATGTCTTTCCAGTCCGCTTCGGTGTTTCCTACCAATACGCATGGAAACGTCACCGGATAAAAATCCTCGTTTTCCGAATTCATTCCTTCCAGTTGGCCGTAGTCCTCGTCGATGTAGGCTATTTCCGGCATTTCATTTTCTATCCTTTTCAGGATTGCGATGTACAGTTCTTCCATGTTGTTTATTTTAAAATGTTTCTTATTTCCGCTTCGACGGTTTGCCTGATTTGTTTGTTCAATTCCGTGCTTTCACCGATAAACTGGCGTTGAGGGATTTTTACCTTCAACTTTTTCTTCCGGGTAAGGGCGAGCCCTTTCCACATACCGGCCTCCGGCGGCAGTTCTCCTTGCCTTGTTTTACCCTTTTTCCGTTTGCCTACCGCTTTGTAATACATCGCCCATGCAAACTTCCGCATCCGGGGTGTCACGGTCGGATGTGTCTCGCCTCCCCAGTTATGCAGCGGGGCGTATTCCACGTCGTTGGCCACCCTGACGCGGTAGTCTCCCGGTGTATATTTGACGGATGAGAACAGATGGTTACGCCGTGAGAGCAGCGGGCCGTAACCTGCCGCCGCCGACTTGGAGCCGGAGTTTTGTCGTTTCGTCTGCGGCCAGCGCTGCAGGCCGCCATTGACAAAGCCTCCCTTGCGGAAGTTATCCTGGTAATGGTCTTTGGCCATGCGTCCCACCTTGATGGGCAGCTCGCGGCGCATGAGCGTGTCCAGTTCCTTCTGTTTAGCCTTGAGCGAGGCCGAAAAATCTTTTATATTCATATTATTGTTGTCCTTTCAAATAAAAACCGTATTTTTGTGAAAACTATCTTTTTATGAACATACCTGAACAAGTAATCAAAGAAGCCGGCAACATGATGGAACAATATGGCGGCAATCTTGAGTATCTGGGTGACGTTGACGGCCAAAAGGCATGGTTGCTGCGTCTACCGGATGATCTTGTTATAGGCTTTCCGTTCCTGTACTTGTACAAAGACGGCGAGGCCATTGAGATAACAGGGCCTTCAGTCTTCGATTTCATAGGCTTATATGTCAAAGATGTCGAAGAAGTCGAGGTTGAATAGTTTGTTGTCTATTCTCATGATCCCCCTGCAGCTGTGAGAAGTTGCCGCTCCCATCTCACACAGGTATTTGACATCCTTCCATTCCATCCCCGATCCGGCCGAGTTATCGCTTTGCGGTTCTATATAACGAAGTTCCCCGTTGGCAAACCGTTGTAGGATGGTAGCGTGTCCGCCTCCGTTTTTCCAACCGATGCACAATTCATAAACACCCTCTTCCTTGCAGATTTCATTGAAAAACTCCTTATACCTTTTGGGCGTCATTTTCAAGTATCCCTTTGTGTAAAGCCAGTCGTTAATGCTGGTATGTTGCGCAGTTGTTCCGTCCGCATTCTTCCAGACTTCAAAAGCGCGTCCTTTGCTCAGATATTCCAGTTTTGAACCGGGCACATTCCCTTTTGCCGTGATATCAAATCCTTTTAAACGTAAGGCATAGGCCGGAGCACAAGTCTGGCAATTGATGTTGTAAGGCCTGGCTTTTTCCCGGTCGTATTCCATGTTCTTTCTATATCTTCGCCCGGCTTTATCCTGATAAGTTCCGTTAGGGTCTAATATGAACTCATTTGTATGTTTCGGGTTCGCATTCTGCTTGTCCGCCTCTTCCACGCTCATGGGTTTGCCTTTGGTGATCCCGAGAACTTTTTCCAGTTCAAGGTTATGCATGGCGATGGCCTTCTTTTCCTCATACGTCAGGTTACCCGGCATTTCCGCTATCATTTCGTTTATCCGTCTTGTCAAGGCGTCCACCGCTTCCTGCGCTCCCGTATGGGCCTCAGCCATATACGGGTGTTTGTCCGAGAACAGTCTGGCGTCCTTACCCGGATTGTTCTCCAGCCCGTCCTGCGGCTTGTCGGCGGGATCGAAGTCGGGTAGGGGGGTAGGCTCCTCGTCCGTGGATGAGAGGGAACATTTGCAGTTCCAGCGGTCGCCCGGCCGGTGGTTATTCCAAAACGGATCATCAATGGGCCGTATCGTTCCCCAGAACCGGCGGTGGTCGGCTCCCGGATGCAGGGAGGTGGACGGCATCCATTTCAGGTTGGGCAGCACGTCCTTCTCACGCTCGAACTGTCGCCAGTTGGCGGCCTGGTGCGCCCGGATTATCGCCGTATCGTATTCGGTCTCCAGCCACTGGTAGATTTGATGGTCCGCAATGGGCATGACCTCTTTCGCCCACCGTTCGAACGGTTTTAAAACGCCGTTCGAATCGAGCAGCAGCGCGGCCATGTCGTTCTGCATGCGGTGTACCTTGAAGGCGGCGAATACGGCGTTGTTTCGTTTCAGTTCCTCGTAGAAGTCATGATCCGGATCATCTGCCGGACGCTTTCCGAACCCTTTGTCGGTGGCGATGTCGAGCGTATCCCAGACGGCACGGAACATCTGAAGCTCGATGTCCGTCATGGGGTGGAAGTCCTTTTCGTAGATGCGGCGCACGAACGCCTCCAGTACGTCCCGGTCAAAAGTGAAACCGGAGGATACCTCGCCTGCGGCATTCCGATAAAGAGTGTCGACTACCAGTTTAAAGCCGCCCCGTCTTTGTGCGGGGCGTGGTCGAAAAAACTCTTTAGCCACGCCATGAAGTTCCTTTTCCGTCTCCCCGTGGGGGCTTCATCCTCTTTGTCCGGCTTTTCCTCGGGCTTTTCTTTTTTGCCTTCCGGCGGAACGGGCGAGGCCGGTGTTTGTGTCTTTTGGGCGGCTTCCGCTTTCAGCTGCTTGTAGTTCTTCGGTTTCTCTATGCCGAACTTTTCGTAGAGAAAATCGTCATCGATGGGCAGGTTGAAGTCCCTTTTCAGGGTGGAGAGGACAGTCATTTCGGTTTTCGTGTCCGTTTCCTTCTGCTCGGGGAAACAGAACTTTCCGCCGGAGGTATCGATGCCCATTACCTGGAAAATGTCGGTCATGTCGTAGTTAAGCACGTTCAGCAGGAAACGGCAATCCGACTTCAGCTTTTTGTCCTCCACCTTCTTGTGTACCGTGCCCAGGGCCTGTGTCCCGGTCTTGGAGGCTTCCGTGGTCAGCGTGTTGCCCAGTACCAGTTTCGATATCTCGCTGTTGCAACGCTCGCAGAGTTTGTCGTATAGGTCCGCCGATCCGCTCTTGTTACCCGCTTCCTTGAGGTTCAGTTCCGTGTCCTTGCCATGAATGAACACGCCCAATGATCCGACACCCGTCGCGTCTTCGATGGCACGCTGGCGTGCCTCGTCATCGTCTGTCTCGTAGGTGTACTCCTGTATGGGCATCCCGAAAACTTCGGCGAACTGCGCCCAGTCGGCCATGTCGTTACGCTTGTAGATGACCCACGGCGCGGCCTTCGCCAGCAGCCCCATATCGTCCTTGTCCCCGACAAAGAGCAGGTCGGGGTATTCATCCCACGGGGTTCCCGTGATGTCCGTCTGGTGGCGTAATATGAGGCGGCGCACGGGGTCGGCGTGCTTTCGGGGGATCAGGTCGTAGTTGATCCACGGTCCTTCGCGGTAGAACTGCATGAGCGAGAATCCCCACCAGCGGGCGGCAAGGATATCCTCGATGCAGCGCCGGAACCACGGCGACTGCAACTGCTCGTTTATGCGCTCGTCCGGTTTCCCGTCGCGCTGGAACTCTATGTCCAGTGCCAGCACGGCCTCGACCCTTTTGTCGATGACGCTGGACAGGTGCGTGTCCATCAGTATGTCGCTGTACAGGTCGTACAATTTGAACCGGCGTGAGTAGTCCACGTTTTCGAAGGCGTGGATGGCCGCCGTCATGTCGGCGATGTCGATGCCGAAACGTCTGGGCTGCGTGAGTACGATGGTTTGCGTGCCCGTGATGCCCGGCCGGCGCAAGTTCCCGCCTACGGTGATGCGCCCTGTATTTTTCTTTCTTCTTCCCATGATTTAAAAATGGTTTGAACGTTTATGGTTGCTTTTTATGATAAAGCCGGAGCGTGTCCGGCGTTCTTCCTGCGGCAGCAGCGGTGCGCCGTCGATGCTGATGTTCCCGTCCGCCACCGCCTCCAGCCATTCCTTTGCCCGGTCGTAGCGGTCTTTTCGGACGGAGGACATGTTGCGCGGGTTGTGGATGCAGAAGATGTGGTACACCGTGATGTCCACGGCCATCATCAGCACCAGCTGGTTGCGTTCCTGACCGGTTGCGGCGAACAGGCGGTCGCAATCATACCGCCGTGAGAGGTATCCCCTCATTTCGGCCAGCGTACGGTCCTCGCATATCTCCACGATGGACTCGTCCTCGCGTGTCAGCGCGTCCAGTATCTCGCGGTGGATACTGGCGTCATAATCTGTCAGTTCGATAAATTGGCTCATTGTCTGTACTTGTTATTTTTGCGCAACACGCTTCGGGCGATCTTCTTTGCCGGTTCCATGTCGCGCTGTTTACGGTCTATGATACGGTTCCCGCCTTCCACGCAGTCCGGCCCGTCGGCGGGATATGTAAGCTGTAGGTTGAAGAGCCGGAACTGGTCTGCCAGCCGCTTCATGTGTGGATTGTCCCGCTCCGCCTCGTTAAAAATGAGGTTCCCTTCCCGGTTGAGCGGTTCGAGGTTGGCTTCGATACGGGTGGCCTTGTCCGTTTTCTTGTCCTCGTCGCCTCTGATGTAGAGCTCCACGCCCTGCTCGCGGCGCACCTTTCTGACCAGTGGCTGGAACACCTGCTGGAAGAAGGGGTCTTGCAATTTGTTGTTCTCCATGTAACAGTACACGGGGCATCGTCCGCCTACGAAGTCCAGCAGCTGTACGTACCACTGGATGAACTCTGCGTTCAATCCCCGGTCGAGAAATGCCTTGATGACATATAACCGCCCGCTGATTTTTCCCAGGAGGCAGAGCGCCTTTGTGGAGCTCTTCTTGCTTTTGTTCTCGCCCGGTGTGGGGTCGCCGTAGATGACGAGGAACTTGAATTTGGAGAGGGCGGGCACTTTCCCGTAGGCGATCTCCTGGAACACCTCGCCGTCGGCCACCGGGTTGTTGAAAAACTCCTTCTGGGCGGCGGACGCGCTGACCAGGGATAGGAACAGGTCGATGTCCTCTTCCGAGTTCTTTTCGGGCCATGAGGATACGCCGTTTTTACCCCGTATGTTGATGATATCCACATGCCCGATGCCCTTCGCCTTCAGTTCCTCCGCCTTTTCAATGGCGCGTGTGATGCAGCAGTCCGCCGCGATGATGTTCCCGTTGAACAGCACCCGGTAATGTCCGGATACGGACATGGTCGGTATCAGTGCCTCTTCCAGCCACTTCCATTTGGCCTTGATGCGTTCCGGGTTGCGGCATTCCTCGTCGGTGTCTATATCGTCAATCAGGATGCAGTCCGGACGGAAGTTCTTGTTACGTGTACCACGGGGCGACTGCCCGGCTCCGATGGCGCGGAAGGAACATCCCGACTGGCAGGTAAATTCCCCTGTTTCCCACGCGCCCGGCTTTTTCTGCGTCCCGTAGTCCTGTATGATACGCTGGTTCTCCTCGAGATTGGCCATGAAGGGCAGGAGCAGACGCTGGGCGTTGTCCTGCGAGTTGGAGATGAGCAGCACGTTGCGCACCCGGCGGGTCAGCGCCAGCTTGATGATCTCCATCATGGCGCGTGCGGACTTGGCCAGCTCTCGTGACCAGGCCCTGACCTCGTACCATCTTTCATGCGCCATCATACGCCGTGTCGCCCTCTTGTGGAAGTCGGCGGGATTGCAGGTGTAATACTGCGCGAAGTAGTAGCGGAACCATGCCTCGTCGTCCGCCTCCAGCCGTTTTTTTTCTGGTCTCGATCTCGGCGGTGGAATCCGCCGGGTTGATGTCCGAGTTTTCCCGGATGGAAGCGACCAGTTCGTTCCATCCTTCCAACGCCATCCGGTCTTGTGGTGTAAGCCTTTTCTTTGCCATGTCCTATGCGAGTTTTGATTTGACAAAAGCGTCCAGCAGCGGGCAGACCTGTTTGGCCTGCTCCGCGTCGTAGGTACGCAACCATTTGAGCAGGTCGGCGAACACGGACGTGATATCCGCCAGTCCGACCTCCGTTTCCATCTTCTTGATGGCGTTTGCCAGCTTGGAGATGGTATCCGCTTCCGCGGCGTTGGGAAACCGCTGTCCCTGTTCCCGCTGGGCGATCTTGCCGTTGAGCTCGGCCAGTTGTCGGTACAGGTTCTTTAGTTGTTCCTCCTTGGTGATCGTGACCGATACCTTCAGGTGTTCCCAGTTTTCTGCGTTGATCCATTTGTTCACGGTGACGCGCGACACCCCCACCCGCTCGGCGATTTCCGCCTGCGTGAGGTTTTCCTTTACGAAGAGCAGTTTCGCCCATTCCTTGCGCTGTCCGGTAGTCATTTTATCCGCCATAGTGTCTTTTTTTAGACAAAGGTGGCTAAAAAACGACGTTCGGGAAAAAACTTGCCGCATGATACAACTTTATAGCGTAATGATAACATTATAAGCCGTGTATGATAAAAATCCGATTTGCCTGATCCCCTAAATACCTTCATTTTTGCACCGTAAACACGGCGGGAACCCGCCCTAAGCGATATAGAGAAATGAACCGTTTTTTTAATATGATACCCGGTGAGGACGCCTGCTGCATCCTTTTGTACGGTGACATCGGCGAATACAGCGATGTCACGGCGGCCGCCATAGTTCGCGAGCTCATGGAGGCGGAGGCATCGGGAAAAAGGATCGATGTCAGGATAAACAGCAACGGCGGTGATGTCTATACAGGTATTGCCATCTTCAACGCCCTGCGCGGCAGCAAGGCGGATATCCATATTTATGTGGACGGCATCGCCGCCAGCATGGCCAGCGTGATCGCCCTGTGCGGAAAGCCCGTCGAGATGAGCAAGTACGCGAGACTGATGCTGCACAGCGTTTCGGGAGGTTGTTACGGCAACAAGACGGAACTCAGGCGCTGCTTGGAGGAGGTGGAGGCGTTGGAAAACACCCTCTGCGAGATGTACGCCCCGAGACTGGGCACCAGCGTGGAGGAAATCCGGGCGCGTTACTTTGACGACGCCGACCACTGGCTGAAGGCGGACGAGGCCCTCTCGCTGGGTTTTATCGACGGGGTTTATGATGCCGACCCCGTACCGGAGGACAGTACGCCCGAACAGGTTTACCGCATATTCAACAACCGGCTTGAACAGCCATTAAACGATACCCAAATGAATTTAGAAGAAGTAAAGAAACGTCCGCGCTTCAAGGATTGCGCGACGGACTCGGACGTGTTCCGCGTGATGGACGCGCTCGAGGAGGAGGCGGGAAAGGTTCCCGGCCTGACAGCCGAGGTGGACAGGTTGAAAAAAGGAGAACAAGGCTTTTACGGACAAGGCCAAAGAGGAGGACGAGGCGGCAAGGAAAAAATTTGCTGGACGATGCCGAGGCCGACGGCCGTATCGATGCGACCACGCGTCCGGTGTATGAGAACCTGCTTAGCTCTGACCGCGAGAACGGGGAGAAAGCCCTTCGGAGCCTGAAACCGAAAAAGAGAGTGACCACTGACCTGCGCGTGGAAGTGGGAGGCGAAAGCCCGTGGGACAAGCGCATGTCGGAAATCAAGAACAAACTAAACCGATAAACAATGGCAATAGTAGTAAAGAACACCAATTACAACGGCGAGGTACTGGAGCAGATCCTGACGCTTGCCGCCACGGGGAACGAGATCGTCGAGAAGGGGCTGATCATGGTCATTCCCGGCGTGGAGAAAAAAAATCAGCCTGCCGCGCCTTAAAAGCGGCAAGATGTTGCAGAAACGTAAGGAACACCCGGGCATCGAGGATTCCAAGGGGAATTTCAACTATTCGGAGAAATCCCTTGACCCGGTGGACTTCATGGCCTTTACCGTGTTCAATCCCCGCGCCTACGAGCAGATTTGGCGCAAGTGGCAGCCCAAGGGCAACCTCGTGTTCGCCGAACTGCCCCCTGAAGGACAGAACGCCCTGCTGGCCGAGCTGACCAAGCAGGTGAAGTTCGAGCTGGGTGACCATTTTATCAACGGCACGTATGGGGATGACGACGACCATCTGATGAACGGTATCCTGACACAGATGACGAAAGATACCGAGCTTATCATCGTATCGGGTAAGCCGGCGACCATGCTGGAGAAGTTGAAGGCCGTTCGTAAGGCTATCCCCGTGGCCATCCGTAACAATCCGAACCTGCGCATTATCATGAGCGTTAACGATTTCGACAAGTACGACGATGAGTTGACCGAACGGGAGGCCAAGAACGCCAGCGAGACGGACGTAAACAGCAAGCGTTACAAGGGCATCACCATCGAGACGCTCTCCGCGTGGCCGGACGATCTGATCGTGACCACCCTTTGCTCGATGGGCGCGGACGGCAATTTCTTCGCCGCTGTCAACTTGCAGGATGACGAGGACGTGATCCAGATCGACAAGGTATCCAACGCCAGCGAGTTGTATTTCTTCAAGTTGCTGATGAAGGCGGACACGAACATCGCTTTCGGCGAGGAGGCTGTCGTACTGGATACCCGTACCAACCCCGTGTTCAAGGCCGCGGAGAAAACCATTTCCGTAGAACCGGCCACCCTCACGTTTGAGAGTACCGGCGGCACGCAGAAGGTTGCGGTAACGGCTTCCGGTGAATGGAAAGCGAGCGCAGCTCCGGCAGGTTTCAAGGTGGTGGAAACGGACGAGGACCTGACCGTTACTGCAGAGCCTAACACGACCGGCAACGACAAGACCGGCACGATCACCCTCACCCTTGATGCCGATCGTAGTAAGACGGCCAAAATCACCCTGACCGCCAAAAAGCAGGGAGGGGTGCGTAATGGCCAAGTTGAAATACCTTGTCATCCATTGCACGGCCACGGCGGAAAGCCGTGAGGTGTCATCGGCGGACATCCGCCGTTGGCACACCGCCCCGGTAAGCGAGGGCGGCCGTGGCTGGAAACAGGTGGGTTACACCGACCTGTTTCACCTCAATGGCGGCGTGGAGCGTTTGGTGGACAACAACGAGGACGCAAATGTAGACCCGTGGGAAGTCACCAACGGTGCGGCGGGTTACAACTCCGTTTCCCGGCATATTGTGTATGCCGGAGGATGTGCCGCTGACGGCAAGACTCCGAAGGACACACGTACGGCCTCTCAGAAGAAGGCATTGGAGAAGTATGTGAAGGATTTCCACCGCCGCTTTCCGGATGTTCGCATTGTAGGACACAATGAGTTGGCGGCGAAAGCCTGCCCCAGCTTTGACGTACAGAAATGGCTTAAAGAAATCGGTATTAACCAATAAAAAAAACGAAGAAAGAAATGAAACGAATTATGTTGTTTTGATGCTGATGCTTGGAACGGTGTCGGCAGTAATGGCCCAAGGAGTCGATGTTCCGGTTACGGATTATGACGCGATGATTGGCACGTTTGCCGGTTTTGCGGCCGGTGTGGTAGTATTGACGGAAGGCTTGAAAGGCTTGTTTCCGAATATGAAAGGCTGGGTAACCCAAATTGTCAGCTGGTGCGTCGGTATTGCGGGCGCCATGTTGCTGTGGTGGCTGGATGCCGGATTTGTGTCGGATGTCCAGTGGTATATAGCCCTGCTTTACGGTTTCGGTGCGTCCCTTGTCGCGAACGGGATTGCGGACACGGGACTGGTGCAATGGCTTATCGGCCTTATAGTCAAGAAATCGGAAAGCAAGTCATAAACGGGTATCAGAGATGGAGCTTAGTGAAATACTCAACCTGGTACTGGGCGGCGGTTTATTGGCGGCTGTCATCGGGCTTCTCACGCTGAAGGCGACTGTCCGCAAGGCGAATGCCGAGGCGGAGAAGGCGAGGGCCGAGGCCGAGACAGTCCGGATTGACAACACTGAGCAAGCCACCCGGATATTGATAGATAATATTGTTGAACCATTAAAGAAGGAATTGAATGAGACCCGAGAAGAACTGCGTGCGACCAAGAAGGAGTTTGGGTCTACCAAGCGCGAGATGGCCCGGCTTCGCAAGGCTATCGGTGATGCCGGCAATTGCAAGCATTCTGGTGATTGTCCTGTGCTTTTCCGGTTGCGCGAGCACCCGAAAGACTGTGAAGGAGACCTCCCGGACGGAGGCGAATCGGATGGCGGTGGGCAGTCTGGCCAAAGAAGTCCTCCTTGTACGGACGGAGGCGGTCCCGAAGTCGGAGGTACGGCTGGCGATATCGGCTGACAGCCTGATGAGACTGCCCCCCAGGGCATCGTATAGCGGAAAGAGCGGGCAGGCGAACGTGTCGGTAAGCCGCGACGGAGACGTGATCGCCGTGCACGCGAGCTGCGACAGTCTGCAAATCCTGGTCGAGTATTATGCGGGCAGGTCCGAGACGTACAGGGAAGCCTGGGAGGAAATGGCGGATTTGTACGAGGCGGAGGTAAAACGGCGTTCGAACCCCGTTCAAATCTTCTTCTATGGTTTGGGGACTGGAATAGTGATATGCGTTTTAGCGGTAATATTAATTCAAAAACAAAAGAAAGATGGCGGATAAGAATTTCATGTACGGCATCGGTGCCGTGAAATATAAGGATTTTGTCGTGGGCTATATCGAGAAAGGCTCCTTTGACCTGGGCGGCCAGAAACCTGAGGCGGCGAAAATCGAGGCGGAACAGGTGCCCGGTGCCCCGGTGCTGGTCATAGCCCAGTCGAACGGCAGCATAGCGCCGACGTTCAATGTGATCCAGATGGACTTTGATAACCTGCACAAACTGCTTGGTGGCAGCCTGCATTATAAGAAAGAAGATTCGGAAAAGAAAACTCCGATCGGCTGGACGGCCCCCTCGACCGCGATGGTGATGCAGGGCCCCTGGGAACTTGCCCTTGTGTCCGGGAAGAGCATCCTGATGCCCAATGCGACACTGCTCTCCAATTTGGGCGGCAAGCTGACCCTGACAGAAACGGCGAAGATCGAGTGTACGTTGGAGGTGGCAATGCCGGAGGACGGTTCACAGCCTTACGGTGTGTTCGATACGGAATCCATTCCCAGTGAGTGGGAACAGTACAAGCTGCCGGCAGCGGAAGAGGCGACGGCACAAATCCAGACTGGGGAGGGTTAGCGTATGGATGACCGGTTGGAGCAGCTGGTGGAAATGGAATGTGCGGACGCGTTGCTGGACGGTGGCGTGTCCGTTCCTCTTAAAAGGTGTCGCATTCCTTTTAAGAAGTGTCCCTTGGAACTGCGTGTGACGATGAAGCGTCCCCGGCTTCGGGGCCAGATACTGCTGGCAAGAGAGTATCTGAAACTGGGTGTGTCACCCGGCTGGAAGGTGAAGAACAAGGCGGAGGAGATGGCCTTTATTGCAAAGCACGGGAAAGGTATAAGCCGGATGCTGGCCTATACGGTGTGCCGGGGCTACGTGGCGCGGCACATGGGCATCGGGCTGACGGCCTGGGTGCTGCGGAGCTTTGTGGAGTGGCGTTACCTGATGGCTATGTTTCGGATGTTTGAGCGACTGATGGGTACGAAGGATTTTATGCGTATTATCAGGTCGGTGGATCGGGCGAACCCGATGAAGCCGAGGCTGAGCCAGGTGGGGAGGGGGAGTTAAGGACCCGTTATGAGGGTTCCCATAGCCCCTTCGGATTTATATGGCAGATTGCATCGGCGACCGGCTGGAGCGTGGATTACATCCTTGACGGGGTGAATTACCAGACGCTGATCATGATGCTGAGTGACGCGCCCCGGTATGTGAGGCGGAAGAAAGGCGGCGGTGAAGGCAGCCGGAGAACGGACCGTAGCGCGGAGGACGAGGCGGACGATATTGTAGGATTTTTTCAAAGCAGACTGGAATGAAACCTGTAGAAGTTGAATTTTTGATGAAGGACGGCCTTACGCCCGGCATGGACAAGGCCGAGCGTGAGGCGCTGGAGCTTCGTAACACCGTCAGGGTGTTGGAGGCGGAACTGGAAAGGCTGCGCCTTGCCGGTGAGACGGCCGCCCCCAATTTGGATCAGAGCGCCAACATCGCCCAGATCCACGCGCTGGAAAAGCAGCTTGAGGAATTACGCGGCAAGTTGAGACAACTTCAGGCGGAATCGGAATCCGTACAGGTCACCCCGCCGGACGTGCCCAATGCACAGCGCCAGTTTAACGGCTTGCACAACAGCATCCAGCAGATTGCCCGTGAGATGCCCTCGTTGGCTATGGGACCGCAGATGTTCTTTCTGGCCATCAGTAACAACCTGCCGGTATTCACCGATGAGCTGGCCCGTGCCCGTAAGGAATACGACGAGCTGCGGAAGTCGGGACAGAAAGGCACGCCGGTATGGAAGCAGGTGCTCTCTTCCCTCTTTTCCTGGCAGACGGCACTTACGACTGGCATCATGCTGCTTGTGATGTACGGTGACGAGATCGTGGAGTGGACGAAAGATTTGTTCAGTGCGAAGAAAGGCGTGGACGAGTTCTCGATCTCGTTGAAGGAAATGACCGAGATCGAGAAGGACGGCCGCGCCCAGATGGTGCGTACCCGCTTTGAGTTGAAATCGGTCACCGATGAGATAAAGAACTTTACCGGCAGCAAGGAACAGGAAAAGGCGAAAGTGGAGGAACTGAACCGCAAATACGGGGAAAGTTTCGGTTATTATAAAACCCTTTCCGAGTGGTACGATACCCTTATCCAAAAGAGCGAGGACTACGTGCAGGTATTGCTTCACCAGGCCAACGTCCAGAACCTCGTCAGCAAGGCAGCCGAAGCTGACGAAGAAGTAAACAAGATCAAGGCCCAGAAACCGGAAGAGGCTGAAAGTGCTATGGGATTCTTTGGAAAAATAGGGCAGTATTTGATGCAAAGCAATATGGCGGAAGTCGGCCAGGTGTATGACGCGCAGGAGGCTATCCGAAAACATGATCAGGAGGCTTATGATATCCTGCTGAAAAATGCGGAGAACAAGCGTGACGGTTATCTGAGGAAGGCGGAGGAGGAAACGAGGAAAGCCGCCGAAGCTGCCAAGAAAGGAAATATCGGCGGACACTCCGATCCTAAACAGTCCGATAAAAAATCGGAAACGGAAGCCAAGCAGCGTATGGCTACAGAGCGCAGGCTGGCGCAGGAACTTGCTGCGTTGCAGGCGGAAAACGCCCAGGAATACATAGACCGGATGAAAGACGGCACTGAAAAGAAACTGGCACAGATCGAATACGACTATAACAGAAGAAAAGAAGAAATAGCCCGTCAGGAGGCTGAATGGAAACGTGAAAAACAAGGAAGCCGGTGTTTCCACCGGTGGCAATGGTCTGACTCCCGGCCAGACGGATGCCCTTGCCGGCGCACGCGACTCGAACGATAAGAACCGGAACGCGGCCATTACGGCCACCTTGGAGGAAGAGATGGAAAAAGAAGCCCAGGCCATGCGTGATTACCTGGCGGAATATGGCAGCTATGAAAAAAAGAAGTGGGCCATTACCGAGGAATACGAGAAACGTATCAGGGAAGCCGCCACGGACGGTGAGAAAGACAGCCTGCGGGGAGAGTTGAAAAAGAAACTGTCTGACCTTGATCTGAAGGAATTGAAGGACGGATTGAATTGGGAAGCCGTATTCGGGGACCTCGACAAGGTATCCTCCGAAAGCCTCCAATCCCTCCGTACCCGTCTGAAGGAATATATCGATACCCAGAAGGACTTGCAGCCGGACAGCCTGAAAGACCTGGTACGTGCCATCGATTCCATCGACAAGAAACTTAGCGAGCGCAATCCCTTTGCGGCATTAGAATCATCCATGTCGCGGGTAAAATCCACGACCTTATCCGTCAAGGAGGCCCAGGAAGCCTATAACAAGGCCGTGGAAGAAGGGACTGAAGCCGAGCAGAAGAACGCCCGGGCCGCACTGGATGCCGCCCGAAACGCGAAGCAGAGGGCACTGGCCGAGGCTACGGATGCCCTGCACGGCAGCGTGGGGCAGGTGAAGGAATACGTGGGAGCGGCAGAAGACCTGCTGGGACTGGTGGAACAGTTCGGTATCGATCCGCCGGAATGGATGGGTGAATACCTGGAAGGTTTGGGGCAGACGCTGGACGGCTTGGAAAGCATCGACCTGACCAAACCGATGAGCGTCATTACCGGCGGTGTCAAGGCGGTAAGCGGCGCGGTGAAGACTTTGTTCAGTCTGGGCGGCACCATCAACTGGAACGGAAGCAACGCGAAAGAGGTGCAGGCCACGATAGACCGGCTGACCAGCCGGAACGAAATGCTTCAGACTTCCATCGAGGACTTGACCGACACTATCAAACAGAGCAAGGGCACCAAATCTGTAGCCGCTTACCGCGACGCTTACCGGATGCAGAAAGAGACGGATTCCAACTACCTGCAGATGGCGATGGCGCAGGCCGGTTACCACGGCAGCCACCGCTCTTGGAATTATTATTGGGATGGTTTTTCCCAGGCACAGATAGACAAGCTGAGCGGGCAGATCGGCCGCCAGTGGGACGGCAGTCTGTGGAGCCTGAGTCCGGAGGAGATGAAGGCCCTCAGAAGCAACGTGGACATGTGGACACAGATACAGGACACGGGCAAGGGCGGTTACGGCGGGCGGCTTACCGAGAAACTGGATGACTACATAGAACAGGCCGGTAAGCTGGAGGAACTGACCGACCAGCTGTATGAAGGGCTTACCGGCATTTCGTTTGATGGAATGTATGGCAGCTTTATCGATAACCTGATGAACATGAAGTATGGCGCGAAGGAGGCGGCGGAGGATATATCCGAGTACTTCATGCGGGCGATGCTGAGCAACAAGATCGGTGAGATGTACAGCGAGAAGTTGAAGGGCTGGTGGAAACGGTTCGGCAAGGCGATGGAAGACAACGACCTGACGGAAGCGGAACGGAAGGCTTTGGCCGATGAATACTTGCAGTATGTGGAAGAGGCGGTGGACCTGCGTGACAACCTGGCGGCAGCCACCGGTTATGACAAGACGCAGCAGGGCGGCACCAGTCAAAGCGCGAAAGCGGGCGGCTATACGGCCATGACGTATGACCAGGGCACGAAGCTGGAGGGCATGTTCACCGGCGGGTTGCAGCACTGGAGCAGCATGGACGACCGGCTGGAAAGCGTGGTGGAGAAGATGGACACGGCCGAGGGCCACCTGGCCCGCATCGCTGAGAACACGGGTGTAAGTGCCGGCCACCTGGGCGAGATAAAGGATGAGATAAAGAAAATGATACGTGACGGACTAAAAGTGAAATGACATGGCAGATATATTGGGCGGGCTGGTGCTGGTGAACGGCACGGACATCTGGACGGAATACGGCGTGTTCCTGGTGGAGGACCGGCGCGGTGGCATGGATAACCTCTCGGCGATCCTGACCCCGAGCAAGACGAAGAAGGAGACGGCCGTGGACATACGGGAGGAGGACGGGGAGAAATACAGCGCGGTCCTTACCCCGAGGAACGAGGCGCGTGACGTGACGCTGCACTTTGCCCTGTATAACAAGACAAAGGAGGGATGGCTGCGGAAATACTTCGCGTTCATCAATTTCCTGAAGAAAGGGAAGGGCGGGTGGCTCGACATCGCGTTTCCCCAGCTCGATCTGACCCTGCACGTGAAATACACGGACAGTCCGAAGTTCACCCCGCTGACCTATTTGTGGAAGGAAGGGGTCCACGCCGGGAAATTCAAGGTGAAGTTCCGCGAGCCGGTACCGATTATATAACCATTCAAAGACGATTCGAATATGCTTCTAACGATATACGATAAATCCGGGGCCAAGCGTGCGGACGTGGCTGCAAGTGACAGTTCGACGCAGAGCAAGGAGGTGCAGGGCGACAACGTGCTGGCGCTCTCCTTCACGCATTATGCCCATATTCCCCTCGATGTAGGCGACTTCACGGACTACATGGGCGAGCGGTACTGGCTGACGGAGCGGTACACCCCGAAAGAGAAAAGCGGGAGCGAGTGGGAGTATAACCTGAAGCTGTACGGTATCGAGAGCCTGATCAGGCGTTTTCTCGTGCTGGAGACAACGGACGGCGACACCAATCCCCTGTTTACATTGACGGCCACGCCGCGGGACCATGTGGCGATGGTGGTGAAGGCCATCAACGACGGCATGGGTAACATTACCGACTGGAAGGTGGGGCAGGTGGACGGTACCGATCTTATCGTGATCGACTATGAGGGCATGTACTGCGACCAGGCTTTGAAGGAGATCGCCGGCAAGGTGGGAGGCAAGGCCGAGTGGTGGGTCGAGGGGCAGACGGTAAACGTGTGCCGTTGCGAACACGGTGAGGAGATCACGTTGGGATACGGCAAGGGGCTGACCTCCATGGAGCGGGATACGAGCAATACGGCGAAGTTCTACACACGCCTTTTCCCGATCGGCAGCAGCAGGAACATCGACGCCGAGAAGTACGGCAGCCCCCGTCTGATGCTCCCCGGAAAAAAGAAGTACGTGGAGGTGGGCGTGGACGAGTACGGTATCTATGACCACTACGAACAGGCCGCCTTCAGCGATATCTATCCCCGGCGGGTGGGAACGGTAAGCAGTGTCCGGAGCGAGGAGGTGACGGACGAGGAAGGTAAGGCCTTTACCGTCTATTACTTCAAGGACGGCGGGATGGATTTCGATCCTAACGATTATGAGTTGGCCGGTGAGACGAAACGCGTCTCCTTCCAGAGCGGTGACCTTTCCGGGCTGGGAGAGGGGGACGACCATTATTTCGAGGTGAACTTCGATAGTGCCACCCGTGAGTTCGAGATCGTCACGATCTGGCCTTACGGCAATGACACGCAGCTTCCGGGCGGCAAGCTCGTCCCGAAGGCCGGGGACACCTATGTCCTTTGGAATATCCGGATGCCGGATAAATATTACCGGTTGGCAGAGGAGGAATTTGCGGCCGCGGTGGACGAATATAATAAGGACCACTGGCTGGATATTGCCGCTTACAAGGCTCCGACCGATCATGTGTGGATCGAGCAGCAGGAGGCCGATCTGTTTGTCGGCCGGCGCGTAAAATTGGAGAGCTCGGAGTATTTCCCGAAAGACGGTTACCGCAGGAGCCGCATTACGAAGATCACCCGCAGGGTAAACCTTCCCGGGGAGATGGACCTGGAGATCAGCGACGCCCTGCAGGTATCGAAATTTGACAGGGTAAACGACAGTATAGGGGAATTGAAAAGCTATACGAAAGCCAAGGCCGAAAGTTCCGGGCTTCCCGATATTATCCGGAGCTTCGATAATACGCTGCCGACCGACAACAACCTTTTCTCGGCAAAAAGAAGCCAAAGGGAGTTCCTGAGCAAACACCGTCGGGATACCGCTGCCGAGGTGATCGGTTTTTTGAAAGGGGCTTATTTTGGGGATTACAAAGCCGGGGAATCCGGAGGCAATGTTGACGGCGACGGGAACGCCGAGTTTCTGACGGCTGTTATCCGGGAATTGCTCCGCAGTACCCGTTTCGTGGACGGCATGTTCGGCGAGGGTTGGCAGCTATGGATAGATAAAATAACGGGGCTGAGTAATCTCACGATAGACAAGGCGACCATCCGGCAGACGTTGGTAGCCTTGGAACTGCTCATAGAAACGGTTCGCAGCGTAAGGGGGCAGCTGGTTGTATCCGCAGCCAACGGTAAGATCAAGACCGTGACCAAGGAGGGCAACAATTACCGCATCACCTTTGAGCAGGAGAACACGTTCGTGGCGCACGACCTGATGCGCTGTGCCGTTTTTACGGGGGCGGAGATTCTGGGTTACTGGGTGGAAGTGTCGGAAGGCGACACGGAAGGGATAACGGTACCCCAGAGGGAGTTTGGCGGGACGGAACCGAAGGCGGGTGATGAGTGCGTGTTGATGGGTAACACGGAAAACCCGCTCCGGCAGAACCTGATCAGCATATCGGCTACCGAGGACGGCCAGCCACGTGTTGACGTACTGGACGGCGTGAATGCGAAAAACTTCAACGGCTGTTTGCGTTGCCGGGTGGGTAATCTCGACGGTATCAAGGACAGCGCTTTCCCTGCGAATAACCAGCCGCACGGGAACGGTCTTTATGGCGACAACGTGTACCTCAAGGGTACGTTTATCCTTATGACCGGCGAGGATATCCTGACGAAATTTGAAATTACGGAGGGTAAGATACAGTCCGCCGTAGAAGGTCTGCGTGACGAGGTGAGGGAGGAGCAGAGCTTTTTCGATAACACCACGTTTACCGAGGGGATGAGTAAATGGATAAGCGGGTACAAGGCCGCGTTCCTGACTTTCGGCGGCAAGTGGATTCTTGCCGGTAATAAACTGTTGTCATCGAGCGAGAACGGCAACGTGGAGGTCGTAAAGACCGGCAAGGTTCCTTACGTCAGGATAACGAACAGCTACATCATGCAGAAGAACGGAGATTTCCGCACGATCCCCGATTTCAAGGAGTTGAACGGGGACGGGCTTCGCATTCCGGGCTATGTCTACCTGTCCTTCCATTACAAGGTGATCGAAGCCGGCCATCTTCGTATCGAGTTCGTGAACGGGAATAAGGCGGGATTCGAGAACTTCAATATGTTCGCTTACGACGGTGATTTGCCGGTCGGCGGGGAAAAGGTACTCAACCATTCCGGATTGTGGAACGGGACGGGTGACTTCAAGCTGTCGTTCACGGGTGTCATCCAAGTGTCCCTGTTGGTGTTCTCGACAGACCGGACGGATGCCCTGGCATATAAGTACGCCACGTTCTTCGAGCAGTCGGACAAGATGATCAAGATCGCGGCGGCGAATTTCGACAAGGACGGTAACGTGCTGGAGGAGTCATCCATCATTACGACATCGAAGTACAACAGGCTCATATCCGAGCGTTTCAACGCTGACGGAAGCCTGAAGAACAAGTCCGGCCTGGTGACGACCGCTGATTTTTCCAAGCTGTTCGCCCAAGGGGTGAGCGACAACGGTCTTGTCAAGAGCGCGGATTTGAAGGTCTATGTCAAGCGTGACGAGTTCGGGGACCTTGTTTCCGGTGTCACCATCCGGGCCGACCAGATCGAGCTGGAGGGGCTTGTTACGGCGAACGGCTATTTCAAGGTCCTCACGGACGGGAGCATCGAGACCCGGAACGCGAACGTCAGCGGGATCGTCAAGGCCGATAAAGGCAAGATAGGCGGCTTCACCATCGAGTCCGGCCGCTTGTATTGGAAGAGCCGCGATTATTTCGGTAACGATTCCCGGAGTTTGAAACTGGGGGTCTCGAGCTCCTCGACGGAGGGGATCGTGGACGTGGCCTTCAATGGCGCCACCGACGGGCGGTTCGGCGTGAAGTCGGTCGGGGCGACCTCCGGTGGGGCCGCCATATACGCGTCGACAGGCCCCTTGACCTATCCGGCCAGCGGTATGACCTATGCCGGGTTCTTTGTCGGTCCGGTAGATGTAAGGGACACCGGTAACGGATTGATAAGTGATGTTTGCGCGTCGAAAGGGTTCCGGTACATCAAGAGTCGTAATTCCGACGGTACATACGTGTATAACGAGGGTGTGAACTGGGGGGATGGTGCCGCCCAGAATCCAGACCTTGACAAAATAAGACTTATCGTGAGGGGGGGCATCATTGTCGGCTATACAGGAGAATAAACATTTAAAACCAAAGAATATGAAAGTTGACTTAAACAGGAGATTCAGGGGGTTCAAAGGGAACGAGCTTGACGGTGACAACGTCGCCACCGCCGTGGCGGAGGCCCTGTTCAATTACGGGAAGGACAAGCCCGTGGGACGTGACGAGAAGTTCAAGGCTTATGTCCTGTGCCAGCGTATCATCCAGGGCGGGGGCGTGCTGGATTTGGAGAGTGAAGACGTCACCCTGATTAAGGAGGTGTGCGGTGAGAGTCTGACAGCCGGAGGCTATGGGCAAGTGTATGAACTTGTAGAAAGAAAGGAGTAGCGGTATGGCATTTACAGAAGAAGAAAAACAGGAAATTCTGGAAGTCGTCAAGGCGGAGTCCAAGAGTGTCGAATCCCTTGAGACGGTCGGCTCGCTGAGCGGGGTCAAATCCCTGCCTGCGCAGAAAGGTGACAAGCTGGTGAACGTCCCGATCACCTTACTGGGCAAGCCGGCCGATGACGCGGCGGCAAGGGCGATCAAGGCTGCCGAAAGGGTGGAGGAACTGGCCCCGAAAATGGAAGCGGCCACCCAGGAGACAAAGAAAGCTATTCAAACTGCGGGTGAATCGGCGGCAAAGGCGGAGGCGGCCGCGAAGAAGGCCGAGGACGCGATAGCCCAAGGTTACAAACATGAGGAGATGAGTGAGGAGGAGTTTGAAAGTCTCCCGGAAAAGGACGGCAAGACCATTTACTTGATTTACGAGGAGGAACAGGGATGATCCATGTTGGAGATAAAGAGGTGACGGCCATCCGCGTAGGTGAACGGGTGGTGGCGGCGGTCTATATAGGAGCCAAGCTGGTTTGGCAGGCGATAAGGAGTTGTTTCGGCGCGGGCTTTTGGCGCGGTGACAAACCTTGGAGCCGAACGGATGGATGGAAACGGATGAAATAACTTTTAAAGAATAACGATATGGCAAAGAAAGTATATGACGAGGACGGTCTGGATATGCAGAAGACCGATTGGTCCGGTGACGAATCCACGGGTAATCTTCCGGTGAGCGGCCGGTTGGTGGAGAACTATATCAAGAGGAGTTCTATAAATTAAAATATTGTAGTACAGTTGTTTATATGGTTCCAAGAGCGTAAATTTGCAGAAAATAAGAATTTTATAATGAACAAGTTATCCCGATACCGTAAGCTTCGTTATAAT
>ENA-OQDC01000181-OQDC01000181.1-human-gut-metagenome-genome-assembly--contig:-NODE-181-length-50358-cov-5.406980_pt1 | contig 50358 bp, 45 predicted proteins | sample MGYA00242770_ERZ504601 | MGnify/ENA primary metagenome ERZ504601 (study PRJEB26092, sample SAMD00036305) | human gut metagenome | host: Homo sapiens | study: EMG produced TPA metagenomics assembly of...
TGCGCTTAATAAGAGAACACAGATTTACCAAACTTATCTAATAAGCAGAATGAAAAGAGATGATTTAATTTTCGAACTTATCGAAAAAGAACACCAACGTCAGCTCAAAGGCATTGAACTGATTGCATCAGAGAACTTTGTAAGTGACCAAGTTATGCAGGCAATGGGCTCCTGCCTTACCAACAAGTATGCTGAAGGATACCCCGGCAAGCGTTACTATGGTGGCTGTGAGGTAGTGGATCAGAGTGAACAGATTGCCATCGACCGCCTGAAACAAATCTTCGGCGCAGAATGGGCCAACGTACAGCCGCACTCCGGTGCACAAGCTAATGCAGCCGTATTCCTCGCCGTGCTCAACCCGGGCGACAAATTCATGGGACTGAACCTTGCACACGGTGGTCACCTCTCCCATGGCTCCCAGGTCAACACTTCCGGTATTATCTATACTCCCTGCGAATACAATCTGAACCGGGAAACCGGACGCGTGGACTATGACCAGATGGAAGAAGTTGCCCTGCGCGAGAAACCCAAAATGATTATCGGCGGCGGTTCTGCTTATTCCCGCGAATGGGACTACAAGCGCATGCGCGAAATCGCGGACAAGATAGGTGCCATCCTGATGATTGACATGGCTCATCCTGCCGGACTGATTGCAGCCGGTGAACTGGATAACCCCGTGAAATACGCCCACATAGTGACCTCTACTACTCACAAGACTCTGCGTGGTCCTCGTGGTGGCGTTATCATGATGGGTAAGGACTTCCCCAATCCCTGGGGCAAGAAAACTCCGAAGGGAGAAATCAAGATGATGTCCCAGTTGCTGGATTCAGCCGTATTCCCCGGTATCCAAGGTGGTCCGCTGGAACATGTCATCGCAGCCAAAGCCGTTGCCTTCGGCGAAATCCTGCAACCGGAATGGAAAGAATATGCCAAGCAGGTGAAGAAAAATGCCGCTGTCCTGGCACAAGCCTTGATGGACCGTGGCTTCACTATTGTTTCCGGCGGTACGGACAACCACTCCATGCTGGTGGACCTGCGCAGCAAATATCCCGATTTGACCGGTAAGGTTGCCGAGAAAGCGTTGGTATCTGCCGACATCACCGTAAACAAAAACATGGTTCCGTTTGACAGCCGCTCGGCTTTCCAGACTTCCGGTATCCGTCTGGGTACTCCTGCCATCACAACCCGTGGTGCCAAGGAAGACCTGATGCTCGAAATTGCCGAGATGATTGAAACCGTTCTGTCCAACGTAGACAACGAACAAGTCATCGCAGAGGTACGTGCACGCGTCAATGCGAAGATGAAAGAATACCCGCTGTTTGCTTATTAATAAGCAAACAGCAATTAAGAATTAAAATTAAAGGCTGCGCGATGTTCGCTTTGAACTGCGCAGCCTTTATTCTTGTTTTTTAATTCTAAACGCGCGGAGCGCGTTTAGCTCAGCCCTTCTATATTTCCATCCACAATATCAATGTGTTCGGCTTGTGGTTTCTTTGGTAATCCCGGCATACGAAGAATTTCACCGGCGATGGCTACAATCATTTCCGCACCGTTGTTGACTACAATATCCTTGATATGGAATTCAAAGTTATTGACCGCACCATATATCTTCGGATCGGCAGAGAAGGAGTACTGCGTCTTGGCGATACAGACGGGGTAATGGCTGATACCCATCTGCTCTATCAGTTTGATAACCTTGCGGGAATGGAGACTGTAAGTCACTACACTTGCTCCGTAGAGGTTGCAGGCTACCTTTTCGATTTTGCGTTCCACGCAATCGTTCTCCTCGTAAGTGAAGGTCAGCGGCTCGGATGGTTTGTTCTCAATAGTATCTACTACCAGATTGGCAAGGTCAACGGCTCCCTCTCCTCCTTTGGCAAAGGCGTTGTTCACGGCAAAACCTACCTCGAGCTTTTCTTCGCAATGGCGGCGGATAGCTTCCACCTCCTCGTCCGTATCACTGGCAAAACGGTTGAATGCCACGATGACCTGCTGGCCGAATGAACGCAAATTGCGTACATGCTTGTCCAGATTGCCGAAGCCCTCTTTCAGTCCTTCCATATTGGGTTCCTTGATGCGGTCCAGACTGACGCCGCCATGCATCTTCAATCCTTGTGCGGTAGCAACGATTATCGTCAACTTGGGTTGTAGGCCGCTCTTGCGGCACTTGATGTTGTAGAACTTCTCCGCACCCAGATCAGCCCCGAAGCCGGCTTCCGTCACTACATAATCGCCGAATGTCATGGCCATTTTTGTGGCAAAAATGGAGTTGCAACCATGGGCAATATTTGCGAACGGTCCTCCATGAACAAAAGCGGCAGTACCTTCGGTAGTCTGCACCAAGTTGGGATTGATGGCATCTTTCAGCAGAACAGTAATGGCACCGGCTACTCCTAACTCTTTCACAGTGAATGGAGTACCATCAAAACGAAATCCCAAGATAATGTTCTCGATGCGACGGCGGAGGTCATCAAGGTCTGTTGCCAAGCAAAGAATGGCCATAATTTCAGAAGCCGGAGTAATGTCGAAGCCCGACTCCTCGGTAATGCCGTTAGTGCTCGGACCCAATCCGGTGACAATACTGCGCAAGGAACGGTCGTTTACATCGAGTACACGCCGCCAGATGATTTCTTTCAGTCCGAAGCCGTCCGCCTGATGTTGGTACAAATAATTGTCGAGTAATGCGGAAATCATGTTGTGTGCCGAAGTAATGGCGTGAAAGTCGCCCGTAAAGTGCAGGTTTATCTTCTCCATGGGAAGCACCTGGGCATATCCTCCGCCGGCAGCACCGCCTTTCATGCCGAAACAAGGACCCAAAGAGGGTTCGCGCAGAGCGACAATTGCCTTTTTGCCTATCTTGTTCAGTCCCAGTGCCAGACCGATGGATACGGTTGTTTTACCGATACCCGCCTTTGTCGCAGTAATTGCCGTCACCAGTATCAGATTACTTTTCTTCACCTTCTCTTCATCAATCAGATGAGTGGGAATCTTGGCTATGTATCGTCCATAGTTCTCTACCTCGTCACGCGGGATATCCACACTTTCGGCAACCTGCTTTATCTTCTTCAGCTCTATGCTGCGGGCTATTTCAATGTCCGATTTCATACAGAGTCTTTTCTTTAAATAACAACTTTAATGTTTTGAAAGTTGCAAAAGTACATTTTTTGTAGCAAACCACATCAAGGTAGAAATACTTTTATTACATTTGCAAGAGACAAAAACATGGTTCATCTTATGAATAAATCTGAATTGGATGTTACTTATTTCATCTCGTTCTGCATAGAGCAGTATAAAAAGAAGAACTCTATGCAGGGAAGGGAGGTAATGGAGTTGTTTGACAGATACGGAGTGTTACAATAGAGGCACTAACCTATCTCAATTATATTAAAGCAGAGGAGGTATACTATGAATAGAAAAATTACAGACAATAACCTATATTTATTGCTACCCTCCAAAGTCAGTCTGTTCAATTGCTTGAAAAGGAAAACACCCAATATTGGCATTACGGTCCTGTCGCATTGTATGAAAGTTTCATTAGAGAACGGGAATAATTTGATTATCATTCCATCAGTTTTCCCAGTTTCTCCAACAAACTGCCTTTCCCGTAACCGGACCACATCTCTACAACCTCTCCCTCCGGAGATAAAAACACATAGCGGGGAATGGAGCCTGCGCTATACTTGGCATACAATCCGTGATTGCCTTTCAAGTCATTCAAGTTCCACCAACTGATGGCATGATGGCGCGAAGCTATCTCCCAATTTGTTTTGTCATCAATGCTTATACTTACTACCTCCAAACGGTCTTTATACTTTTGGCTGATTTCCTTCATCTCCGGCAAAGCCTTGAGGCAAGGACCGCAACCACGGCTCCAGAAATCTATCAGCACCGCTTTCCCCTTGAAATCGGACAAGCGGTGTACGTTTCCTTGCAAGTCAAACAAGTCACCATCCGCAGCTTGCTCTTGGGTAGCAACCGTCTGGGCAGGAAATAGATATGCCCGGATATCCAGAGCTTCCGGTGTCTCGCGCTGTTCATCGGTAAGTCTGGCATATAACTCCTCTACTTCTTTGCGATAGGGATATCCCTTGGTGTACCTCACCCCTATCGCCAGACTTTTCAGTTTATCCATCCATACCTCCTCTATCGGCAACTGCTTCATGCGGGCTATAACATTGGAATCTATGCGGATATCCAAATCATTTTCTACTTTCTCCAAGCTGTCACGTAGAGCAACGACCTTTGCCAACACCTCCTTATCATCCGGTTTCCGGGGATATTTGCGCATCAATCGCATGTGCTCCATTCTATTCTCCTGATTATGGTTCCATAAATCCCGTGAATCGTTTACAAAAAGCTGCCATATCTTCTGTTGCGGCATTTCACTTTCCACCTGCCAGGTGTAGATGTTCATATCCTCGCCCGTCAAGCGGATATGGGAACCTTCCTTAGCCCAAAGGGACAATCCCATACTATACAGATTACCGTCACGAATCATCAAACTCAAACGTTCTGTATCTGTTTTAGAGATAGGTATTTCAAAACGAAAACTGTCTCCCTGAAGGGTATCTGTTGCAATACTGTTTCCCACGTCTCCTTCCATCCGAAATAGATTCAGGCAGACTCCTTGCTTCACATTCTTTACTTTTCCTTCAATGACACAAGTACCTTGCGCCTGCATACAAACGCTTACTAATAACAGAAATACAGCGCTTACTACCTTCCTGCAGTTCATATCCTTTATCGATTTTGATTAACAATGAACAATGATACTAAGAATAAAAGGAATTACGAAAATATCGTAACCCCTTTTATTCATATTTAACATCGACCTTTTTTATTGTAACTATTCAGCGAATAATTACTTTTTATTTGAACCGCGACGTATCCACCGCCTCCCGTTGCTTCTCCTTATATCCTCCGAATTTATAGGTAAACGATACGCCGAATTCGCGGAAGCATGAGTAATGATTCGTCACATTCTGCGTCTTGAAACGGATGCGGGGAGAAATCTGTCCCGTCTCAAAAATATCGTTGCAGTAGAGGTTGAGGATGGCTTTGTTCTTGGCAAAGCCGTAGCGCAGGGCAATATTCACATTGCCCGACGTAGGCAGGTCGTAAATACCCTGAATGGCTTTACTATGCACAAAGCCGGTCACCGTCAGCTTCAAGTCGGGTTTGGTGGAGAGAGTAAAAGTATTGCTCATCTGGGCAATGCCATAGCATTGCTTTCTGTCGAAAGGAATATCCCAGAAATCACCATCCTTTTCGCGGTGCCACAAGCCTATGAGGGTAAGGCGAGAATTCAACCAATCCTTCACCTTAAATGGGATAGAGGCTTGTATTCCTGCTTGTTGCTGATAATCAAAATTGAGTGTCTTGTAGATTTCAACCAGACGTTCGGAGGATTGGTAGAGTGTCTGTACAGAGTAGTCCTTGGTGTGGTTGAACCAGGCGCTGAAGATGTATTTGCTCTTCAAAATATAGGTCATTTTCAGCTCATACTCTTGTGCCGGTTTCAGCAACGGATTACCATGCAGCTCAGAGTATCCACCGCCGATGTAAGAGACGGCATCCTGCACCGCCCAGTAGTCGGGATAGTCCTTGTCGCTGCTCAGAGAGAGCTGAAGGATATGTCCCGGTGCCGGCATATAGTTCAAGTTGACGATGGGATACCAGTCCCACTGGTTCCAGACGGGAGTCTTGTAATGCTCCACAGCCAGGGAAGCGTCCAAAGCGAGTTTGTCGCCGAAACTCTTGCTGAAACCTGCATAGATATTCCAGGTCTGTTCGCGGCGGCGGGACTTCATATTGCTTAAGGCATCTGAGGAGGTCAGTTGTTCGCCGGTTTCGGGGTCGTAATAATATTGGTAGCTGTTGTCGATGCTGGTAGTATAGATGGCTCCGTAATTCAAATCCCAACCTTTTCCCAGACTATGCTCCTGGGCCAGAAAGAATTTCCATCGGTTGATGCGTTGGCAATCTTCGGTGTAGAAGTCAAGTTCCTCATCCTGCATGCGGCTATGCAGCAACTGGTCGGACGGGGAACGGTAGTAGGTCAGTTCGGCACCGGCTTTGAGGCCGAAAGGGGTACGATAGTCCAGACGGCCGTTGTGCAGCCAGTCGGTGCTATTGCCATGAGTTGTGGACACCTGCGTGCCCGTCACGCCCGTCCAGTTGTGGGAGGTGGAATAGCCACCGTTATAGACGAAACTCAGCTGATGGTCCTTGGCGATGTTATAGTCCGCCCCTACCCTGAAATTATGGGTATGGCTGCGGCCACGGCCCACCTCATCTGTTGTCATGGGGTGAACCGAGCCGTCTGCCAGAGTGTGCACAGCCTCTTTGTCGGTAGTAGAGTAGCCCCGGCCATGACTGTGCGAGTAAAGAAAATCTGCTGAGAATTTATTTTTGCTGAAGAGCAGGCTGGCGCGTTCCTCAAAGCCTTCGTTATGCTTCTGGCGATACTTGGCATAGAGTTCGCCTTGCCAGGAGCCGGAGCCGCCTACCGATTGTTTCAGGGTGATATTGATCAGTGCGCCACGCACCTGGTAGCGTGCAGGGGCGTTGTACATCACTTCCGCCTTCTCTATGCGGCTGGCAGGGATGCTGCGCAGCAAGGAATAGAGCTGCTCTGTGCTGAGGGTGGTTACTTTGCCGTCCAGGATAACGGTGACTCCCTGGCCTGCCAACTGCAGCCCGCCATTCATCTCGATGACGCCGGGAAGCTCTTTCACGGCATCGTAGGCATTGTCTACAGGGAGGTTCCGGATAAGGCGGGGCAGGTCGTACACCAGCTTGCCTTGCGCTGCCTTAACGATGGGGCGTTCACCGGTAATCATCACTTCCGGCAAGGTCTGATAAAGACTGTCCAGACGGGCATCGGTCGTGATAAGGCTGTCGGCGCTGAGGATGCGGTTGTCGTCCGCACCGGAGGTGGTTGCAGTACCGTTGTTCTCTTGTGCCGAAAGGCTGATGCTCAAAGCACAGCATACAATAGGGAGTAAATAGAATCGTTTCATGTTCTTCTTTTTATTTATGTTTATATTCTTCTTCTGCAAATCTTCGTCTGCAAAGTACGGCAGAATCAGCAGAAACTTGTGTTATCAGCGGCTTACCAAGTGTTATCCAGTGTTATCGGGAGTGTTATTTAGTCTTATCGGATGATAGGTTTCACAATATTAATCTTACCTTTGTATGTATAAAAGTAACCGGAAACAAACATGAAACTGCCATTCAAATATATTGCCATACTTGTCATCGTCTCCCTGGCCGGTATCTTCGCCTACCAAGCCTACTGGCTGACGGGGCTCTACCATACCATGCACAGTGAAATGGAAAGGGACATCACCGAAGCCATGCGCATGAGCGACTATAACGAAATGATGATACGCGTGGATAAAATGAAGCAGGACGACATCAACCACGGTGAAGTCAGCGTATCAGCCGGATACAGCGATGACGGAAAATCATTTGTCCGTAGCAGTACCACCATCTCCCGTGAAGATTCTTTGGACAACGCTACCCTGCACGAAACCTTCATGCCCAAAGGAGACAGTGTTTACGTGACCCACCCGAACGATTCAACCCGCGTGGAAGTCAGTGTCAGGAAGAACGTTCCTTTGCTCACCAAAGAGGATAGTGTGCTTTTCATCGACCAGTACAGGGAAACGGATAAAGTCCGTTGGATGTCTGCCGATTCTGCCCGAGAGCCTCTGGAAGAAGCAGTCAGGGACTCAGACAGCTCTCCCCAATCCGCATTGAGTGCCAAAGAGAGACTGGATGTGATTTTGCGCGACCAAAACAGTATGCTGGAACTCGCCACCTACTTCCAGCGCGGACTGCATTCGGGACTGGACATCATTTCCGACCCCGACGTAGTGCTTTATGGACAGCCTGCTGAGCTTCATTCCTGCACGACCGTAACATCAATCTTCCCCATAGGCTGCTACATCTTCACAAAGGCAGCAAATGGGACTCTACCATTCTCTATATAGATACATTGGTAAACATCGGTACCCCCGGCTATGTGCCTACCTCAAAAGCCGTGGAATATAATTATTCTTTCGACATCAATACAAATCAAAGCTACCGTCTCATCATGGAACCGGCCGGCATGTTGGTCTTGCGACAAATGTCGGGCATTCTCACCACATCATTCGTTATTCTGATCGTACTCGCTTTCTCCTTCTGGTTCTTGATACGCACCATCCTGAAACAGAAGACACTGGAAGAGATGAAGAGCGATTTCACCAACAACATCACCCACGAACTGAAAACCCCCATCGCCGTAGCATATGCCGCCAACGACGCTCTGCTCAACTTCAACCAAGCGGAGGAAAAGGCCCAACGCGACAAATACCTGCGTATCTGCCAGGAACAGCTTCAGCGCCTCAGTGGACTGGTTGAACAGATACTTTCCATGAGTATGGAACGCCGCAGGACTTTCCGCCTGCACCCGGAGGAGTTTGCAATACGTGATATTCTGGAAACGCTCATCGAACAACACAAGCTGAAAGCGGAAAGCTCCGTCCATATATCGGTGGACATCGAACCGGAAGATCTGAGCGTACTTGCCGACCGTACGCATTTCAGCAACATCATCAGCAACCTGATAGACAACGCCATCAAATATTCGCATGGAGAAGCCGAAGTGACCATCCATTGCCGCAAGGTAACCGTCGAAGGGCAGAATGAACAGACTGAAATCTCCGTCAGCGACCACGGTATCGGTATTGCTCCCGAGAAGCAGAAGCACATCTTCGACAAATTCTACCGCGTACCCACGGGTAATCTGCACGATGTGAAAGGCTATGGGCTGGGATTGTTCTATGTGAAGACCATGATAGAGAAGCATGGTGGCAGCGTATCGGTAAAGAGTGAGTTGGGAAAAGGAAGTACCTTTACGATAAGGATATGATAACATTATTTGTTAGGGTACTTTACATTACTTGTTAAGGAGCTTTACATTACTTGTAACAAAAGCGACAATTATGGAAAAGATAACCGTACTTCTGGTTGAGGACGAACAGACCCTCGCCATGATTATCAAGGACACATTGGAAGGGCAGAACTTCATCATCCACACCGCAGCAGACGGTGAAGAGGGATTGCGCAAGTTCTTCGACCTCCGCCCCGACGTGCTGGTGGCAGACGTGATGATGCCCCGCATGGACGGCTTTGAAATGGTGCGCCGCATCCGGCAGACCGACAAACAGACCCCGGTACTGTTCCTTACCGCCCGCTCCGCCATCAACGATGTGGTGGAAGGGTTTGAGCTGGGTGCCAACGACTACCTGAAAAAGCCTTTTGGAATGCAGGAACTCATTATCCGCATAAAGGCCCTGGTAGGCAAAGCTTTCTCCTTTACAGAAGAAAAGCCCAAAGAAACTACCGTTTTTGAAATCGGTGACTACCGTTTCAATTCCGTCACTCAACGACTTGCTTTTGCAGGCAGCACCCCGACTTCACCTAACGCGGATACGGAAGTGGAACTCTCCCACCGCGAGTCCGAAATACTGAAACGCCTTTGCGAGAACCGCAACCAGGTGGTCAACACCCAGAACGTATTGCTCGACCTCTGGGGAGACGACAGCTTCTTCAACTCCCGCAGTCTGCATGTGTTCATCACCAAACTGCGGCATAAACTGGCCGGAGACGAGCGCATCCGTATCGTCAATGTGCGGGGAATAGGATATAAACTAATAGTGAACTAAACTAAAACTAAACTACTATTTATGAGAAAGTTATTATTCATCACTTTTATCTGTTCCTCACTCTGCGCCTATGCACAGAGCGAGATTCCGGAAGACACAATAAAGAACCGGCCTCCCGTAAAGAAAGAGCAGATTCCCTTTTCTCCAAAAGAGAACAAGCGTACGGGCCTTGATGAAAGCCAGCCCCAACAAAGTCTGCAGGGCGAACAGCAGGAAGAGATAAATCTCCATCTCCCTCCCTCCGACTATGTGGAGCCCCTGCCCTGGACGGACATGAAGAAGATACACTTTCAGAAGAACATCTTTGAATGGGACTTCCAGCGTTTCGCCGATTTCCTGCTCTCGCCGGAAGTCGTACTGACGATGTACGGCAGCCATAACACCTATCCTGCAATGGGCTCCATCATGCAGGCTGGCGCAGGAATTACTTATTACAGTCCCGACGGACATTGGGAACTGAGCGGCGGAGTGTATGCCGCCCACTATTCCATCTCTACCCCCTCCTCCATTGCCGGCGCCCGGTATGCCAAAAGGGATGCCCCCCGGGGTACCCAATGGGACGTAGGTTACAATGCCTCCGTATCCTACCGCATCAATCCCTACATGCGCCTGCATGCCTTCGGCCAGTATTCGGGCTACGGGAGAAGCAACTCCTTTCATGGATATATGAACCCGATGTATCCGCAAAGCGGTTATGGCATGGTACTGGAACTGAAAGTGACGGACTGGCTCGACCTCAACGGAGGCCTGGAACGGAGCTACGACCCCACCAAAATGAAATGGGTGACTTCGCCCGTCTTCGCCCCTACCATTCGTATAAAGAAATAGAAATAATACAAAGATATTTCCGGAAATAGAGGGAAACGAGTATCTTTGTTCAGTCCGCCCCTATGCGGCAGACAGCAACTGAAATTGTGAACAAAGAACTATGAAACGAATCTTCTTCTGCATCATCATTTTACTTGCAGGCATGTCATCCGTCAGCGCACAGAGCGAGATGCCTGCCGATACGGTACGTACTGCAGTACATGGCGAAGCGTCTCCCGAAGGCATGTCTCCGTCTGAAAAGGAGCTTCTGCCGGGCGTGAAGAATTACGACGGCTTCCTGCTGGATATGGGGCTGATGAATCTGTCTGCCCCCACTCTTCCCAAATTCACTTTGGAGATACCGGATGCCAGCAAGGACTACAGCCGCATCTTCCGGTTGAACCCGAACGTGACTTATTCACAAGGCCTTTCGAACATATTCTCACTCAGCAACTCCCGGTATTTCAGTTCGAATCCCTTCGGACTGACGGGCTTCTGGGGCTCTACTGACAACCTGCAAATGGGAAGTTTCACTTTGAAGAACGGCATGCGCATCCATACGTACGGCGAATATGACAAGGACGGCTGGAAAGTGCCCAACCCTTCCGCACTGCCTTGGGAAAAGAACAATTTCAAAGGGGCGTTCGAGCTGAAATCAGCCAACGGAGCCTTTGGCATACGCATCGAGGTGCAGCAAGGCAGGCATGTGCCCTATTGATGCCCACACCATTTAACAACCAAAGTCAATGGCAAGAAAGAAAATACTGGTGATAGGTGCCAACGGTTTTACCGGCAGGCGCATCCTGGATGATTTGTCCCGCAACTTGTCTTATCAGACAACGGGCTGTTCCCTGCACGACGACATCTGTCCCCATTCGGGCAACTATCGCTTTATCCGCACGGATATATGCAACCGCCAGGCGGTGGAAAAGCTTTTCCAGGAAGTACAGCCGGATGTTGTAATCAATACCTCCGCCCTCTCCGTCCCCGATTATTGCGAAACGCACCATGCAGAAGCGGATGCCGTCAACATCACTGCCGTAGAGCATCTGGCAGAATGCTGTGAGGCGGGAGGCAGCCGTTTTATCCATCTTTCCACCGACTTCGTTTTCGGTGGTGATACGGACCGACCCTATACGGAGGAGGATATTCCCGCTCCCGTTAATTATTACGGCTACACCAAACTGGAAGGTGAGAAACGTATCGCTGCCGTTTGCAAGGATTATGCCATCGTGCGTGTAGTGGTGGTGTACGGTGCCTCCCTGCCCGGACAGCATGGCAATGTGCTCCAACTGGTGGCAAACAGATTAAGGAACAATGAGGAAGTGTTCGTCGTGTCCGACCAATGGCGTACGCCCACCTTCGTGGGAGACGTGTCGCAAGGAGTGGAGAAGCTGATAAATCACCCGCAAAACGGCATCTACCACCTCTGTGGCAGCGAGTGCCTGACCATTGCAGACATCGCTTATCGGGTAGCGGACGTATTGGGACTGAATCGCTCGCTCATCCGTCCCGTCACTACGAAGGAGATGAATGAAAAGACGCCACGTCCCCGTTTCAGCGGGCTGAGTATAGAAAAGGCACGCCGGGAACTGGGATATCGACCGCATACGCTGAAGGAAGGAATAAAGCTGATGTTCGGATAGTAAATAATGCAAGTTCGGATGGCAGCAGATTCGACTACAGCAACTCCGGCTCTGCCAGTCCTTTCTCTTTGCGATACACACGTACCATCTCCAGAATCACATCTCCATATTTCTCCACCCCTTTCTTTCCGAAATACGGAATGCGTACAAGCATGGCCTTATCCGAAGGAAGCAGATTGCTGATACCCAGAATTGCCTTCTGCTGAATGACGGTATATACGGGCAACCCTAATGCGGAAGCTTCTGCATTGCGCCATGCCACCAAGCGGTTGTAAAGTTCCGGATGCAACACATCCGTGGGTACTTCAACAGCCGCAGCATCGCGTTTCCGCTCACGCGGACGTTTCTCTTTATCAGCCTGCTTACTGCTTCCCTGCCCTTCTTTGGCAGCAGCACTTCTCCCTTTGCCTTTACCCTTCTGCGAAGCCGAATCGTCAATGGAAAGCAGTGCTTTCTGCTTCAAGTATCCTGCCACATGGAAACCATTCTCCAGTACATAATCCAGCAAATCAGTCTTCAAGTCAAACATTGCCTCCAGTTCCTCCATGGCATCCCGGAGCTTCTTCTTCAACTCTTTATTGTCGGAAGTTACCGTACTCGCCATCACCGCATCCAGCGGTTGCAACTGCTCTTGAAAATAAGTGGCGGCAGAGTGTATGCGCCCCTGCAAAGTCGGGTCGGCTGCATAGTCCTGCGCAGTATCAATCAGACGGGTATACTGGATACCGAACTTCTGGGCCACTTTCGTCACTTTGTCGTGAAAACGTTCCACTTCCTCCTTGCAGGCTGCGAGTTGCTTGGGAAAGAGCTTGTACAAGTGCTCGTCTATCAGCCGCACATACCGCCGCAAAGCCTGCTCCATGGGCTGGAAATCGAACAAGCCCGACAGCAGTTCCAGGAAATAGGTCTGCTGCAAGGAACGGAAGCGTTTCTCATCCGGCTCGTTTCTCCGTGCCTCCATCGTGAAGGTTTCCACTGCATTGTCATTGATTATGGCTCTTGCAGAAAGCGGGGCACTGAGCACCACTCCCTCCAATGTCTTGCAGCGGCTCAGGGCCACATACGTCTGCCCATGCGCAAAGGAGGCGCTGGCATCAATCACGGCACGTTCAAACGTCAGTCCCTGGCTTTTGTGGATGGTAATTGCCCAAGCCAGTTTCAACGGATACTGCCGGAATGTCCCTTCAATATCTTCTGTAATCTCCTTGGTTTCCTCATCAAGCACATACTTGGCATTCGTCCACTCTTCCTCCTGAAGTAAGAAGGTAGCGTCGCTTCCCTTGCTGCGCACTTCAATTCCATCTGCCGACACGGCTGTCACCTCTCCAATCATGCCATTGTAGTAACGGTGTTCGCCGGAGGTGTCGTTCTTCACAAACATTACCTGGGCACCGCGTTTCAGTTCCAGCACCTCATCCGTAGGATAGGAATATTCGGGAAACTTTCCGTCAATCTTGGCGCGAAAGGCATACGAGCGTCCCGGAAGTTGTTCCAGCTCATGGTCATTAATCCGTTGGGCCTGATAATTGTGGGTCACCAGGCGGATGTATCCTTCTTCTTTATCAGGTACGAAATTGGGAATATACCGGCGGTTCAAGGCTTCCAGCACTTGTCCGTCACAACGGTTTTCGCGAATGCGGTTCAGTAATTCAAGAAAAGTCCCATCGTTCTGCCGATAGACTTTCTTTAGCTCTATGGTGCAATATTCCGTCTGCTTCAAGGCCTGGCTGGAAAAGAAATAGGGCGTGTCATAGTATTTGCGCAGCATCTGCCACTCATCGTCTTTCACTACGGGAGCAAGCTGCTGAAGGTCGCCAATCATCAGCAACTGCACGCCGCCAAAAGGTTTGTTCCGGTCGCGGAACCGCCTCAAGACGGCATCCACCGAATCGAGCAAGTCGGCACGGACCATACTGATTTCATCGATGACCAATAAATCTATACTGCGTATAATGTTGATTTTCTCTTTCCCGTAACGGAAACGGTAAGATGCTTTGCCATCCGCGCTGAATGAGCTTTCGGGCACATAAGGAGCGAAAGGTACTTGAAAAAAGGAGTGGATGGTGACACCGCCTGCATTGATAGCGGCAATTCCCGTCGGCGCAAGTACAATCATCCGTTTCGGACTCTCTGCCTTCAGTCTTCGCAGGAAAGTTGTCTTACCGGTACCTGCCTTGCCGGTCAAAAAAAGATGAGTGCCTGTGTTTTCAATGAATTGCCATGCAAGCGCTATTTCGGGATTATTCTCCATGGATATGTTTATTATTCAACCAATCCGCTCTCTCTCAGAATGATACGGATTTCATCAGTAGCCATATATGATAATAGGACAAAGATAGCGGTTATTTCGTTATCCTTGTCCTATTATTCCATTTATTTGTACCCATCCTGAGAAAGCCCTTTACGGGGCAATCCGGACTATTTCAAGCTACCGCCGATAATATCGAGCAGCTCATTCGTAATGGCCTGCTGACGGCTCTTGTTATACTGTTTCGTCAAATCCTGAATCAGCTCATTGGCATTGTCTGTCGCCGTCTGCATGGCAAGCATACGGGCAGCATGTTCCGAAGTATTGGAATCGAGAAGCACGGTAAATATCTTCTGACTCAACACTTTTGGCAGAAGTTCCGCTATCAACTCGCCGACGGAAGGTTCCACAATGTAATCATTATTGAAACTGCGGGCATCTTCCGGTACATCTTCTGCCGCCTCCTGCGCCACTTGCGTCAGGTCAATGGGCAGATAATTCTCGCGAAGCAGCACCTGCGAACCCATCGATTTGAAGTGGTGGTAAATCAGCTCCACATGGTCAATTTGCTTTTCCACAAACTCATGCATCAGCTTCTCCGCCAGCTCATACGCTTCAACGTACGAAGGCTTGTCTGCCATCAACTGATAGCTGCCTTGCGGCACATATCCCATTTTCTTGACAGCTTCCTCCACCTTTCTCCCAACGGGATATATCAGAATATTCTCCTTGCCCAGCGACTGGTAACCTTCCAAAGTCCGTTCCAGCATCTTCGCCACATTCGAGTTGAATGCACCGCACAAGGAACTATTGGACGAAAACGCCACGACCGCTACCCTCGTCACGGGCCTTTTCTCGGTATAGGGCGACTCGAAGGAAGCATCCGTACGCAGAAAGTTCGTCAGAATCTCATTCAGCTTCCGTTGATAAGGCAGCATATTCTCAATCCGCCCCTGCGCCTTGTGCAGTTTGGCAGATGCCACCATCTTCATCGCCGATGTTATCTGGCGTGTACTCTTGACGGAGCTTATTCTATTTTTACCTCTTTCAGTGAAGCCATATATCTATTTACGATTTACAATGTACAATGTACAATTTGCCATGCGGGTTATGGCGCAGCTAAATTGTAAATTGTAAATTGTCTAATTGTACATTACATGAATTGCCTTGCAACCGCCTCTGCCGTCTCCTCAATCTTTTTGCAGACATCGTCGTTGATGACACCTGTCTTTAAAACGTCGAGTACCTCCATGCGATAGTTCATCTCAAGAGACTCAAGGAAGTTGCGTTCAAACTCGCTGACCTTGTCCAAAGGAATATCCCTCAACAAGCCGTGTGTGCCGCAATAAAGAATGGCAATCTGCTTTTCTACCGGCATCGGACTGTATTGGGGCTGTACCAGCAGGCGCGTATTCTTCTGTCCCTTGTCGATGGTCAATGCCGTCACGGGGTCCATATCACCACTGAACTTGGTAAATGCTTCCAGCTCACGGTACTGTGCCTGGTCAATCTTCAATGTACCTGCCACCTTCTTCATCGCCTTGACTTGGGCATTGCCACCCACACGGCTCACGGAGATACCCACGTCAATGGCCGGACGGTTACCCTGGTTGAAGAGATTCGTATCAAGGAATATCTGCCCGTCAGTGATTGAAATCACATTCGTTGGGATATAGGCGGACACGTCTCCTGCCTGAGTTTCGATAATGGGCAATGCAGTCAGCGAACCACCACCTTTCACCTTGCCTTTCAGACTATCCGGCAGGTCGTTCATCTCGCGTGCCACTTCCTCCTGGCTGATAATCTTCGCTGCACGTTCCAGCAAACGGGAGTGCAGATAGAAGATATCACCCGGATAGGCCTCACGTCCTGACGGACGGCGCAGAATCAGAGACACTTCACGATAGGCCACCGCCTGCTTGGACAAGTCGTCATAGACCACCAGCGCATGACGGCCGGTATCACGGAAATACTCTCCGATGGCAGCCCCTGCAAAGGGAGCGTAATACTGCAATGCAGCCGGGTCTCCCGCCGTAGCAGCCACCACAATGGTATAGTCCATCGCACCGTATTGGTGCAGGGTATTCACAATAGAAGCTACGGTAGAACCTTTCTGGCCAATGGCTACATAAATGCAATATACCGGATCACCTGCTTCAAAATTGGCACGCTGGTTGATGATGGTATCGATGGCAATGGCTGTCTTACCGGTCTGGCGGTCACCGATAATCAGCTCACGCTGTCCGCGACCAATAGGTATCATGGCGTCCACAGCCTTCAGACCGGTCTGAAGCGGCTGATTCACCGGCTGGCGGAAGATGACTCCCGGTGCCTTACGTTCCAACGGCATTTCATAAAGTTCTCCGCCTATCAGTCCTTTGCCATCAAGCGGCGCACCCAGAGGGTCTATTACACGGCCCAGCATACCCTCTCCCACCATGATGGAAGCAATACGCTTGGTACGCTTTACAATGAAGCCTTCCTTGATTTTATCCGTAGGGCCAAGCAACACAGCACCCACATTATCCTCTTCGAGGTTCATCACAATGGCCTTGATGCCGTTGTCGAACTCCAACAACTCGTTGGCTTCGGCATTGCGCAACCCATAGATACGGGCTACACCGTCACTGACTTGCAGTACCGTGCCAATCTCGTCCAACTGTACGCGAGTGTCAATCCCTTCCAGTTGCTTGCGGAGAATATCGGAGACTTCGCTTACTTTTATATTTTCAGACAACATCTTAGTATTTACTATTTTACGATTTACTATTTACTATTTGAAAGAACCCGAATCATATACCGTTTTGACCTCTACAACTTACGCATCACAAGACTATTAAATAGTAAATTGTAAATTGTCAAATTGTAAATCATACGATCCTTCTATTCTTATCAATAAACTGCTGTTTCACTTTCTTAAGCTGCGTAGCAATACTGGCATCCAGACGGAAGTCGTTGATGTCGAAGATAAAACCACCTTCAATGGAGGGATCCACTTCAGTCTGCAGCTCCATGCTGGCATGCAGCAGGGCGGAAGCACTGTTATGGATACGCTCCCGCACTTCCTGGCTGACGGGAACGGCTGTTATCAGCTTTCCTACACCGATATGCTTGTCTTTCCGGTACAAATCCAGAAAACTCAGGCAGATGTACTGGAGAAAGTTTTCCCGCCGGTTCTTCAACACCAAGGTCATGAAACGTGCAAACTCACGGCCCGCAGGAGCATCCCCCACAGCAGCGGTACAGATAAGTGCGAACTTCTCACGTATCGTCAGGATGGGGTTTTCCAATGCCATGCACAAATCCGGATGTTTCCTGAAGCTACGGGCAAGCATACAAAACTCCTTGTACAGAGTATCTTCTACCCCCATGCTCTTGGCATATTCCATCAATGCTTTCGCATAACGCATCGAAACGATTCCTATATCCATTTCTTTGAGAATTAATTGTTTCTACTTGCGGCCAGCACTTCATCCAACATCCGGTCTATCATCTCCATCTGTTCATGTTTCTCGTCCAGATTCTTGCGGATAATTTTCTCGGCTATATCTACGGACAAGACTGCCACCTGGCGGCGAATATCGCGGATGGCCTCTTCCTTCTCTTGCTGTATCTGCTTTTTAACTTCGTCCAGCTCCTTCTGCGCAGCGGCTTCCGCCTGCTTGCGTGCTTCGACGATAATCTTGTCACGCTCATGCATCGCCTCCCGCAGAATGCGTCCTTGTTCTTTGTTGGCAGCAGCAATCAACGCTTCACTCTCCTCTTTCAGTTTGGAGAGCTGGGCATTTGCTTCGCGTGCCACTTCCAAAGACTGGTCGATGTAGGTCTTGCGACCTTCCACCATCTTGGTGATAACAGGAAAACCGTACTTGGCAAGCACCACAAACACCACACCGAATGAAAGAAGCATCCAGAACAGCAGACCACTATCGGGTAATAACAATGACATAATTTTATTTACGATTTGACAATTTACGATTTACAATTTGGCTGCGCGGTGATGCTGCACGGACAAATTGTAAATGGTAAATGGTAGATTGTACATTATAAAAAGAACACCAATAAACACACAACTACTGCCAACAAAGCAACACCTTCAATCAAGGCAGCGGCAATAATCATGTTCATACGGATATCTCCGGATGCTTCCGGCTGACGGGCAATGGCCTCCATGGCAGAACCGCCGATTTTACCGATACCTACACCAGCACCAATAACAGCCAGACCAGCACCAATGGCTGCACCCAGTTTACTAACTCCCACACCTGCCGCAGCAGCTTGCAATAATACAGATAGTAACATAACTTTCAGTTTTTAAATGGTTATTTTATTAATATTTATATTCCCAATAATCGTATCATTTCACCGTCTTCTCCTTATGCTCTTCCTGCGCCAGACCGATGAACACGGCTGACAGCATGGTGAACACATATGCCTGGATAAAGGCAACCAACAATTCAAGTGCATTCATAAAGATATTGAACAGCACCGAGGCCACGGTAAGCGTTCCGTTCAAAGCAGGTCCCATACTGGCCGAGATGAATATCAGGCAGGTAAGCACCAGCATTGCCATGTGTCCTGCCAGCATATTGGCAAAAAGACGTATCATCAAAGCAAACGGTTTGGTAAAAATACCGAAGAACTCGATAAACGGCATCATGGGGACCGGCACCTTCAGCCACCAGGGCACATCCGGCCAGAAGATATCTTTCCAATAGGTCTTGGTTCCAAAGATATTCACGGCCAAGAAAGTGCAGATGGCCAATACCATCGTAATGGCTATATTTCCCGTCACGTTGGCCCCTCCGGGAAAGAAAGGAATCAGCCCCATAATGTTATTGATGAAAATAAAGAAGAAGGCCGTCAGCAAGTAAGGTGCGAATTTACGGTACTTCGGACCGACACAGCTCTTTATAATATCATCGTTCACCATCATGATAAACATCTCCATAAACCCGATGAAACCACCGGGAGCGGCACTTCCCTGCGGGTGCTTGCGATACCAGTGCGCCACACTTAAAATGATGACAAGCAGCAATGCACTGTTGATGAGCAAAGCCAGTGTCACCTTCGTGATGGAGATATCCAACGGGCGTATTTCGTTTCCGGTGGCATCATGCTCCACCAGCTTGCCTTCGTACTTGCTTCCTGCGGGAGCGATGGAAAAGCCTTCATAACTTCCACCGTTCTCCTCCAGACGTGAGGATAGAAAGACATGCCATCCGGTGGTAGAGCTATGCACTATTACCGGCAAGGGAATCGTAACGTGAGTTTCGCCCCACGTCGTGATGTGCCATTCGTAAGAATCGCCGATATGCCCGAAGACAATCTCCTTCACGTCCACCGTATTCTCAGCCCGCACCGTGGCGGGTAGCAACATGCCAAATGCCAACAGAACTACAGTCAGTATGTTACGCAATCTTTTCATTGTTACTTTTCTTTTTCTGTTTCTTGTTCGCCTCGAAAGTGAAGAAGAACCAGGAATCATAAATCAAATATATCAGATAGTTGGCTATAAACGTCAACAGAAACGCCCTGGCTTCCTCACGTACTGCAACGCAATAAACCAGCATCACAATCATGGAAACCAGCATTCTCATCACACGCATCAGCAGATAAATCTGCAACATTCGTCCCGGCATCCGGTGACGGCAGCTTTCGGTCATATTAATCATGAATATTCCGAAAACAAAGAAGAAAAGCGGAATCAGCGGATAACCGCCGAAATAGTGATGCGGATTTATCGAAAAGTACGTCCATCCGCCTACAATTCCTATCAATACCGTCAAGAGCGCTGTATGCAATAAGTAGTTTCTCTTAGTAATAGTCACGCCAACAACCTTTAATCTTCAATTTCTTATTTTTAATTGCCTATTGCTGTTCTATACAGACGGCAACCCTTCCGTTACTCATCTCTACGAATCCGCTTTGAATATCCAGCTCATGTTCCTCACCGTCCGTTGCGTAAACCAATGTCCCCGTTCCCAACGATGACACAATCGGTGCATGCTGCGGCAGGATAGAAAAAGAGCCCATAGTGCCCGGCAATGTAACACTTTCCACTTCCCCGTTGAAGAGTTCCTTCTCCGGTGAAACAATATTCAAATGCAACTTCTTCATTATCAAAGCTCCCAGAGTTTTAATTTTTAATCGTTTTTTCCCCTGCCTGTTCCAGTAGTTTCTTACCCTTCTCAATAGCTTCTTCAATGGTTCCCACATTCAAGAAAGCTGGTTCGGGCAGGTAGTCCACCTCTCCGTCAAGAATCATCTTGAAGCCTTTGATAGTATCCTCAATGGAAACCATTGTACCGGGGACACCCGTAAACTGCTCGGCAACGGCAAACGGCTGTGAAAGGAAGCGCTGCACACGACGCGCACGGTTCACCAACGTACGGTCGGCATCAGAGAGCTCCTCCATACCGAGGATGGAGATAATGTCTTGCAATTCCTTGTTGCGCTGCAATATTTGTTTCACACGTTGTGCCACTTCGTAGTGTTCCACCCCCACGATGTGTGGGTCAAGAATGCGTGAAGTGGATTCCAACGGGTCTACAGCAGGATAAATACCAAGTTCGGTAATCTTACGGCTCAACACCGTGGTGGCATCGAGGTGGGTAAATGTTGTAGCAGGCGCCGGATCAGTCAAGTCATCGGCAGGCACATATACAGCCTGCACGGAAGTGATGGAACCATTTCTCGTAGAGGTAATACGCTCCTGCATGGCACCCATTTCCGTTGCCAGTGTCGGCTGATAACCCACGGCAGAAGGCATACGGCCCAGCAAGGCCGAAACCTCGGAACCGGCTTGAGTGAAACGGAAGATATTATCAATGAAGAACAGAATGTCACGCGGACCGTCCGTCTCCGCTCCCATGTCACGGAAGGACTCGGCTACCGTCAACCCTGACAATGCCACGGACTGACGCGCACCGGGAGGTTCGTTCATCTGACCGAATATCAAAGACACTTGTGATTTGGCCACTTCGTCATAATCTACTTTGGACAAATCCCAATGGCCTTCCTCCATGCTCTTCTTGAATTCTTCTCCGTAACGGATAACACCGGATTCAATCATTTCTCTCAGCAGGTCGTTGCCTTCACGTGTACGTTCTCCTACACCGGCAAACACAGAGAAGCCGTGCTGCTTCTTCGCAATATTATTGATGAGCTCCTGGATAAGCACTGTCTTGCCTACACCGGCGCCACCAAACAGACCGATTTTACCGCCCTTGCTATAGGGTTCCAGCAAGTCGATAACCTTGATGCCTGTATAAAGTACCTCTTGTACGGTAGTCAAATCTTCAAACTTAGGGGGTTCGCGATGGATGGGATAAGCACCGGTACGGTCCAGTTCCTTCATGCCGTCGATAGAGTCGCCCACTACGTTCATCAGGCGGCCTTTGATTTGTGTACCTATCGGCATGGTGATGGGGCCTCCCAGCGGATGCACTTTCATACCTCTCTGCAGGCCGTCCGTACTGTCCATAGCAACAGTACGCACCGTGTTTTCACCAATGTGTTGCTGTACCTCTACAATCAGTCTTTTTCCGTTCGACCTTTTTATTTCCAGTGCGTCGTGAATACTCGGCAACATCATCTCTGCCTCCGTTCCTTCGAAATAGACGTCTACTACAGGTCCGATTACCTGTGAGATATGTCCAACAATCTGTGACATAAGCAATCTTTTTTATTCTATATTTCCTTAATTATTTTTCCCAATACTAAGTTGTAAGTCGCGTGTATCCTCTAAAACAAATCAGCCAAGTCGCGTCTTTCGTCAGCTATATAAGTACTCGTACCTATTAACGTTTGTCAGCAACGGTTTGTTCATCCCAATAGTTACATAAACAACAACGCAAATGTATAAACAATTTGCATGTAGTTGTTACCGTGTATAGCATTTTTTGAACAAAAAATACTATTTTGAACGATTAATACTACAATTGGAACAAATTGCTACAGACATGATAACGTCAGTTAACAATTGGCAAGAAAAGGAATTGCCCACCCATCTTATGAAAAACCACAGAATTGGCAATAAAGATTCCGTATATAATATACAAAAAAATAAGCCTTGTCTCTCGACAAGGATTATTCACAACACAAACACAAAATAAAACACGACAAAACTACTATGCAATCTTACCTGTCTATGCCGGGGAGGCATACGTACTAGTTACGGATATTCACATATACATAAACAGCTTCAGGCTGATTTGCACATTATAAACAAATGCGGGGAGGCATTTGTTTATTGCTTATTTGTTAAAAAACACAAATTCAAAGTTTGTCATTGAATACCTCGTTCACGAAGCTTCAACTGCCATTTCCATGCAGAAAGTAAAGTATCTTCAATACTTGTTTCTGCCTTCCAACCCAGTTCATTGTTTGCCAATTCCGGGTTTGCCCATACCTTCTCAATATCACCGGCACGCCGACCTACTATCTGATAGTTCAGTTTTACACCGGTAGCCTTTTCGAAAGCATTAATCAGTTCCAATACGGAAAGTCCACGACCCGTACCGATATTGAATACTTCCACTTTCTCCTTCTGCTTGTTCTCCAAGATACGGCGGATAGCCACTACGTGTGCTTTGGCCAAATCGACTACATTGATGAAGTCGCGGATACAAGAACCGTCGGGAGTATCATAATCGTCACCAAACACGCTCAGTTTCTCACGGATGCCGATAGCGGTCTGGGTAAGATAAGGAATCAAGTTCTGCGGTACACCGTTAGGCAATTCTCCCAGCAATGCTGTGGGGTGTGCACCTATCGGGTTGAAGTAACGCAACAAGATGGCGTTTATCGGAGCACCGGAAGCAACCGTATCACGTACAATCTCTTCATTGATTTGCTTCGTGTTTCCATACGGAGACTCAGCTTTCTTGATAGGTGCCTTTTCCGTTACCGGAAGCTCGTCCGGCTGGCCGTAAACTGTGCAGGAAGAAGAAAATACGATACCCTCCACTCCATGCTTCGGCATCAGTTCCAGCAGGTTAATCAGTGAAACCAGGTTATTACGATAGTAAAGCAACGGTTTCTGGACAGACTCACCTACGGCCTTGCTGGCTGCAAAGTGAATGATGGCTTTAATGCCTTTATATTTGGTAAACACAGCGTCAAGACCGGCATAATCCAAGCAATCCAATTTCTCGAATGCAGGACGGATACCCGATACCTTCTCTATGTTATCTACAACATCTGCGCTGGAGTTTGACAAATTATCAATAATAACAACTTCATAACCTGCGTTTTGAAGTTCCACCACCGTGTGAGAACCAATGTAACCGGTTCCACCCGTAACTAAAATTTTCTCTTTCATATTAAATATAGACAATTTAGCTTTTAGGTTATCAATACGCCACAAATGTAAGGAAATAAATTAATAAAAACAGAAAAAGGGGGGATAAATTTTAGCTTATCCCCCCTTCACTTTATTTCCGGTTTTTCTTCTTTAAATCTTCACAACCCCCGAAAAGCCCATGAATGCCATTGCCAGCAGTCCGGCCGTAATCAAAGCTATCGGAGTGCCCTGCATACCTTTCGGCACACTAACCAGGCTCATTTGCTCGCGCAGGCCTGCAAACAGTGTCAGTGCCAAGCCGAAACCAAGTGCCGTGGAGAATGCATAAACCACTCCCGTCAGCAAATCATAATCTTTTTGGATAACAAGGATGGCCACACCGAGAATACAGCAGTTGGTAGTAATCAACGGCAGGAACACGCCCAAGGCCTGATACAGAGAAGGAGAAACTTTCTTCAGGATAATCTCTACCATCTGCACCAATGCGGCAATCACCAGGATAAAGGTAATAGTCTGCAAATAGCCCAAATCAAAAGCGTCGAGCACATACTTCTGAATAAGGAATGTCACGATGGTGGCGATGGTGAGCACGAATGCCACCGCTGCCGACATGCCCAATGCAGTCTCCACTTTCTTGGAAACTCCCAAGAACGGGCAAATTCCCAAGAATTGCGACAATACGATGTTGTTTACAAAGATTGCCGAGATAAATATCAATATATATTCCATTTCTTTAATTTATTAATTGAAAAATGACAATCGATAATGAACCATTATCAATCATCCATTATCAAGCCTTCTTCATACTGTTGATTAAAGCAATGAGATAGCCCAATGCGATGAATGCACCCGGAGCAAGGACAAATACCAACATGCCGTATTCTTCAGGAAGGATACTCAAGTTGAATATCTTGCCGGTTCCCAGGAACTCACGCACGGCACCCAGCAATGTCAGTGCAATGGTAAAGCCCAAGCCCATGCCCAGACCGTCGAACAAGGAAGCCACCGGATTGTTTTTGGCAGCAAATGCCTCGGCACGTCCCAATACGATACAGTTTACAACAATCAGCGGAATGAACAAGCCCAGCGTGGCGTACAATGCAGGAACGTAGGCTTGCATTATCATCTGCAACAGTGTCACAAATGATGCTATGACCACAATGAATGAAGGAATACGCACCATATCGGGAATCAGATTCTTGATGGCAGAAATCACCACATTGGAACATATCAGCACGAACATTGTAGCCAGTCCCATACCCATACCGTTGATAGCAGAGGAAGTGGTACCCAGTGTAGGACACATACCCAGCAGGAGTACAAACGTAGGATTCTCTTTGATAATCCCGTTCATCATAACTTTAAAATTATTCATATCTTCTACTCCTTTCTTATTTAGCGCTGAGTGTATCCACAGCTTCGGGAGCTGCGGAATCAGCAGGTTGTTCAACATTCTTTTGAGTAGCGCCGGTAGTGCCGTCGGCAGTTTCCTGACCGGCATAGGCAGCATAAGCCGCATTCACTGCATTCAAAAAAGCACGTGAAGTGATGGTAGACGCTGTAATGGCATCTACTTTACCACCGTCCTTGCTCACTGTCAATGCCGCTTCACCCGGATTCATGCCGGTGATGTCACCTTTATTGCCTTTCTTGAACCAGTCGGCAGCTTTGGAGCCCAACCCCGGAGTTTCCACATGCGACAACAAGGAGTAGTCGATGATTTTGCCTTCGGCATCGAAACCGACCAACACTTTCAGCTCACCGCCAAAACCCATGGCAACAGCTTCCACAGCAGCTCCGATATATTCTCCGCCTTTGGTGGCAGGATATACAGAATACTGTACTCCGTTTACTTCCTGCATCTTCTTCTCGGCGATGGGGTCATTGTCGAAGCCCGGAACCACCGCACTTACGGCATCGCTCAAGGTCTTTGCATTGGCCTGCGCAATGGGCTCCTTCGTCAATTCGTTTACATAAGCCAGCAGCGCTACGGAGATTGCGGTAACGCCCGTAAGTACCAGCAACATATTCTTCAAGGATGATTCTAACTTTTTCATTTCTTCTTCGCTACCTCCCCAAAGCGTTTAGGTTTAACATAGGTGTTGATGAGCGGAGTGAACGCATTCATAATCAGAATGGCAAACGACATACCCTCCGGATATGCACCGAACAGACGGATGATGACAGTCAGCAGGCCGATGCAAACACCATAAATCAGCATACCTTTGTGGCTCATCGGAGAAGTCACGTAGTCCGTAGCCATAAAGACAGCACCCAGCATCAGACCACCGGACAACAACTGTACGACCGGGGATACATAAAGTTCCGGATTGACCAGATACATGATACCAGAGAACACGAATACCGTCACCAGAATAGATACCGGAATGTGCCAGGTGATGATTTTCTTCCACAGCATGTAGAACAAACCAAGCAACAGCGCCAAGGCACTCACCTCACCGAGACATCCTCCATTATTACCTATCAGAAGGTCGAAAGCTCCCGGAAGGTCGCTCAGGGACATGCCCGGAGCACCATTGATGACACCTTTCATAATAGCCAGTGGCGTAGCAGCCGTCGTGGCATCCGTATAGGCTGTCAACTGGCCTACAGCCGGCCATGTCGTCATCTGCACGGGGAATGAAAGCAACAGGAACACACGTCCTGCCAGTGCAGGGTTAAAGGGATTGCAACCCAAACCTCCGAGGACATCTTGCCTACCCCGATGGCAAACAAGGCGCCGAGGATGATTATCCAGATGGGCAGGTTGGAAGGCAGGTTAAAGGCCAGCAACACACCGGTAATGATGGCAGAGCCGTCGGTGATGGTTGTGGTCTCTTTTTTCATGAGGAATTTGCCGATGGCCCATTCAAAGAACAAGCAGGCTGCTACGGAAGTGGCCGTAACAATCAGCGCACCCAGTCCGAAAAAGTAAAGCGAAACGAGGAATGCCGGAATCAATGCGATAAGCACACCGTACATATTCTTCTTCACGCTGTCACCGCCGTGAACGTGGGGCGAAAGGGATACGATTAATTTATTCATACTTCGTTATTTTTTAGCTTGACGTGCACGGATCATCGCTCCTACCTTACCCTTACCCAAGCGGATATAATCCAGCATCGGACGGTTGGAAGGACAAGTGAACTGGCATGAACCGCATTCTATACACGACATAATGTCTTCTTTCTCTACTCTTTCAAAATCTCCGTGGGCCGAAACGGTAGCCAGCAGATACGGCTCCAACCCCATCGGGCAGGCTCCCACGCACTTGGCACAACGGATACAAGGCTGTACCTCGCCGCGCTTGGCTTCCTTCTCGTTCATAATCAGAATACCGGAGCTGCCTTTGGCAGTCGGTACATCCGTATTCACCAGAGCTTTACCCATCATCGGGCCACCGCCGATAATCTTGCCCGTATCTTCGGGCAGGCCGCCGCAAGCTTCAATCAGCTGCTTCATCGGCGTACCGATACGTGCCAGGAAATTGGACGGCTTTGCCAGCGACTTGCCCGTCACGGTAATGACACGCTCAAACAGAGGTTTGTTCTTCTGTACGGCCTGGTAAACGGCAAATGCGGTACCCACATTCTGCACCACAGCTCCCGTGGAGATAGGCAGCGCACCGGCTGCAACCTGGCGACTGATGACAGCATCAATCAACTGCTTTTCACCACCCTGCGGATATTGTACCTTCAAGGGTACCACCTCGATACCTGCATAGCTGGAAGCGACTTTCGTCATCAGCTGGATGGCATCGGGCTTATTGTTCTCAATGCCGATGAATGCCTTGTTCACCTTTACCGCCTTCATCAAAATGGATACACCTACCATAATTTCTTCCGCATGTTCCAGCATCAGCTGATGGTCGGCAGTCAGATACGGTTCGCACTCTACGGCGTTGATGATGACACACTCTGCCTTGAATGCAGGAGGAGGGCACAACTTGACCTGCGTAGGAAAGCATGCACCACCCAGACCTACAATACCGGCATCGGCGATTTTCTTCACGATTTCCTCGGAAGTCAGACTGCATTCCTTCACCAACGTTTCGGAACGGTCAATGGATTCTTCCCATTCATCCCCTTCTACGTCAATGAATATAGCAGGCTTGGCGTAACCGCTGGCATCGACAATCGTGTCAATCTTAGCGACTTTCCCGCTGACAGACGAATGAATGGCTGCTGATACAAAACCGCCGGGCTCGGCAATCTTTGTACCCACTTTCACAACATCACCTTTGGCAACGATAGGCTTGGCAGGAGCACCGATGTGCTGTCCCAGCAAGATAGCGGCCTTGGCCGGAATCTCTGCCTTGATGATAGGCTGATGTGCTGAAAGTTTATTTTCGTGTGGATGGACTCCACCAATTGAAAATGTCTTCAACATACAATTCTGTATTTTTAGTCGTTTATTTACTTTATTAATTCATACCTCAACTTGGGAAGTCTAAACCTCCGCTTTAGGAGTCTCAACCTCAGCTTTAGGAACTGCAACCTTTACTTGGGGAGCTGTATCGTCAGCCTTCGGTTTGCGCGGCGGGAAGTTGAGGGCAATGATTGTGTTTTGCGGACAAGCTTCCTCGCACTTGCGACAGGATTTGCACTTATTGGGGTCAATGTAAGCCAGATTGTTTTCCAGCGTGATAGCCTCGAACGGACAAACCTTCACACACTTGCCGCAACCGATACATGCCACGGTACAAGCCTTGCGTGCTACGGCCCCCTTGTCCTTGTTTACACACTGTACGTAAATACGACGTGATTTCTTGCCTTGAGGACGGATTTCAATAATAGATTTCGGACAAGCCTTGGCACAAGCTCCACAAGCCGTACACTTTTCCTCATCCACTTCGGGAAGTCCGGTCTCCGGATTCATGTGGATAGCATCGAACTGGCAGGCAGCCACACAGTCGCCGCATCCCAGACAGCCATAACTACAACCCGTTTCACCACCATAGAGAGAAGCCGCAATGGCACAACTCTTGGCGCCATCGTATTGGTTCACACGAGGACGGTTGGCACAAGTTCCATTACATCTCACCACCGCAACCATAGGTTCGGCAGCAGCGGCATCCAAGCCCAGAATCTCGGCAATCTTTGTCATGACGGGCTGTCCACCCACCGGACAAAGTTTACCATCCAGCGAACCTGCCTTTACGCAAGCATCTGCAAATCCGCTACAACCGGGGTAACCACATCCACCGCAATTTGCCTGGGGAAGCACCTCTGCTACCTGGGCAATCCGCGGATCTTCATACACGGCGAATTTCTTGGAAGCCACGTAAAGAATAGCGGCCGATACCAGCGCTATAACTCCCAATGAAATCACTGCAATCAGAATTACATTCATAAATTAGTTGTTTATTAATTATTTGTTTTATTATTAGTTAGTTCATCGGTCGTACGGAGAATGAGAACTTCTTACCCATCCGCGACTTGTTCAGCCACAATATATAATAGTAAGGTACAAGAAGTGCTAGCGAACAAAGCGCGGAACGCAGCTCGTCATTCCAGATAGCCATAAAGACAAATAGTGAGATTATCAGAATAAGGAAAGGAAATATAAAGGCAAACAGAACTGCCATCACTCCCATTGAAAGTTCGCCCGTCACCCATACACGGTCGCCGGGCTGGTAGGATGCGGCATTGGCATCGGCCACATCGACAAGTTTCTCTTTCGTATCCGCAGAGGTACAATGTCCCTTGACACTACACGAAGCGCACGCTGAAGTCTGGATGATTCTCACTTGGAGATGAGAACCGTTTATGTTTTCCACAATACCTTGATGTTTTATAGTATTCGCCATTTTGCAAAGTGTGCATTACAAATCGCGGCAAATTTACGCATTATTTGTGAACTGCAAACCTTTCCTATGCATTTTCTGTGTTCGTAAACGTGCTTTTTCTATGTTTTTATGTTTTTTCACCTGCCACAGACTACAAAAAGACAAAAAAACAGACGGTCTGTCAAGGAAAAACAGACCGTCTGACTAACCAAAACAGATAATCTGTTCACTCCGAACAGACCATTTGTTTATTTACCATTTATAATTGATACCGAAACTGAGTAATTCTTTTACCTGGAAATAGCTGTCCCCTTCCGTCGGCTTGGCACTGTCGTCATAGCGGGCGTGCACATAGAGCTTGGTGGAAAGATAGCGGTTCAGCACAAAGTTCACCGTGTTTTCCCATTCGATACGCGTCCACTCATAACTGGTCTGGAAGTCCAGGCGGGAATCCAGCGTAATGGAAGGAATGATGGTCCACGAAAGTGTAGGCTGTATCTGCGAACCGAAGTTATGCTTCACGCACTTGCCCTCCTCAAGACCGAAACTCACTTCATTCACACCCTTATTCCCCACATAGCGCAGCATGTACGTCAGCGGAGCCATGAAAACGGACAAGCTGAATTTCTGCTTCTTCAACTTGTAGTCCATACCGATACTGCTCGACCAGTCCGCCGGAGCAAAGAAAGCCGAAACCAGCTCTTCACTGTTGGCCTTGTAGCCATTGCAGAACTGGGTCTTAAACTCAGTCGTGATGGTATAATACCACTTGGACGCAGCTTGAATACCCAGTTTACTGTACAGCCGGAGCTGGTCGGTACTTACCAGATAATTATGAAACTCGTCGGAAGGTGCCGAGCTGAAGCCTAGCTTGGCATCGAGCAGATTTTCCCACTGCACCTTCTCACGGTCATTATAGTTGGCAAACAATTGCAGGTTGGCAAGCACGGCGTTAGTGCTCTCGCCTCCCTTGTACCAGTTGTCGGAGATATAGTTCTGTGTAATCTGCAACGAACCGTTTCCACCGGTCACCCACCAGTTGGGCTTGTGGATAATTACGTCGGCTTCCTCCTTCACTCCCACCATATTCTCTTGTGCAAACAGTTTCACGACGGACGGTTTGGAAGAAACTTCCTTCTCTATATTATCCTTGAATATCTTCCCTTTCATCACCTCCTTCTCGGTCATTACAACCAGATTGGGACAATTCACATACGTGTTCAGCAGCGTACGGTCCACCAGTTTGTTGGCTCGGTCCTTTGAGGTGAAACTCAGTGTGTCGAACGGCAACATCTCGCGCGTCAGGGCAGGCACCGTATCAGGCACCTGGAAATGCCAGTCCACCTTGGAAAGGCGTCTCATGGGGGCATAATAATAGGTAAGGGGAAGGAACAACCTATAGTAGTTCGGATTGGAAGGTATATAACGCTCCGGAGTCGTGGGGTCATTCAAATAATCCAGCACTCCGATATACCTTTCATATAATATGGAAACAGTATCCAGCCTGTACCCCATACCTTCCGGTTTCAATTTCAGAATCATGTATTCTTTCATTATATCCGGCAAGGTGTCGGCTTTGGCAGTTGTTTCCTGTCCACTGTTCTTCGAGGCGGTATCCAGCGTATTCTGTGCCATCACCGACGAAGAAATCATCGTAGCAATTAACCAAAATGCAATGTGTCTATTCTTCATAATGCCCTAAAGTCTATGTTTCGAGCGCAAAATTTAGCTTAAAATGTTTAGAAAACATAGAAAAGCCATAAGAAAAAGGCAAGAAGGACTTTCTTCGATGAAATCGTATTTTTTAATAATTGTTTCATCGAAACTTTCTCTACTTCCTCTTTTTTTATAATTTTGCGCTTTTTAAGTTCTACGTGTACTGACGGGAGCAGTGCGCACCCTGAACGACAAGCCGTATAGGCTCTTGGCATTAGATTAAACAATTAATAAAATAATATAGTTGTGGGAGAAACAAAGTATATTTTCGTCACCGGTGGTGTTGCCTCTTCATTAGGTAAAGGTATCATCTCATCCTCCATCGGTAAATTGCTGCAAGCAAGAGGTTACAAGGTAACCATCCAGAAGTTTGACCCGTACATCAACATCGACCCGGGTACACTGAACCCTTATGAACACGGCGAATGCTACGTTACCGTGGATGGCCACGAAGCCGACCTCGATTTGGGCCATTACGAACGCTTCCTGGGCATCCAGACCACCAAGGCCAACAATATCACGACCGGACGCATCTACAAAAGCGTCATCGACAAAGAGCGCCGGGGTGACTATCTGGGAAAGACCATCCAGGTTATTCCCCATATTACAGACGAAATCAAGCGTAATGTAAAACTGCTGGGAAACAAATACAAATTCGACTTTGTTATTACCGAGATTGGCGGTACAGTGGGTGACATCGAGTCTCTGCCCTATCTGGAAAGCATCCGTCAGCTGAAGTGGGAACTGGGAAAAGACGCCTTGTGCGTACACCTTACTTATGTCCCCTACCTGGCAGCTGCCGGTGAGCTGAAGACCAAGCCCACCCAGCACTCCGTAAAGGAACTGCAAAGTGCCGGTATCCAACCCGATGTCCTCGTACTGCGTACGGAACATGAGTTGAGTACCACCCTGCGCAAGAAAGTGGCTCTGTTCTGCAATGTGGACGAAAATGCCGTGGTGCAGAGCATCGACGCGCCTACCATCTACGAGGTGCCCATCTTGATGCAGCGCCAGGGACTGGACGTTACCATTTTGAAGAAAATGGGACTTCCCGTCGGCGACACTCCGGGACTGGGACCGTGGCGCGCTTTCCTCGAACGCCGTCACAAAGCCGAAGAGACTGCCCCGCTGCACATCGCATTGGTGGGCAAATATGACTTGCAGGATGCCTACAAGTCCATCCGCGAGGCCCTTTCACAAGCAGGAACCTACAACGACCGCAAGGTATCGGTAGACTTCGTGAACAGTGAAAAGCTAACGGACGAGAATGTGGCAGAAGCCCTGAAAGGCATGGCAGGCGTACTTATCGGTCCGGGCTTCGGCGAACGCGGCGTTGCCGGCAAGTTCGTAGCCATCAAATATGCGCGTACACACAACATCCCCACCTTCGGTATCTGTCTGGGTATGCAGTGCATCGCCATTGAATTTGCCCGTAATGTACTGGGTTACGCCGATGCCAACTCACGTGAGATGGATGAAAAGACACCGCACAATGTTATCGACATCATGGAAGAGCAGAAATCCATCACCAATATGGGTGGGACCATGCGTCTGGGTGCCTATGAATGTGTTCTGCAGAAAGACAGCAAGGCATACGAGGCATACGGTACCGAGCATATCCAGGAGCGTCACCGCCACCGCTATGAATTCAACAACAGCTTCAAGGAGGCCTACGAAGCAGCAGGCATGAAGTGTGTGGGTATAAACCCCGAATCGGATCTGGTAGAAATTGTCGAAATACCCGCATTGAAGTGGTTTGTCGGTACCCAGTTCCATCCCGAATACAGCAGTACGGTATTGCATCCGCACCCGCTGTTCGTAGCATTCGTGAAGGCCGCCATCGAAAATGAAAACGAAAAGAAATAATTTGTAATTAGTAATCTGTAATCAACAAAGAATGGATAAAAATACCATCACAGGTCTTGTTCTGATAGCGATATTGTTAGTAGGTTTCAGCTTTCTGAGCCGTCCCAGCCAGGAGCAGTTGGAAGCACAGCAACGTTACTACGACTCCATAGCCCAGGTGCAACAGCGCGAAGCCGACTTGAAAGCCAAGGCGGAAGCAGCCCTGGCCAACGAAAGCGGAGCGGAAACAAGCGTTGACTCCACTGCCCTCTTCTTCGACGCCCGTCAAGGAACCAACTCGCAAGTAACCATCCAGAACAACCTGGCAGAAATAACCGTAGATACAAAAGGCGGACGCATAGCTTCGGCCACGCTGAAGGAATACATGGGACAAGACAAAACGACTCCCGTCACACTGTTCAGCGGCAACGACGCTTCCATGAATTTCCTCTTTTACAACAAGAAAGAGACTATCCAGACGGAAGACTATTATTTCACCGCAGTAAACCGTACGGACAGTACCGTCACCATGCGTTTGTCGGCAGACAGCAACAGCTATATCGACTTTACATATCGCATGCACAATGACACATACCTGATAGACTTTACTATCCAGGCTGTCAATATGGAAGGCAAGCTGGCGGCTACCAACAATTATGTGGACATCGAGTGGTCTCAGCGTGCCCGTCAAATAGAGAAGGGTTACACCTACGAGAACCGTCTGGCTGAACTGACTTACAAAATCACCGGAGAGGGTACCGATTATCTGTCTGCCAACAAGAACGATGAAAAGGAAGTTCCAGAACGCCTGGACTGGATTGCTTTCAAGAACCAGTTCTTCTCTTCAGTATTTTTGGCAGATGCCGACTTTGAAAAGACCAAGCTGAGTTCCAAGATGGAGACTCAAGGCAGCGGCTACATCAAGGACTATTCTGCAGAGATGAGCACGAAGTTCGATCCTACCGGCAAGGAACCTACCCAGCTGTTCTTCTACTTCGGCCCCAATCACTACAAGACTCTGACCGCACTCGACAAGGGACGTGACGAGAAGTGGGAGCTGAACCGTCTGGTCTATCTGGGCTGGCCGCTCATCCGCTGGATAAACAAATGGTTCACCATCAACATCTTCGACTGGTTGTCCAGTTGGGGTTTGAGCATGGGTATCGTACTGTTGTTCATGACGCTGATTGTAAAGGCAGTGGTATTCCCGGCTACATGGAAGACCTACATGTCTTCTGCCAAGATGCGCGTGCTGAAACCGAAAATCGACGAGATAAACAAGAAGTACCCCAAGCAGGAAGATGCCATGAAGAAGCAGCAGGAAGTGATGGGTCTCTACAGCCAGTACGGAGTCAGCCCGATGGGCGGATGTCTGCCGATGCTGATACAGTTCCCTATCCTGATGGCCTTGTTCATGTTCGTGCCGAGTGCCATTGAACTCCGCCAACAGAGCTTCTTGTGGGCAGATGACCTTTCCACTTATGATGCATTCATCAACTTCCCGTTCCATATCCCGTTCCTGGGCAGCCACCTCAGCTTGTTCTGCCTGCTGATGACGGTTACCAACATATTGAACACGAAGTACATGATGCAGCAGCAGGATACGGGTGCCAATCCGCAGATGGCTGCCATGAAGTGGATGTCATACCTGATGCCTATCATGTTCCTCTTCATATTGAACGATTATCCTTCGGGATTGAACTATTACTACTTCATCTCTACGTTAATCAGTGTGGTAACAACGCTCATCATGCGCAAGACAACCAATGAGGAAGCCCTTCTTGCCCAGTTGGAAGCCAACAAGAAAGACCCGAAGAAGATGAAGAAAACCGGTTTCGCCGCCCGTCTGGAAGCTATGCAGAAACAGCAGGAACAGATGATGAAAGAGAGACAGAACAAAAAGTAGTAAGACTACCGTTCAAGATATTCTTTTGCAGAAAGCCGGACAATGACATTTGCCCGGCTTTCTTATCCTTACGCCAATGAAAAAACTCACAGACTCTAAATTATGCAGACTAAATACACCTACAAACAGATCTGGCTTATAGCCTACCCCATCCTAATCAGCCTCCTTATGGAGCAACTGATAGGTATGACGGACACTGCCTTCCTCGGGCGTGTGGGCGAAGTCGAGCTGGGAGCATCTGCCATCGCCGGTGTCTTCTACATGGTCATCTTCATGGTTGCCTTCGGTTTCAGCATCGGGGCACAGATACTCATTGCCCGGCGTAACGGCGAACAGCAGTATAAGGAAATCGGTGACTTGTTCTATCAGGGCATCTATTTCCAAGTCGGAATGGCGGTAGTCATGTTCCTGCTATCCTATTGTTTCTCACCGATTATCCTGAAACGCATCGTCGCTTCGGAACATATCTACGAAGCAGCCACCAGCTACCTGCACTGGCGTGTATTCGGTGCCTTCTTCTCGTTCAGCGCAGTCATGTTCCGTGCCTTTTTCTTGGGAACCACCCAGACCAAGACACTGACACTGAACTCCATCGTCATGGTGTTGAGCAATGTCGTATTCAACTATATCCTGATTTTCGGTAAATTCGGTTTCCCGGCGCTCGGCATTGCCGGAGCCGCCATCGGCTCCTCACTGGCCGAGCTGGTTTCGCTGTTATTCTTCATCCTCTATACCCGCAGCCGCATCGACTGCCGCAAGTACGGGCTGGATCGTATTCCTAAGTTCCGGCTGGACGTATTGAAACGAATGCTGAACGTCTCTTTCTGGACCATGATACAGAATTTCTTCTCCCTCTCCACCTGGTTCCTTTTCTTCCTTTATGTGGAGCATCTGGGAGAGCGCTCGCTGGCAGTGACCAACATTGTCCGCAACGTGTCCGGCATACTGTTCATGGTACTCATGGCATTTGCCTCTACCTGCGGGTCACTGGTCAGCAACCTCATCGGTGCAGGCCACTCCGATTGCGTGGCAGGCACCATCCGGCAGCACGTACGCATAGCCTACGTCTTCGTACTTCCGCTGGCATTGCTTTTCGCGGTGTTCCCCAAGCTGATTCTGGGAATTTATACCGACATGCCCGACCTGCAGGACGCTTCCGTGCATTCGCTCTGGGTGATGTGCTCCACCTATCTGTTCCTGGTTCCTGCCAATGTCTATTTTCAGGCAGTTTCCGGAACCGGCAACACGCGTACGGCATGGGGATTGGAGATGGCTACACTGGTCATCTACACAGCCTATATCACCTACATTATTCTGATTCTGCAACTCGACGTGGCCATCTGCTGGACCTCGGAAATGGTTTATTCCAGCTTTATTCTCATTTTCTGCTGGCTATATATCAAACGTGGAAATTGGCAAGGAAGGAAAATTTAGTATCTTTGCATTAAAATAACTGAAACAAAAAGCATATATGAAACAAGTAAATCTACTACTTATGTCAGCAGCCATGACATTGGCCTCTTGCGGAGGCACAAAAGATGCCGGACAGCAGCAGGACGCAGCAACGCTCATCCAGCGGTCGGACATCAAGATTGAAGGAAAGCGTATGACACCCGAGGCACTCTGGGCGATGGGACGCATCGGCAGTATGGCCGTATCCCCCGACGAAAAGCAGATTGCCTACACGGTATCTTATTACAGCGTGCCCCAGAACAAGAGTAACAGCGAAGTCTTCGTCATGAATGCCGACGGTAGTGACAATACCCAGATAACGCATGACGCCTGGCAAGAAGGACAGCCCACGTGGTTCAAGGACGGCAAGAAGCTTGCCTTCCTTTGCAACGAAAGCGGCAGCAGCCAGGTATGGGAAATGAATCCCGACGGCAGCGGACGCAAGCAGCTGACCCAATACGAGGGAGACATCGAAGGGTTCTCTTTCTCGCCCGACGGCAAGAAACTCCTTTTCATTGCCCAGGTAAAGACCGTAAAGAGTACGGCAGACAAACATCCGGACCTTCCTAAAGCCACCGGCATTATCGTTACCGACCTGATGTACAAGCATTGGGACGAATGGGTGACTACTGCTCCCCATCCGTTTGTTGCTGATTTCGACGGCAATGCCATCAGCAATGTCACCGATATTCTTGAGGGAGAGCCATACGAAAGCCCGATGAAGCCCTGGGGCGGTATCGAGCAGCTGGCATGGAGCCCGTCTTCTGATAAAGTGGCCTATACATGCCGTAAGAAAACCGGACTGGCGTATGCCATTTCCACCAACTCCGACATTTATATCTACGACCTTGCCTCCAAGGAAACCAAAAACATCACGGAAGAAAACAAGGGATATGATACGAATCCCCAATACTCTCCCGACGGCAAATACATCGCCTGGCAGAGCATGGAGCGTGACGGCTACGAAGCCGACTTGAACCGCTTGTTTATCATGAACCTCGAGACCGGTGAGAAACGTTTTGTAAGCAAAGCTTTCGAATCGAACGTGGACGCCTTCTTGTGGAACAAAGATTCCCAGAGCATCTACTTCATCGGTGTATGGCATGGCGAGACACAGATTTACAACATCGACCTTGCCGGAAACGACAAGCTTACCCAGCTCACCGACGGCATGCACGACTATGCTTCACTCGCCCTTTGCGGAGACAAGATTATCGCCAAACGCCACTCCATGAGCATGGGCGACGAAATCTATGCCGTAAACAGTGCACGCAACGGCGACGCTTTTGCAGAAGCAGTGCAACTGACCACAGAAAACAAGCAGATTTACGACCAGCTGGAGATGGGTAAAGTGGAAGCCCGCTGGATGAAGACCACCGACGGCAAGCAGATGCTGACCTGGGTGATTTATCCTCCACAATTCGACCCCAACAAGAAGTACCCCACCCTCCTCTTCTGTGAAGGCGGTCCTCAGAGTCCCGTCAGCCAGTTCTGGAGCTACCGTTGGAATTTCCAGATTATGGCGGCAAACGACTATATCATCGTAGCTCCCAACCGTCGTGGTCTTCCGGGCTTCGGTGTAGAGTGGAACGAAGCCATCAGCGGTGATTATGGCGGCCAGTGCATGAAGGACTACTTCACTGCCATTGACGAAATGGCCAAGGAACCTTTCGTCGACAAAGACCGCCTGGGTTGCGTAGGCGCCAGCTTCGGAGGCTTCTCCGTATATTGGCTTGCCGGACACCATGACAAACGCTTCAAGGCATTTATCGCACACGACGGTATCTTCAACATGGAAATGCAATATCTGGAAACGGAAGAGAAATGGTTTGCCAACTGGGATATGGGCGGCGCTTATTGGGAAAAGAACAACGCTACGGCACAACGCACTTTTGCCAACTCCCCGCATCTCTTCGTCGACAAATGGGACACCCCTATCCTCTGCATCCACGGAGAGAAGGACTTCCGCATCCTTGCCAACCAGGCAATGGCCGCCTTCGATGCAGCCGTGATGCGTGGCGTTCCTGCCGAACTGCTTATCTATCCGGACGAAAACCACTGGGTACTGAAACCTCAGAATGGCGTGCTGTGGCAACGTACCTTCTTTGAATGGCTGGACAAATGGCTGAAGCCGGCTAAGTAAAGACCATCTCAAAAACGATAAAAACAAATAGTCCGGATTCTTGACAAGATCGGACTATTTGTTTTTATTGTACACCGCCCGATTCCATTTTTTATGACTATAATTTGGGCAGTTCAAATAAAGTCAATACATTTGCTTTATGCACACTCCGAAGAAGTGTAAACAATATGTCCTAATATAACCCGATAAAAGATGAATGAAAATTGGCCTGAGATTGTGGAAACACTGATACCGTATTTTGAAACAAATTCGGTAGAAGGTGATTACCAGCGGGAAATAGAGAACTGCTTGAAATTTCTTGGATGGAAGAAGACCAATGGAACAATGGTATCCCAATATACATTACCGATAGGCAATAGCAACTCCATACGCCCGGACATTGTACTTTGGCGAAAGAACGAACATGATACACAATCCCCCGTACTCCCAATTGAAATAAAACGTCCGTCTAATATACAAAATGAGAGGCAAGAAAATCAGTTGATGTCGTATATGCGCCAACTGAAACTTAATGTCGGATTATATATAGGAGAAAAGATACAGCTTTACTACGACATTCCCAACGATGGCGAGAATCCCATCTGTGTATTTACAGCAGAATTTAAGAAAGAAGATGTAAATGGTTCCATCATCTGTGACCTGCTAACTTACGACAAATTCAATCTGGGAAAAATAGAAACATTCTGTAATGAGCAATATAAAAAAATCCAAGCGCGTAATAATCTGCATAGGAGGGTGTCAGAATTCTTATCCGAAGGCAATGGGGTAAAGAATATGATTTCGTTGCTCAAAGACAAGTTTACAGCTGAAGGATTTGAGGAATCCGCCATTAATGAAGAATTTGCCAATCTTACGCTTACAGTACATTACGAAAATAAGAGCATTCTGCCTTCATTACAGCTTAAAACGAGGCAAACATCTAAAAACTCACAAAACGACTATAAAGAAAGTGACTCCAAAGACCATACAAAATTCTCATTGGATGGAATCAACTTCTATGTCAAAAGACGTTTTGTATTGGAAGTAATCAAGCATTATATCAAAGACCATCCCAACATAAACTATGTTGAGCTGGAGAAAGTCTTTCCATCCAATTTACACAGTAAAGCATTGGGTGTAATACGTACTTTGATAGAAGTCCAAGAAAAAATCAAATCTCATCCCGATTTAAAGAAACGTTACTTTCTTAAGCCTGATGAAGTTATTTTATTGGCAGACGGAACAAAAATTGTTGTCAACAACCAGTGGGGAACATTATTTCCAAGATTTCTTGAAGCAGCAAAGAAACTGTACCAAGTAACCAATGATACGGAAAGCAATACTCCAATATCCCGATTAAAGATCACTTTTGGTAATGGGAAAGTAATTCAAGAAACACAAGCAGCCGAGACTTTCCGGCAATTTGTGATGACAGTAGGTGTGGAACAAGTGCAATCTTTAAATATCAAGGTATGCAAGATTCCCTTGATATCAAACACACTTCATGAGAAATACCAGCGCGCTCAAAAACCATTAGGCAACGGACGGTTTCTTATGACCTGCAGCAATACAAAAACAAAGAAGCGTGATATCGAGCGTATTGCCAAAGCTTTGGGTATTCAGGTGACCGTGGAAATTGTATAATGGAAGACAGTAATTCAAGAGATATGTCTTGAAAAATACTTTTTCATGAAGAGTACGTATATTGCGCTCAACAGTAAGATACACCCTATCAAGAAGATATAGCCATACCGTTGGTAATAAATATATCCTACTATTATAAAAGTCTGTATTGTCATATAGGCCAGAGAGACTATGACATGAGGAATCTTCAGCTCATTCGCCATAATCTGATACAGATGTTTGCGATGCGGCAGCCCGATATTCTCATGAAGCATCAGGCGGTGAATGATAGTCAGTACACTATCCACACCATAAACGGATAAAAGGACTATCCAACTGAAATCTTCCGTTTCAATGATGAGCCTGCCTATCAGGAAAAGAAGGATAAAGGCAATGCTCACCGACCCCACATCACCGGCAAAGCATTTAGCACGCTTGCGGAAATTGAAGAAACAGAAGACTAGAACGGAACAGATAACGGTATAGATGAAATCCGCTTCCACAAAAGTAACCACCTCCTTATTGATATAGGCCAACGCAGCAAGAATAACCAGAGAATAACCACCGGTTATGCCGTTAATGCCATCCATAAAGTTGTAGGCATTGATGATGCCCGTACAGACTATCAAGGCTATGACTATCCACCACCAAGACAAGGAGAACAGTCCCCACTGATAAAACATCATAGCCATAGCAGAGAAATGAAAAGCAGTCTTGTCATCTGTCCGGTGGATTTTATATCGTCCACGAAGCTGATGAACGTCACCAGTGTCAAGGCAAGCAGGAACCAGGGATATTCAAAGCCACTCGTCAGGAAATAGGCCAACGCTCCGAAATAGAAAATAATCCCACCACCGCGTAAAGTCACTTTCGTATGGGAACTCCGCTCATTGGGCTTGTCGATGATATTGTACCTATCAGCCACTCTAAAATAAAAAAGTTCTGCCAAAAACAGCAGAACCAATATTAACAGATAATACATAACAGTATTTTCCTCTTTAATTTTTAATTATCAATTTTTAATTCTTAACTTTTAATTTGAGAACGATTTTATCGTTCTCACTATCCCCTCCTCTGCCCTCACCGGCATTCTGTCAATTCCCAGGGCAGCCTTTATCTTCGCATTACTCACCACATAATTCTCTGTCAACTTGCGCAGACGCTCTGTATTCAAAGGCAAATGGAGCAGAGTCCCAAGCCGGGCACAGAATTCCATCAGTCCTCTGTTTATCTTCCAGATATGCGGCTTACGCTCCAAAGCCCGACACATCAAAGCTATCAGCTCATTCGTGGACAAGGCCTCGTCATCTCCCATGTGGTAGATACCACTCCCCACCTCCTTAGTCAACAGCCCTTCCACCACGTAGCAAAGATTGTCTATCGAAGTAAAAGACCTCCTGTTCTCAAAAGCCCCCAAAGGCCAGGGAATGCCTTTCCTCACCACATTATAAAGAAGATTCAGATTGCCTTTGTTGCCGGAACCATGAATCATGCAGGGACGCAGGATATAGACCTGCTTGTCATCATACGGATTAACTTTCAATTCTCCATTTTCAACATTCAACTTGCCAAGAATATAATTCTCGGCAGTTATCTTGCTCTCCCCATACGGTCCTATCGGAGCAGGCACCACATCTTCAGTCAGCATATCACCCACCACACTGTCTGCAGCGGCTTTCACAGAACTGAAGAATATGAACTTCTTCGCAGACGATTCCAGAAAGAAATCAAATATCTTTTGGGTCAATCCCGTATTAATATCAAAATAGGATTGGGCTGCGGACCGGTTTTTCGTATCATGGGCTTTACCAGCCAGATGAATAATGGCATCGAATTCAGGAAGATTCCGCATCGGAAAAGAAGCCGGTTCGATATCCTTCCAGAAAAAAGTCTTTACCACCCCCTCCTTTTCAGGAGCGACAATATCCAGCCCGTAAAGGCTATGACGTTCCTTTAGGGCAACAACGAGATTGGAACCCACAAAGCCGTGGATTCCAGTGACGAGTATGTTCATTGAAATATGCTAAAAAATATACTGACCGGAAACGTGATTATTGGTTATGTATTTAATAAAATAAGTATCTCCAATGACAGAGAAGAAAATATACCACGTCGTATTAGAATTACGTTGATAAGTGATGTAATACATATCCTTACCATAACGCTCAAAAAAAGCGGGCGCTTTCTTTTTAATTTAGAATGAATGTTCTGTTGAATATCAGCTATCAGTTCTTCCACATAAGAAATAGCAAAAGGATAAGTACCCAAATACTCCTTCTCAACAAGTATTTTTATAAGCCCATACAAATCCTCCTCTACTTCGGGAGCGAATACGACTCTCATCCAAACAAAGCCTTTATACGAGGGCAAAGTCTATCCAATAATTCTTCACCGGAAATAGCATGCCTAATGTCATCACGTCCTTCCGTAACGATATTCGGATTATTCTCATTACCCGTATATACAACTACCGGTTCACCAACATTCGGCACCATCGGTTCTTGTTCCTTATATGGCTTGTTCTTCTTCATGAATCCAATCTTTCTACAAAGATACCCGGGAATATCAAGATATCCTAATAATTGATTGATAAATATCAAAAGTTTGCCTGACAACCTTATCTATAGAAAATTCTTCTTCCGCCAACAGACGAGAGTTCCTTCCAAACTCCTTCCTCTTCGCATCATCTTCTATCAATAGGCCGATGGCATCAGCCAACGCCCTACTGTCCTTGGCAGGAACCAAATAACCATTATATCCGGATTTCACGCATTCACGGCAACCCGGTACATCGGTTGTTACAATAGGACGCCCTACCGCACATGCTTCAATCAAGGATTTGGGCAAACCTTCCCGATAGGAAGGCAGTACAACGATATCGCTATCCGTATATATAGGAAACATTTGAGCCTGATATCCTATCCATTCAATATAATCATCGACAAGAAGAGACCTTAGCTTTTCTTCCCCCAAAACAGCCAGATTTTCTTTGTCGCAATCACCTGCCAATATGAATTTTACTTTTCCAATAAATCGCTTTTGAAGTAATTTGGCTGCATCAATGAACTCCATCACCCCCTTATCCAACAATATCCTTGCAGGAAAGAGTACCTTTAATTGAGTCTTGCCAGGAGCTTGGGAAAAAACAAATTCATTCAAATCTACTCCCGAGCCCTTTATCAGAAAAATATGGGACGAGGGAACCAGATTGAAGCCTTTGATCATCCCCACATCATCCGGATTCTGAAGAATAAAGGAAAAAGACTTACTTTTGAATGCAATGCGAATCAAAGTCCTTATCAACTTCTGCAAAATCCCATTCCTGCCGTTCGTAAAGTTATACCCCAATCCACTTATTGCATTCACAACATGATGTTGCCCTGACAGCTTAGCTGCAACAGAACCTAACAATGCAGCCTTTAAAGTAACATGATGAATTATATTAGGTCTATACTTTTTGTAGTTTGTATATAACTGAAAAATACATTTCAATTCATGCAAAGGATTACTTCCGGAACGGTCAAAAGGAATATCGATAAAGCGAATCCCTTTCCCTTGTAAAAACTGTTTTCTTCCGGTATCCCGTGACAATAAATAAACTTCATATCCCTGCTGAATAGCATTCAGGGCAATAGGCAAACGATGGGAAATAAAGAACCAATCAACATTGGTAACAAAGAAAAGCTTTTTCATTTTATCATAATCTGCCGTCAACGGATTCTTTGGGCAAGAAACCTTTAACATCAAACACAACAGACCGTGTCTTCGACAAACTTTCGATATCTATTCCCGTAAACAGTTGATGGGCAACCGCCAACACAACCGAATCAAACTTTTCTTCAGGAAGTTCATTGATCACTTCAATTCCATATTCATGCTTTACGATATCCGGATTTGCCCACGGATCATAAACGGTTATATTCAAATTGTATCCCATCAAAGCCTCATAAATATCTATCACTTTCGTATTACGTACATCCGGACAATTCTCCTTGAAAGTAAAACCGAGTATCAGTATATTAGAGTTCAAAACCTGAATTCCTTTTTTCAGCATCAGTTTTATCACTTGACCAGCCACATACTCTCCCATACCATCATTCATACGACGACCGGCCAATATGATTTCAGGATTATAGCCATAACTCTGTGCACACTGGGCCAGATAATAAGGATCTACGCCAATGCAGTGTCCTCCAACCAGCCCCGGCTTGAAAGGAAGAAAATTCCATTTGGTACTTGCAGCCTCCAACACATCCTGAGTATCAATCCCCATACGCGTGAATATCTTGGAAAGCTCATTGACAAAGGCTATATTGATATCACGTTGCGAATTCTCAATGACTTTGGCTGCCTCCGCCACCTTCATCGTGGGAGCCAAATGTGTCCCGGCAGATATAACAGAAGCATACACTTCGTTCACTTTCTTACCAATTTCAGGAGTTGAACCTGAAGTCACTTTCTTTATCTTCTCGACTGTGTGTAGCTTGTCACCCGGATTGATGCGTTCGGGGGAATAACCTGCAAAGAAATCCGTATTGAATTTCAAACCGGATATTTTTTCCACTACCGGAATACATTCATCCTCAGTCACACCCGGATATACTGTAGATTCATACACTACAATATCACCTTTGGAAATCACTTTCCCTACAGTGGTACTTGCACTATACAGAGGAGTCAAGTCCGGATTATGGTTATGATCCACAGGGGTAGGAACTGCCACAATATAAAAGTTGCAATCACGAATGTCTTCAATGTCAGCCGTGCACTTGAAGCCATTGGCAATGGCAGACTGTAGCAATTCGTCCGAAACTTCAAGGGTAGCATCGTGTCCTGCCATCAATGCATCCACACGAGATTTATTCATGTCAAAACCAACAGTTTTGTATTTGGTAGAGAACAAACGAGCCAAAGGAAGCCCTACGTAACCGAGACCGATTACGGCGATTTTTACTGTATCCATAAGATTTTCAGTATTTATTAGGAAGTTTAGTTTATTAGCTAATAGAAAGGGAAAAAGAATGAATGAATCAGATATTATGCCAATACCATTTGACAGCTTCTTTCAGACCGTCGCGCATGCTGTATTCCGGAATATAACCAAGAAGTTTTCTAGCCTTATCAATGCAAGCCAAAGAATGAGGTATATCACCCTGCCGATTCGGGCCATGAAGAATCTCCACATCAGCTATTTTCGGATCAAACTCACTCAAATATTCCTTCAAATAATTCACCAGCTGATTCAATGTAGTCCTTTCTCCAAAAGCGGTATTATAAACCTGATTGACTGCATCCGGATTGGTGGTTGTCATGGCAAGCATATTCATCTGGATTACATTGTCAATGTAAGTAAAATCACGGCTGTATTCACCATCACCGTTAATCACGGGACTCTCGTGTGCCATCAATTTCTTTACAAATAAGGGGATAACAGCAGCATAAGCACCAAAGGGGTCCTGACGACGTCCGAATACGTTAAAATAGCGTAAGCCGATACATTCCATTCCATAAGTACGTGCAAATACATCCGCATAAAGCTCGTTCACATATTTGGTTACAGCATAAGGAGATAACGGTCTGCCGATCACATCTTCCACTTTGGGAAGAGACTGGCTATCTCCATAAGTGGATGAACTTGCCGCATACATAAAGCGTTTCACTCCTGCATCACGGGCAGCAATCAACATATTCAGGAAGCCACTAATATTAACTGCATTAGTAGTGGCAGGGTCTTTGATGGAACGGGGTACAGAACCCAATGCTGCCTCATGCAGAATATAATTGACTCCTACCACTGCCTTCTGGCAATCAGAGAAATTACGGATGTCACCTACGATCAGTTTAAATGTATCAGGATATTGATTCAATAACGGAAGAAGATTCTCAATCTTCCCTGTTGCGAAGTTGTCCAAACATACAACTTCATAATTATGGGCAAGTAAATACTCGCAAAGGTTAGAGCCGATAAAGCCGGCTCCTCCGGTAACTAATACTTTCATTATATAAACTTTAAGTTATAATTATCATCTAATCATTATATATATTCTCCTTATATTCAATCTTTTTACTCAAATCGTTCTTTTTCATATTTTTACCACACTTATGAAAGATATTATTCACTATACGCCCTGAAATACCATCAATTTTATCATTGAAGAATATTCCAAATTTGCCGAAATTTGTTATTGAGCAATTAGAAATTATGATATTATTATGTTTATTCTCAGAAGTAGATTCCACTTTTATCCCCACAAAATCATTGTTCTTATTACAACATATAATCTTACATTTATCGATTAAAACATCTTCTGTAGAGTATCTATATGTAAGCCATCCATAGCTGTCAGTCAATATATCACAATCTTTCACCTGCATATTTTTCAGTCCAAAAGCTCGAATATTCCCTCTGTCGAACACACTATTATTAACAAATATATTATTAACAATATATTTCCCTTCTCTATTTTTTACTTCTTCCAGCAACCAATAAACCATTTCCTGCATTATTGCTGAAAAAGCAATTGTTTATCCTTATATTTTCACACGCGTAATAACAGTTTTCATACGCTGAAATATTTATATCATTAGGTTCAATATCTAAACCGGCTTGAGGTGGCGTACCATTTGTATTTATAAATTTACATCCTAAAAAATCAACGTGATTAGCTCTAGTAATGGAACTTCCCTGACGATGATTGTCACTAAAAATACAATTTATAACACTTATATAAGAAGGTGAGTGATCTATATTAGACTCAAGGTAAACATTGCCTATATATAATCCGTCGCCACGATTAAAACCGGATTGCAGATTAGACAATATGATATTACTTCCATATCGGATGCATATTCCATGACATTGCTCCGTTTTTATATCTGACTCCGATTTATTGCCAATTATTGTAAAATTCTTCAACTGAATATTTGATGTTCCAGCCCATTTCCCTCTATTATCTCCAATAGCCATAAAGCAATCTGCCTTCAACGATGTATTCCATTTAAAAACACTATTTCCCCCATCAATAATCATATCAGAATGTAACTGAAAATTAGCATGTTTAAAGTAGTAAACACCACAGTTAAAGAGTAAATTATCAAACAACAATATGTTATTCATCTGCTGGCTATTATCACTTCCACTGATAAATCGTCCTGAAGAATCGACAACACAATCACTTTTGAAGTCAAACCATATAGAATAGGCTGTATCAGCTTTCCAACTTCCTTTTAACAAAATATTATCCGAAAAAACAACATTTTGTTGAGCCATTACTTTTGTTCCATTGCCAATAAGCGTACCATTTTCGATTCGTCCACTATCTACAAAACACAAGACTGCACCTTCAGGAATGACAACGTTTTGAGACATAAGATTTATATTGGATTTAATTACATATTTCGCATATGATAAATTAAACTGATTCTGAATAGGCTGTATACTATTTGTCACGAAAACGATATTAGCTTGACTATATATAGGTAAAATAAAGAAAAGTAATATTAATAAGTAAAACTTCATTGTACTAATTCGTAAATGAAAAAAGAGAGTTCTCCGAAAAAATCACAAACTTTTATAAAGGCACATATATTTCTGTGCAACAGCATTTATATCATATTGTTTAGCAAAAGAATGACATCTTTCAGCTACATTTTGATACAATGTCTTATCCCCTAAAACCTTATTTATACACAAAGCTAATCCTTCATCATCCTGGAATTCAAACAGTAATGCCACATCTCTTACTAAATCACCAATACCCGGCACGTTAGACCCAATAAATGGCTTCTTGCATGACATGGCTTCAAGCATAGAAATACTGAATCCTTCGTGCTCTGACGAAAGAACAATAACATCGGAACCTTGCAATAAATTAGGAACATCTTTCCTTAATCCCAAGAAGTGTACACGAGAACCAATACCCATCGCGTGAGCATAATCTTTATTATCATTTAGAAAAGGACCATCACCAATACATAATAAATGCACATTATTATCTAGTCTTAATAATGCCCTAATAAGAGTTTTATAATCTTTCATGTAAGAGAATCGAGCCACCATCGCTACAAATTTGCAGTCAGAAGTTACCCCTATTTCTTTACATATATCTATTGGAACAGCTTTTTCAAAAAAAGATACATTAATTCCATTATTGATTACAACACTATGTATATTGTGAATATGCTCTTTCAATGCCCGCTCCACCTCTGTAGATATTGAAACAACACAATCATATGTATCATATATCTTTTTCTCAACAGCCCTCCATATTTTTTTTCTGCGCCTATTAGTTGTTGAATGTTCTGTATATACTAAACGCACATTCATTTTTTTTAGTCTTTGGGTTAATGCCACCACATACAAGGAAGGAAAAAGATGGACATTTATAATATCATAATCATGTTCCTGAATAAAATCCGATAACAATTGAATATTCCTAAACGACCTCATTTGATGTGATAGTACAAAACATCGGACTCCTTGTGCTTCCAGTAATTGGGCATATTCTTTATCCTTTGGATTTTCCAAGCTGAGCACATGCACTACATTACCTTCAATCTTATTCAATGCCGTTGCTAATGCCAGAACTAATGCTTCTGCACCTCCCCCTCTTACCAATGAATTTATAACATGCAATATTTTCACCGTATTCCCTATATTATCTATGACCGCACAACGTTTTCAAATAACCATTCCCATCTATCAAAAACCCTACATGGTTCAAATTCAAAAGAAGCTTTCTTACATTCTTGCGCAAGAAAAATTTCCAGCTCCCTATCAGTAAGAACTGTCAATATTCGTTCCGATAAAGTTTCTGAATCACCTACAGGAACAAGATAAGCAGCAATACTCTTAGGAAACAACATTCGTGGACCACCACAAGGGCAATCCGTAGAAATGCAAGGAAGACCAATAGCCATAGCTTCCATCAGCGCATTAGGCATTCCCTCAATATCCGAAGACAAGACAAATAAGCGCGCATTTCTAAGAGAAAAAGGAACATTGGATATTTGTCCTGGAAAGTGAACTCTTTGACCTACTCCAAGTAACTCTGCATATATTTTTAACGAAGCTGTATCACCAGAACCATATATTGTAAGGTCATCGTTTATCTTATTTGCAATTTTTGCAAATGCTTCAATCAATAATTTATGATTCTTCAGTTTATTAATTCTACCAACTGTAACTATTCCAGACCGGACTTCATTCAGTCTCGTATTATAAAAAATTTCACCAATAGGATTATATATGATAACTGATTTTTTTCGTATTGCTTGAGGAAACCAATTTTTAGCATCATTAGTTTGAAAAACAGCCGAATTCCCAAAACGAAAAAGCGTTTTTGCTAGAAAAAATGCTAATTTACCCCTATATTCAATATGTGGGCTACTACGCACTGAAAAAATAGATTTAACACCAGTTCCCATTTTCGCTATTGTTGCCCGAAAATTCGGTTCTGCCATGAATGAAACAAGTATATCCGGCTTTTCCAATACCAACAATTTCCTTAAACGGCAAGTAAGTAATACATTTCTTTTAAGATATCCTTCTATTTTATTCGAGTTTAATGAAATGCGCCTTACACCCTTTCCATAAGAATATTCCCATGAACAAGGAAAAGACGTTACTATAGTACACTTATGACCACGAACGGACATTTCTGTAGCCAAATTGGTAAGTACCCTCTCAGCACCACCACTGGATATAGTATTAATATAAAAAATGATTTTCATCACATTTTAGGAATTCAAAAAACCAACAAAAAAAGCATGTCGTAAATTTAGCGGTGACAAAAAAGTAATAATTTGCTAATCAGCATTTATCATTGAATAATAATCCTGAAGAGATTCCCTATCCGGATTTTTCGTTTTATCCAATATTGAACTATATGGATACCAGTGTACATACTTCCTCATATTCTTGCCAGTCAAATCTGACATATCACTAAAGTAGTATCTGCCATTCCACAAAGAACCATCGAAAGTATACATGTCAGTAATATATATCTAGTGCCAAATACAAAGCGATTGCTTTTCCATAGCTCAACTACGAAATCGCTTAAGAAATAATACCAATGAGGCATAATAATTAAAAAAGCGGCTGATGAAAGGAAGCAATCACCAATATGCCAAGCAAAAGAAATATGGGATAGAAATCATAAACCGAGATCTCATACGTAATAT
>ENA-OQDC01000182-OQDC01000182.1-human-gut-metagenome-genome-assembly--contig:-NODE-182-length-50266-cov-8.316141_pt1 | contig 50266 bp, 48 predicted proteins | sample MGYA00242770_ERZ504601 | MGnify/ENA primary metagenome ERZ504601 (study PRJEB26092, sample SAMD00036305) | human gut metagenome | host: Homo sapiens | study: EMG produced TPA metagenomics assembly of...
AATCTATATTTTTCTCCCTGGATAATCGCTGCGTCTTCCGCATGCCCTTCTTGTTTTTATTCTATATAATTCTTCCATCTCTTATCTCCTTCTTATCAATATCATACGGTTCCATATAAGGAAGAATCAGATGCTGATAGCTATTATGACATTAAAAAGTGTCGGCCCTTCTGATCCTTTCTGTAAGGCAAGTGGCAATTTTGTCCAAATCCATCCCATGGATTGTTGATGATATTGATTTTTACATTCGGATGAATTTTTCATACTCTTTTTCAATACTTCCAAAATATTGTTAGCGCTAACCTCATTAACAAAACTAGCACTCTCAAATTTATCTGTCAACATTTCAACTTAAATACACTTTTTTTCTCTATTTTGTCTAATTTCCAGCGATGTTATTTGTATATTATTACGTATTTTTATTTTCTTTTTAGAATAATCTATAAGATATATTCTTTTTTGATATAATAAATTCATATATTTTAGATTAACGCTAACCTGTCGGGAGATTATTTATGGTAACTTTAAAAGATATCGCAGAACGTGCCGGTGTCAGTATGATGACCGTGTCACGTGTTATGAATAGTAAGGAAGGAAAAGTATCTGAAAAAACTGCATCAAGAATTCGTTCTCTTGCGAATGAAATGGGATATATTCCCAATTCGTCCGCAAGAAGTCTGGCTGCTAAATCTTCTCAGATAATTGCTGTTATCCTTAGAGATTCGAATACGTTTCATCCGCTTTCTGATCCTTATAATGCCTCTTTTTTAGGATTCATTACAAGAGAAATACAAAAGCGTGGCTTTTATGTCATGATTCATTTCGTTCAGGATTTTTCAGACATAACATTTCGTCTTCGTTCCTGGAATGCCGAGGGTGCCATTTTCCTTGGAGTATTTGACGAAGAGATTCAAAAAATTCAAAACAGGAACAAAATTCCTCTGGTCTTTATAGACAGTTACAGTAATGTACGGCAACTTATTAATATCGGAATCGATGATTACAAAGGCGGACAACTTGCAGCTGAATATTTTCTTAAAAATGGTCATAAAACACTTGGATTTGTCGGTCCTTTTACGAAAACAGGAGGGGTTATTTCCAAACGCTATCAGGGCTTTTCTGATACTTTACTGGCTCATCAGATAACACTTTTCGATAAACATGTCTACGATCTGGAACAAATGGATCCGCAGGATATCATCGATTCTATTTCTCACGATTCCTGCCCACCGACAGGTCTTTTTGTATTTTCCGATGAGACGGCCTTACAACTGATCAATATTGCTTCCAACAAAGGATGGGATATCCCTTCCCGCCTGTCGTTTATAGGTTTTGACGATCTTCCGTCCTTTTGTACTTTTTCTGACAAGCTTACGACCATTCATCAGGATATTTTCCGTAAGGCAGAAACCAGTTGTAATATTCTTTTCGAACACATTGCAACACCTGACAAGCCAAGTGAGAACATCACGCTTGATGTCAGACTTGTCGAACGAAATTCCGTATGCAGGCTTTCATAGTCAACAACCCCCCGGGCTCTTTAGGAGGTTATCTCCGTTTGCATCGATCGATACGATCAGTGGTCCGAATTCTTTACATGCACGCTCTGTATTTTCTTTCATACCACCTTTACCGATGACCACACGTACACCAGTCTCTTTTACGAATTCGTACTCGACTTTTTCCATTCTCATACTTGTTGTCGGTCCTACAGATACCATTTCGAATTTGTCGTTTTCCAGTGGACGGATGATCGGGCCTGCATGGAAGATTGCGTTGTTTCTTACATCTACAGGAAGCGTACATCTTCCTATTTTAGCATATGTAATAAATCCGGAGTTTCCGTTTTGTGTAAAATCACAAAAGGCAGCGCTCATTGTATACTTTATGCATGTTTTTTCTGTTTCTAACGGCTGTAATCACAGTCGAAAAAGAACAGGTCCCGCACTCCGGCCTGACCTGTTCTTCCTGACTCTCTAATCTTCTTTTTTTCGCTTCCATCTCTCCACCGCAGTCAGCACTCCGGCCGATATACCGGACATTGCTGCAAGAACTGCAATTGGTGCTACATCTCCTGTCTTGACCGGATAGTTCCGGTAAATGGCCATTTTTCCCGTCGGAGCTATCTCCGGCGCCTGTTCTTTTCCCGAATTCGTAAACATGATCTCGTCCGATTTTCCTTCTGTTCCTTCTTTTTCACACCAGACCACAGCCTCCAGTTCACCTGCCTCTGTACCGGTTACCCGTACCGTCACATCATATACTGCAGTATCATAGGTAACATCTTCCACATTACTGGACTTCTGATAAACCTTATAATGATAATCTTCCGGTTCTTCATAGCATATCGGTCCAAAGCTTTGCTTCTCGTTTTTTCCGATCTGAAGTTCTGTCCGGTCCGGCACTGGTATGCCAGCTTTCTCCGGCTCCAGCACGATTGTTCCTGCCGCACCTTGTACACTTACCGGAATCTGGATCTCCACATTCGGTGTTCCGGCATACACTGGAACTGCCATTGTACTGCCTATCCACATAAATAACATTACGCCCGCAGCTGCTATTTTCTTCACACTTCTATATCTTAGAATCTTCACTGTTTTTCTGCCACCTCCCTCTCTAATTTCCCGATCAGAACTACACGACCATTCGTCTCTGCCTCCGAGCACGTTGATAAAGCAATCAGCGAATTCTCATCCGCCACATTTACATCACGATACTGGACTGCATTCGCCTGAATATAATCAAGCAGATCCTTCAGATTCTCCTTGCGGTATCCATCCGGATGGTAAATCTTTGCATCCGCTGCAGTCACTTTCATACAGGCAAAGAACCGGATTTTCCGTGTTGCATCTGTCAGATAGAGCTTTCCTTTTTGGTGCGTTTCAAAATATTCTTTATTCGTGAAATCTGCCACATCCGCAAACATTCCACCATTTTTCATGTTGTGTCCATAGACCAGATTATATGGATCGGAGAAATCATCCTTGTTCAGGCATGACAGAAAGATTGCTCCGGACAGTTCGAATTCCCCATATACATTCTTATTAATATATTCCATATCATCCTGCCCCTGCACCACCGGATAATCGATGTTGGTCTTCGGCACCTGAATCCAGGCTTTCACATCCGGATTCAATTTTTTCAGATCTTTCAGCGTCGGATTATCCGCTCCGTCATCTGTCGGCCGAAACTTCAACAGTTCTTCATCTGCAAATGAATTGGCATAGATCTTATAAGTATCCCATAACGAATACATTCCATAAGAAAGCATCAGAAGGATCAGGATTCCTGCCATGATACTGAGTATCCGATTACCTACTCTTGCTGCCATCGCTGCCTTTTTCATTCTGCCACTTCCTTTCTCCTAATGCTTTCTTACATCTTCTATCTGCTTTTTTCTCTGGCCGATTAGTCAATATCCATATCTTTTACACGTTTTCTTCTGAAGAACAGAAGGCTGGATGCAATTGCTGCACCGATCAGTGCGATATATGGAGCAATATGAAGGAAGATTCCGGTTGGAGAGTTTGTTGTTTTATCATTTACAACGGTAATGTTCTTGTCGCCATTATCTGCGGTTGTTCCTGCACCGGTTGCGATTGTTCCTGCTGTCGTCGATGTCTTTACATTATCAATGGTTGTTGTATAGCCATCATCTGCATAACTAGCCTCTGTTACCGTATATTCATCTGTCTCTGACAATCCAAAGATCTTTGCTGTCTCATTATCTTTCAATGTAATTGTCTTAGCCTCTCCCGACACCAGTGTGGTCGGAGCTTTTCCATCTGAAAATGTTACATAATACTGCTCTCCTGCTGCTCCGTCTACTTTTATAGTAAATTTAAAGTCTTTATTACGATTTCCCTGATTACCGGTAACCTCTTTCTTTACGGTCAGATCTTTCAACGTATTGTGCTGACTGCTGTAATCATTCGTGAAAACTCCCTCACCCTTTGACTCCGGATTATTTTTATCTGCAAACAGATAAGAGCTGACTTCCAGATTTCCGTCATCATCGGATGTTACATACACATCAAAATACTTCTGTTCTGTGGTATAAGCAACACCTTCATACGCATTTCCGTCCTTGTCCGCTGCAACCTCATTTACTACATAGCGAAAGATTCCGGGTTTTGCATCCTCTCCTTTTGTGAATACAGATTCATTAACATTAAGCTTTGTCGTTCCTACTGTAATTTTCTCATTTCCAATATCGCTGTCCGCCGGTACCGATGCAATGACATCCTCATCCAAAGTTACCCCCTTTGCCGGTCCTGCATATATTGCCTCCTGATTCTCACCTGCCGGCACTGCCGTTCCTGGAGCAACGGTAAATTTAAATGTAGTCTTCGGTGCATATATATTACTTTCCTTCGTAATCTGTTTTGTGATCATCGGAGTTTTCTTAACTTCAGTTTCGCTATCTGAACTTTCTGCCGCTGACACCTGCATTCCGAGCATTGCTGTCATCATTATTCCGGCAGCCGTAACAGTGGATACTTTTTTTAACATTCTCTTTTCCATCATTTCTTTTCCTTTCTTTTTCCATGTTCTGCAATCATGTTACTGATTTTACAGGTTCGATCTGCGAAGGACGGTAATCACTCTTCCCTTTATATCCTTTGCATTGACCGCACCAAAGTATCTGCTGTCTTTTGCACCTTCACGGAAATCACACAGAATGAAATACTGGTCTTTCTTTACTTTCACCGGATAGGATATGCCATCCACATAGGCCGGTGTCTTATAAAAAATATCCGGCTCATTCACAATGCTTCCGTTGATCTTCAATTCATTTTTGTCTGTAATCTCTACCTTATCTTTCTCTCTCGCCACAATACGCCCTGTATACAATGTCCCCTCTTTTTGAAATACCACAACATCCCGGTCGGAATATTTCCGTTCCAGCCTGTAATATAAGAGCAGATCTCCGGCACATATTTTCGGGGACATATCCTGATTCTTCGCAGAAGTCATTCCAAAAATCACGCCAAACAGGACCGCCAGCATCACTGCCAGCATGAGTAAACGGGTAAAGAACAGTATGATCTCTCTTTTTTCTTTCATATATGCTCCTTGTCAGATGTTATTCTCCTGTCGGATCTCCCCATTTGCGGATTCCGTATACCAGTCCGAAAAATGCCAGCATTCCGAATGCTGCCCCTGTCATGACCATATACGGAGCCGAAGTCTGCCGGATTCCGGTTGCCGGCTGTACTTCTTTCGTATTCGTAAATGTCAGATCTGTATTTTCTGATAGCATATCCGAAAGTTCTTTTTTACCATTGTCCAGTTTCTGTTCCTCTTCTTCCGGAACTTTTTTTGTAATCTGCACATCATAGTCTTCCGGTTCTTCGGAAACGATATATTCTACACCATATGGCATCGTCATCTCGATTTTTTCCATATGCCTCAGCTGGAATGTATAGACTCCATTTTCTACCGCAACTGCGTTTTTTAATTCTTCCTCACTGACTGGATTGCCCTGTGCGTCATATTTCACATAGCTGATTCCACCTGTATAGGATTTCCCGTTCAGCTTTGTCTGCACCTGGAACCGAAAGGCGTGGGTACGGTCTCCCATGTTGCCGCCGACTCTCTTTGCAATCGTCAGTACGCGGTCACTCCGGATATACCGGTTGACGAATTTTGCTTCCGATGTTGTACTTCCTGCAATCTGCCCGGATATTTCCTTTGTATCCGGTGATACCGTCAGATCATATCCATCAGGTACGGCATCATTTTCATTTACCTTATATGTTGTTCCCGGTGTCAGATTGGTAAATGTATATTCGTATGCGTTGTTTTCTGCATTCCATACCAGTCCGTCTGTATTCAACTTCAGTTCTTTTGTCTCTGTTTTTCCGTCTGGTTTCGTCAACGCACAGGTAAAGGACAGGTTCTGTAATACCTTCTGCAATGCTTCCTGGTTATCTTCCAATCCTGTAATAGCTTTCGAAATTTTTAAATTGCCCGGATGTACTTTTATGACTGGTTTCTTGTAATATTCTGTATAGTTCTGTTCTCCATACTTGTACATCAGTACTGCATGTTCATTTTGGTTCGAATAGAATCCGGTGCCTCCTGCATATGTTCCGGTTCCTGCATCTGCCTGATCTGTGTAGCCTGATGTTCTGTATTTTTCATATGCCGTTTCTGTCGGCTGGATCTTGGCAATGACTTCATAGGTATAGCCTTCCTGCAGTTTATAGTCTGCCGGAAATTGCATTTTAACGGATTTTGATGCAGAATCATAAGAAGCCGTGATTCCAAGATCTGCTGCATTAACCGGGTTTCCGGATGCATCAAAGATCTGCACCTGTGGTGCAAGGACATTTCCATCTGCCCCCTTCACCATCTCAACATTCTCACTCAGCGGATCGGAAATCGTGACATTTGTACATGCCAGTTCTGTGATCTGTTTCTGAATGTCATCGAATGCCTTGTTCAGATTCGCCAGCGTTGTTCCTGCATAAGATGCGTTTTTTCCGGCTTTGACTGCTGAATTGGCAAGGTCGGTAAGTTTTTTGTAATTCCCTGACGGTCCTACACCGACCGTGAAAAAATAATCGGTCTGCATATCAGCGACTGCATCTTTTCCTGCCTTCAGACTCTTTCCATCTTCGTCGCTGCTTCCATCGCCTTCTGTATAACCGTCTGATCTATATCGGAAGGTTGGATCTCCATCCGATACGAAGATTACTGCTGTCTTGGCATTCTGTCTTTTCCCGTTCAGCAATCCTTTCGCACTTCTGATCCCAGCCTGATAATTGGTTCCGCCGTCCGATTCCGGAGAAGTCTGATTCATGATCGCAGATGCCTGATTCGTCCAGTTTACAGCAATCTTCGCATCATTCCATGCATCGTCCCTATATCCACCAGGCCAGTAGTCACTCTTATTTCCACTAAACGTCACAAGCGCAAATCTGACATCCAGATTCTCATTATCCGCCAGTGTATTCGTCATGCTGTTGATTGCCTGACTTGCCGCATTCCTTCTTTCCCCGTTATTTTCCCAGCTATTCTGACTGTCACGATCCATCGGATAAGCCATACTTCCGGATCTGTCCAAGACATAGATGACATCCAGCGGCGCTTTCGAAGACTCGCTGTTTACTTTTCCTTTTACTGTCAATTTCAGATCGTAGGTTCCATCTGCATTCTCTGTCACCGTCTTTTCATGCTCCAGAGACATGCCAGAATCCGACGACTCTTCTCCCTCGGCATGCACCTCCCTGATACTCCCTCCCACGGGCAGCAGTACCAGGATCGCAGCCGTCAGTATAGTAATGATTTTCTTTATGCTCTTCTGGCTGATAGTATGTCCCATAACGCTCCTCCATTTCTGTTTCATTTGAATGTGGCTGTTTTTCTTTACCCTCATAGTATTCTTATGTAGGAGGATGGGATTTTATTCCAGAATTTCTATTTAATGCATTATAGCGGCTGTCACCGAGGGGAAATTCTAAAGCAAAAAAGTTGACCTAAAAACAAGCTCACAAAAAATCCAAACTCGACATTCGTCTCAGACAGTGGATTTTTTGTGAGCAAACGGTCAACTTTTTACTTAATCTTTTTTCTGATATATCTTTCATAAATTCTAAGGGCTTTTTGTTTTTCTACAAATATTTTTTCATATCCTGAATCAGTTTTTCACACGTCTTTTCAAATTTTTTTGCCAGTAAAATGCTTTCTTTTTCTGCCTCCGAATAACGATTTAATTTCTCTGTAATGGATTTTATTCCCATATTGGCACCATCAATCATCATTTCTGCTATTTTCGAAGTGTCGTCATTGAACATCATCTTTACTTCGGCACTGATCCATGCAAATGTCTCTGCTGCCTTTTCTGAAAACTTTTCTTCCTGAAGTTTTCCTTCTGATAATCTTATCGATTCTCTCTCCATCTTTTCATAATCTTCTTTATATTTAGAGAATAACTCCTGCAATTCCTGGTTTTTCAGATATACTACCAGCTGCTCGATGCTGTTCACTGCCATCCTGCAGCCCGAATTACACTCTTTCAGAATCTCATATGTTGATGTGTCCATAATACTTCCTCCTTTTTTAGATAGTCTGCTATCTTTTTATAGTTTTTCTTTCTTCATTACATAATCTTTCTTTTATAGTATTTCTCAAATTTTATTTTTTATGTCTTTAGACTAAAAAAGCCCTTGCAGATATCATTTTTATATCCGCAAAGGCTTTTCTTTCTCTCATATTCTTAATTTACCATAAAATAATTCAGACTGATTTCATTTGACGCAACATCCGCAAGGTTGACACAACTGTTTCCCATACGGTCGATCAGATGCAGGATATTTGTAAATGGTGCTGTCAGGCTTGCTTTACATTTTCCTTTATTGACACGCTGTACATGTGCTTTTCTCATCTTCAGATCCAGATCCATGATCTTATCTTTCCGTTTGATCAGCTTCTCGATCTGCACTGACTCATCTCCCTGTAATGCCTTAAGTGAATCATTGAACATCTTCTCCAGTGTCTTCAGACTCTTCTGCAGTTCATCCATCGCTTCCGACGTATATTTGTACCGATTGTCTACCTTTTCCCGTACACATTTTGCGACTTCTACACTCAGCGTTCCCATACGTTCCACATCACTTAATATATACATAAGACTCGCCGTCTGTGCTGCCTGCTGCTCTGTCATTGTTCCGGCGGAGAACAGGGATGCCAGATATTCTGTGATCTGATCTGTCAGTTTCTTGATCTGCACTCCTTTTTCCTGCAATGGTTCCAGTTCATTCATGTCTTCTGTTTTGACGATTGTGATCGTATCTGCCACAACCACTTTCACCATTTCACTCACACGAAGGATTTCCTTTGCAACCAGCTGAAGTGCTGCAGCCGGCTGACTGATAATCTTGTCATCCAGAAATACAGGTTTTGCAGGATCCATATCGACTGCTTTTCCGTCCGGGATCAGCGTCATAACAATCTTTACCATCACATTGATCAGGCAGACCCATATAAGTGTCATTGTAATGTTGAATAATGTATGTGCATTTGCAATCTGTCTTGAGATTACTTCAATCTCCGGTCCTTTCGGAGAAATGTGCTGGATCAGTAATGCAAATGGTTTCACAAACCAGATAAATAACAGACATCCGGAAATGTTGAAAATACAGTGTGCAACTGCGGTACGTTTCGCATCTTTGGTCTGACCGATACTTGCCAGAAGTGCTGTAATTGTAGTACCTATATTATCTCCAAGCAGGATCGGGATTGCTCCTGCAAGTCCAAGCATACTTGTCACACCGTCAGGTCCCGGCTGTGATGCAAAGTTCTGCAATACAGCGATCGTCGCACTACTGCTCTGTACTATCAGTGTCATAAGCGTTCCGACAAATACACCAAGTACCGGAATATGTGCCACTCTTTCGATCAGGTCCGTGAACACCGGGCTGGATGCCAGCGGTTTCATGACATCTCCCATGGTCTCGATTCCAAGGAATAACAGACCAAATGCAAAAATTTGTCTGACCGATACTTTTCACTTTTTCAGATTTCGCAATAAACGAAATGATAAATCCAATAAAAATAATGATATAAATGTAATCACTGATCTTAAATGCAATAATCTGCGCCGTCATTGTCGTACCAATATTCGCACCAAAAATGATTGAGATTGCCTGTGGCAGACTCATAAGCCCCGCACTGACAAATCCGATTGCCATAACGGTTGTCGCACTACTGCTCTGTAATACTGCTGTGGTAAGTGCACCTGCGATAACCCCAAGTACCGGGTTCTTAGTCAGAAGTGCCAGGATGCTTTTCATCTTTTCTCCTGCCGCTTTCTGCAGACACTCACTCATCATATTCATTCCATAAATAAAGACTGCCAGACCTCCTAAAAGCCCGAATATTATCTGCAATTTTTCATTCATAATATTTTCCCATTCTCCTTCATTCGTCTTCTATAGAACCTGCCGTCGGCAGATTCTTTCGAGCATATGATGTCCCCTCGACGTTACGGGCTTATTGTAACGAAGGTGTATGCAGCCTATATCAAATCTATGTTAAATCTATGTAAAATCGTACCCGGAGTTTATATCACGTTAAATTCTATGAAATTATTTCCAAAAAAATGTAAAGGAATCATCAAATGTATGCAAAGTTATCTGAATACTTAAGATGATTCCTTTTTATTGTTTATTCCTATTGTTTCTAATATAATGGTTCATTCTCAATCAGATATTGCAAGAATGCCTCGCAGCCTTCTTTCACATCTTCATAAGTCACATCAAAATTCCCCGTGTACCACGGATCTGCAATATCTCTTGCATCTCCTGCATATTCCAGTAACAGATGTACTTTATGCTCCGGATCTTTCCGGATGATGCGGTTGATGTTGCGAATGTTCCACTGTTCCATGCCGATCAGGTAATCGAACTCTTCATAATCTTTTCGCGTCATCTGACGTGCTCTGTGATTCCCACACGGGATTCCTTCTTCTCTTAATTTGTTCTGTGTCCCATAGTGTACCGGATTGCCATCTTCTTCGTTACTGGTTCCGGCAGAGTCGATGTAGAAAGATGACTCCAGATTCGCTTTTTTTACTAAATCTTTCATTACATACTCTGCCATGGTTGAGCGGCAGATGTTGCCGTGGCAAATGAAAAGTATTTTTATCATTGTTGCATAACCTCGCATTTCTTAATTTTTCTTGGTATTTCGTGCTTTGTAAGCCTTTGCAAATTTTTGCTTTATGGCATAACCTGGTTTATTTTCGCATAATATCGTCAGCAAAAGGTGTAAAATAAGGTGTATGTTTTTCTATTTTACACCTTGCTATTTTCAATTAGAAATCGTAATTACACAACCTGAATCCGAGCAATTTCTTCCCTGGCATCCTCAAGATTTACATGCGTATATGTATTCAGCGTTACGCTGATATCTGAGTGGCCCATCAAATATTGCAATGCTTTTGGATTCATTCCGGATTTTTCCATATTTGAGCAATAAGTGTGCCGACATACATGTGGATGTGTCAAGTATAGGACCAAAAAAAATTTTATTTTTTTCTGCCGAAGACTATCTGACGCTTCCATCAGGTAGTCCCAGCACCTTTATTATCTTTTGATAAGTCATTCTTGTCCTGCTCAAGTTATCTCTGTTCTGAAAAAATATCGTCAAAATTCCATTCGATTTCAATTTCATCCTGACTATGAACACGGATCACCTTGATAATCTCACGCAGCTTCTCTGTATCGAACTTCTGAATTTCCAAGAAATCTTTTAGTTTTATTTTATCAGAAAGTTCATTTTGTTCAAGAAGCAAAAGTTAGCTGCAGAAGGTAAAATCAAAAAAGATAAGCACGAATCCGTCATTTTCAGAAGGGATAATTCTCATTATGAAAAGCATGGTTCTGAGGAAGTTTGCATTGATGATAAATTGCCTTTTGAAATTCCAAGAAATTGGGAATGGTGCTACCTAGGCAATGTTGCATTTGTAACTAAGTTAGCAGGATTTGAATATACAAAATAGCAAGTTTACCTCCTCAATCGGCGGCGAAAAGATGACAAAACTCGGAAGAATATCAAACGGTGCACTAAATGCTCTTCAAAGGAATCCCAAAGATCAGACCGAGGTCAATACATCCAGCCGGCGAGTTGCAAGACAAGTACTTATTTATCTGGAAAGTGCAGATAAAAATGCAAAACCGCGCTATACATTCGGCAATGGTGCGATTCCTACCGGGAACAGCAGACCAAGCAACTATTTTAAGAACAAACCGACTTCAAAAGATATCCTTATTCAGATTTTCCATACGAAAAAAGGAAAAGTCGTTGCAATCAATTTTGGAAAAAATGGATACATAGTAACCATGATTGCAGGAAAAGAACCAACCATTGTTAAAGATGGAAATTGTCTTCCATCCTCTGAAAAATAAGCGGATAAAAGAAAAGCGACACTGCAAAACCACATACTAAGGAAGTTCTGCAGTATCGTCATTTTTTTATTCTTCTACCTCCCACTCTCTGGTATCAAAGATGTGAAGATGCAGTGCTTCTGAAATATATCCCAACAATTCGCAGCCTGCGATACAGTTTCCTTTTTTATCAAGAGACGGTCCGTAGATCCCGATTCCCATTTTCTTTTTCGATACGCTAAGCAGGCCGCCGCCGACTCCGCTCTTAGTCGGAATTCCTGTTCTTAACGCAAATTCACCTGATCCGTCATACATCCCGCAGGTGAGCATAATGGTCTGTACCATCCGTACAGTCTGAGATGAGATCAGGCGTTTTCCGGTAGATAATTGCACTCCGTCATTTGCAAGCAAAAGACCGAACATTGCCAGATCTCTTGCATTTACCGACATGGAACACATCTTTGTATAAAAGGTAACACTATCTTCTACATCGGTATCAATGATCTCCTTACTTTTTAACAGATAGGCAATCGCCTTATTTCTTGCGCAAGTCGCCATCTCAGACTGAAATACAGCTTCGTCTACTGCAATCTCCGGATCTTCACATACGTCCTGCATATACTTCTGCATATCTTCGATGGAATAGTGGTTTACAAGCAGGCTCGCAACCGTGATTGCTCCAGAATTGATCATCGGATTAAAGGGCCGGTTACTTCGGTTATCCAGTTCTACCAGTGAGTTAAAAGCCTCCCCTGACGGCTCCACACCAACATGATTAAACACAAACTCTGCTCCAAATGTTTCCAGTGCCAGACACAGTGCCATTACTTTGGAAATGGACTGTATCGTAAATCTGTCTTCTGTATTTCCGGTCTCAAATTGATTGCCGTCTATTGTGTAAAGGCAGATTCCCAGTTTATTCTTATCTGCCTTGGCAAGCTCCGGAATATACGATGCAACACTTCCATACCGGATCACACCTTTTCCGATACGGATGGCATTTTCCAGTATTCTCATAACCTCTTCTGATTTCATCATATTCTCCTTTTTCGCTCAGTCATAATCCCCTTACAACTGCTATTTCCTATTTCCTAAGTACTAAGATACTAAAATAGTAATCGTTCCCTTTCCAACCATAATGATTATATTATATGCAAAAATGTGCAAAAAAATCAATCGTATTTTTTTACGATTGATTTTTTAATTAATTTTGAGTGTAGTATTATTTTTTGACCAACTAAATTATGACAACTTTTTAATTATTCCGATTCGGTCTTCCAAAGGTATAAATAAGGTGTAAATTATTTGTTTCTATCTAGAAAAGTCTTTCTCGCCATACTTTAAACGTTGCCGTGGCAGATAAAGAGCACTTTTATCATTGTTGCATAACCTCGCATTTCTTAGTTTTTCTTGATATTTCGGGCTTTGTGAACCTTTGTACTTTTTTGTTTTCTGGCATAACTTTGTTTATTTTTGTATAACAGCATCTGCTCAAACACATCATCTTTCGCATTAACTATAGTTCAGTATATTTCGTTGCATTTCCTTTTGCTTTATCTACCGGGTACTTTGCTTCATTCTGTTTCATCTTCATATTCACGATTTCATCAGCATCAAGTTCCAATTTGTCCAAAAGATTTTGTGAATAAACAAGTACATCTGCCAGTTCTTCTTTTATATGCTGCAGATCATACTCTGTATCACTCCATTGAAAACACTCCAACAACTCTGCTTTTAATGAATTCCGCCAGACATTCAGCTCACTTAATCCTGTCGTCCGGTTCATCTTTAATTTTATATTTTCATATAATTTTGTTTCCAAACAATCATTCTCTGTATCCATCATAAAATCACTTTTTGTACCTGCATAAATAAGCATTTATTCACCACCCACACATCATATTATTTTGTTCAATTTCAGTAGGCAATCCTAAAATAATCCAAATCCGCTTTATATTTGTCTTGTGCGGTCAGGCAGGTATCTGTCAGATAGCCTTTTTCATTATCCCATTCCTTCAATCCACGGTAATAGAACATTTTCAGATTATCCTCAATGATAAACGGAACAATATTGTATTTCAGACACTCCTTAAACATAATCAACCTGCCCACACGACCGTTGCCGTCATGCAATACCACATTGGGACTCACAAAGAAATCTATAATTGATTTCCACTTTTTGAGTACGTTCTTTGCCGGTTCCCTCTGCTTGATACACATATATACTATCAATCAGTTCAACCAGCATAGAACGGTTTAACTCTGTTACGTTTTCATACTTGCGTATGGTTTCTAAAAATTGGTTTGTATTTTTCGTCTTGTAGTCCTCGGCTTCGATTTTCTCTTTTAATGCCTTACGCCTTTCTTCAAGTTCTCTCTGCTCATTTTCATAAGTTACAGACATTTTCTCAAAACGTCCATCAGAAATCTTTCCTGCTACATTCTGCTCAAACAGCTTCATTATGATACTGTCAATTTCAGCAATACGCTTTTCTGCCAGTTCCAATTCCTGTTTAAACTGCTTGATTTTCTTACCGCCGCCGAATTCACTCAACACCCTCATTTCTTCAATGAACTGGTCGCCTAATGTTTCCATATTCTTGATATGCTTTTGAATGTCGTCCATGACAATCTTCACTAATGCGTCATAGGAAATTGCATGAGTTGTGCAGAGGTTGCTGTTTCTGGCATATGTCCTGCAACGAAATCTCGGCTCTCTCCCGTTTGGATTGGAGAACGCCATATTGCGTCCACAGTCCGGGCATTTTACAAGCCCCACAAACATATTTGGTCGTCCAGTCTTATTTGGTCTTTTCTTTACACTGATGAATTTCTGTACCAGTTCAAAGGTTTCTTCATCAATGATAGCTTCATGGGTGTTTTTTACAACAATCCAATCTTCCTTAGGAACCGCTACCAGTTTTCTGTTCTTGAATGATTTTGTCTGTGTCTTGTGCGATACCATATGACCGAGATACACTTGATTTTCCAAAATCATCTTAACATTTTTTCCAACCCAGTCGGTAGGGAATCGGAACCCTGTGCTTGTTTCCAGCGTGCCATTCTTCATTGCTCTGTAGGCTCTCGGAATCAAAATCTTTTCTTCACACAATGTTCTTGCTATCTGATGAACACTGTTTCCCTGTTTCAACATTTCAAAAATACGCTTGACGATAGGCGCTGTTTCCGGGTCTATCAGTAGTTTACGCTTATTGTTCGGGTCAACCCTATAACCATACGGAGCGAATGAACCGCAGAACCCGCCACTTAAAGCAGTTGTTTTCTTGACGCTTCGGATTTTCTTTGAGGTATCACGTGCATAATACTCATTCATAATAGATTTGAATGGCATCATCTCGTTATCCTCATATCTTGTGTCAACATCATCATTCAGTGCGATAAAGAGAATGTCATTGTTCGGGAAGATTTCTTCCACGTAATACATGAACATGGCATTGTTGCGACCGAACCTTGACATATCCTTTACCATGATTCCACTAGGCTGTGTATCTTCCATAGCGTCCTCAATCATGCGGTTTAAATCCGGTCTGTTGAATGTTGTGCCGGAATAGCCATCATCTACATACTCGTCAATGATTTCAAATCCTTTTTCCTTTGAATAATATCGGAGCATTTGCAACTGGTTTGTGATACTGTTGCTTTCTTTATCAGCGTCACCATCATCTTTGGATAAACGTGCATATAATCTAACTCTTAATCTTGCTTGCTGTTTCGTCATTTTTACTCCTTTCCAACAGCAAACAAACAACTTATATCCTGTTAATATTATACCACGCTACTTAATTATTTTCAGCCGCTTATTACACTGTTCTCAATTTAATATCCATTGTTTTCCTGCTCGATTTCCTTTTGAATCAGCCTTTTAATCAAATGCTGCAAATCCACTGTACCGGAGAACACTGACGTTACATAAAAGGTCGTATTTCCTATTTTTATTGTATTGGACTGTACTGTTTTTCCTATAATCCCACCTCATTTCTTCCAACAAAAAAACACCATTTCTGGTGTCTTTCTGCTAATCTACACTGATTACTTTGCGTTCATACTTCTTTTCCTGAAAATCAATCTCCGCATAAACCATGTATTTGTCATTAAGTTCCGTCTGTCCAGTCTGAATACAGGTTGTCTGATGAATCTGGTTTATCCACTTTCCTTTCTCTGTGTCAGGACTTTCATGTATATGTCCGTGCAGAGAAAGAAATGGCTGTTTTTCTTTCAGAAATTCGTAAATATCAACAGAGCCTATATCCAAATCTTGATAGCGCAACTGTCCTAATCTCAATCCCGCAGGCGGCATGTGCATAACGTAAACCGCTTTTTGTCTATCGTCCAGCAATGGAAGTTTCTTCAGCACATCACACATATGCGGTAATTCTGTTCTGGAATATTCCAGCCAGTTGTAAATCCTGTCATAATCAACAGCATTAGAGATTCCTGCTACAGGACTTAACTGACGCTGCGGAATATAATGTGTTTCTGTAACAACCCTGTCTTTACAACCGAACGGATGGTCTAAAATATAGTTCATGCCGATAAATTCATATCCATTGACAGAAAATTTCCTACCAGCTATATTGCAGACATTTTCAAATCTGTCGCAAAGATTGTCAAACATTTCATCTGCTGCCAGTAAATCATCATTTCCAAGCATGGCAAGGTATGTGATGTCCTGCTTTTTCAGTTCCTCAAAATATTCATCAAGGAATCCATTGATAAAAAACGATTGCTCACTGTGGCGGTCACATTGTTTTGGTAACATATCCCCGCCATTTACAATGACTTTGATTTCCTTTTCAATGGCTACGTCCAGAATCTTTCTGTACTTCTTTTTATCTCCGTGTAAATCTGTAACATACAATATCTTCATATCACTTTCTACCCCTTTTAATACAGCATTTCTTCCTAATCATAGTTGAAAGTATACCATATCAGAGATAGATTATCAGCAGCTTATATCTGACATACAGACTGCAAAATTTTTGCCTTATGCACCTCCTTTACTGTGTGTTTCCGAAGCAGTCAGATGGCTTTGGAAGCTCCACTGGACTTTCACCATTCTCATTCCTATGAGCAGAACCGCACCATGCGAGTGTATCATTATTCAGATATACAGGTCATGGCAGAACGACCATTCCACAAGTCGCTCTCGGATCATTGCATGAATCGCTCGCTTTTTTAGGTCATGGCGTACAATTTCCGCTGGCTCGCTGCATATCAAACGTATCTGACTGCTTTATTCAATTGTCAAAGAACTACCGACTGTATTTGCCAGTCTATGAAAATCCACTACCTAGATAATGGACTTTCATAGATTGACAAGCGGAGCAGAGGAAAGGGGAAAATGCTCCGCCCGTCTGAATGATTAGATTACGACTATCTCAAAGTTTGCAATCATATCCATGACTGCTGCCTGTATTCTGCCTTTTAATTCAGAATCCACTACCATGTAGACGTTACCGTATTCGTCATACAATTTGCGTAAGCTCAACTTTGATATGTACCCGTCATAGAAATTCAAGATTTCCTGTATTGCAGTTTCATCACCATTCGTAGCCGCCACAATCACAGCAAACGGTATATGTTTTTGGTCTTTGTCCATGCTTATTCCTCCTCCATCATTTTTCGTAATTCTTCCAGAGTGCTTGTCCTGTGACGGTAAACAGTAGTGCGTACCACGTTCATAAGCTCTCCGATTTCTGCGTCAGACATATCCATAAAGTATGACAACAAAATGATATTGCGTTTTCTCTCTGGCAAACATTTGAGTGCTTTGCTTAACTGGTCGTCAGATACTTGTACTTCCATGCCAAGAACATTGAACGCTGTATAATCGCTGGAATACTTGTCATAAACGCCTGCTTTGTTCAATTCCAAATCTGAAATTTCAGAAAACGGAACTTCATGTTTCAAGCGTCTTGAAATATCACGGTTATACTTCATTGCTGCTCTTTTTATGACTTTCTTTGTAAGGCAATCAAACTGTGCTTGAATAGCCTGCTGGAAAGAAGATGACTTCATGCCGATTCACCTCCTTTCTGCGTGAGAGTAGATGAGGTTGTTTTCCCTCTATCCCCCTTTCCGCACAGTAGCTACCCACGCAGCAGCTATTTGTTGCGTTTTCAGAAAAGATTTTGAAAAAAATTTTTAAGCAGCAAAAAAGCACAAGGACATAAAAGAAATGCTGTTCTTGTGCTTTTAAAATTGTTCCTGCTATGTAATGTAAAAAACCACATTCAAGAGTATATTGTGCCGCTTTGAAAGCTAAGATTTTTTTGACAATAACAGATATGTTGAAGATTGTCGATTATACAGGTCTTTCAATGCGGCTACCTCCCAGAGCCGCCAAACAAAACCAATATGCTATTTTTCATTGTTAGAAAAAGAAAAAGGCGGCTTTCCAAACCGCCATTTAAGTAAAGATATTTTTTGACACGCAAAAATGGTACTGTTAATAACGGTTTTTTTTATTTACCGCAGGGCAGTACCTTTTTGCTTTTATACGCATAATAGGAACTATCAAACCATGCTATACGTTTTTCTGTACCTGTTAGAAAATCAACAGGAACTGTAGAATATAGTGAGGTGATTACATATGCGTAAAAAGGAAGATAAGTACGATTTTAGAGCCTTTGGTCTTGCCATCAAAGAAGCTCGTATGAAACAGGGTTTAACCCGTGAACAAGTGGGAACAATGATTGAGATTGACCCACGTTATCTAACAAATATTGAAAATAAAGGGCAGCACCCAAGTTTACAGGTATTCTATGACCTTGTATCATTACTCAATATTTCCGTTGATGAATTTTTCCTGCCTGTGTCTGATCTGGATAAAAGTACCAGAAGACGACAGTTGGAAAAGCAACTTGACAACCTTTCCGATAAGGATTTAGTTATCATGGAAAGTGTTGCTGACGGAATCACCAAGTCTAAGGAAGTGGAGGGAAATTAACCCTCCATTTTTATATTCTTCTTAAATGAGTGTGTACCAGTTAAAATAGCTGTAATACAAGCGATTATATGGCTAATCAAAACTGCAATCCATATACCATTTAAACCAAGCCCGATATATGAAAAAACATAAGCTAAAGGTATGCGAACAACTAAATAATAGAAAATCATCAAAATCATACTCTTTGTAGGTTTTCCCATTCCATTCAAGCAGCCTAAATAACAATTTGTTACGGTATTTAATACATATCCAATACTAATAATAATGAAATATTCTTCTACAATCTGTGCTACAGGGTCGCTTGAAACAAATAAGCCTGCTAATTGTTTTGAAAAAATAATAATCAGAATTGAAAGTATAAATAAAACCGTAATCCCATATTTCAAGGATAATTTTAAATAGTCTTTTGCTCTGTCAACTCTTTTTGCACCAATACATTGTCCAACAATGGAAGTCAAAACCATATTAAATGCCATTGCAGGATAAAATAATATTGTTTCTAATTTTCCTGTAATGCCATATGCTGCAATGGCAGAAATACTATAAGTGCTGACAAGCGAAGTTAAAAAAGTGGTACTAATTGCCGGAATACTTTGCTGAATTACAGATGGTACAGCACTTTTTATTAGTGGGATAATTTCATTTTTTATCAAAATCCGCAAATGAAATTTTAAAAACATTTCGTTTCTTAATATAAATAATCATAAAAATTAAACACATTGATTGTGAGAGTAATGTCGCAATCGCAGCTCCATGAAATCCTATTTTAAGAATGAAAATAGGGTCTAAAACGATATTTAAAATTGTCGATATAAGCATAGCAATCACTTGAAATATTGTATTTCCAAAACTACGAAGAACCGCTGTAAAATATAAGTAAAGATATACAGCTATGTAACCTAAAATGTAAATTGATAAATAATCTCTTGCCATGTTCATTGTTTCCGCTGGCGTATTTAATGCTGCTAATATAACAAGCAAAAACAATTCCAAAATAAAAGTAATGAACAAAGAAAAAATTACTGCAATACAAAAGGACGTAGAAATCACTTTCTTTTTCTTTTGTTCGTTTCTAGCTCCTATTGCCTGCGAGAGCAAAATAGAAATTCCATTTGTTGCTCCCATCGCAACAGAAGTCAAAAGTAGTACGATAGGTGTAGAATTAGTTAATGCAGCATACGCTAATTCTCCGAGTAAATTTCCAATCCAAAGACTGTCAACCAAGTTATAAGCCATATTTAAAAACATGGCTACAATCATAGGTAGTGTCATTGCCAGCAAACATTTTTTTGTATTTCCGTTTATAAAATCTAGTTTTGTGTTCATATAATTCTCCTTACTGAATGAATATCATTCATTTATTATTTAAAAATTTTCCCTGCCCGTAAAAGCAGGGGAAAGATTATAGCTTGAATAAGTCAAATAAAATTGCTTTTATCTTTCTGTTTTTTTCTTCTGGTGTTAAATTATCATCTGTCAAAATTCCAAGCTGACCGTATACACAAAAATTTAGCATATGATTCTACATCAGAAATATTAAGTTCTCCTGTTACATTTGCTTTTTTTATCAGCTTTACAACGACAGGTACTAACTTTTTGCATATACTTAAAGAGAGCAAGTCGTGAAAAGTTTTATTTTTTTCATCATGGAATGTATCATAATATGTATCATTTGTGCTTTCTGATAATACTTCCATATGATTTAAAATATCCTTTATGGAATCCTGTTCGATATTGATGTTTGTTTTTAATTTATCGACTAATATATTTGCATACTCATTGACTGCTGTTTGAAAAAGAATATCTTTTGATGGAAAATAGCGGTAACATAGTCCTTGTGCCACTCCGATTTCTTTTGCAATATCAGATATGGACGTTTTTTCATATCCTTTTTCAGCAAACAATTTCATAGCGGTTTCTAATATTTCTTGCTTTCTTGCTTCTGGTTCTTTGGAAATACGCATACAATAACCTCCTTTTCTATAGAGTAGCATTTACAAAATAAAGTGTCAATGACTGATATTCACTCAATCTATTTAGTCGCAAATGATATACAAGAAGTAATTCCGATACGCTCCCAATTAACATTATGAAATTTCCTTAATAAAAGGTGAATCATTTCTTTTTTTGAATATATCTTTACATCACCCTCCTTGCTGTGCTTCATATACATGTTCATTAGTTGTCGTGCAAATAATGGTTGCCAGCAATCACCAATAATAATTATGCCACTGTCTTTTAAAACACGGTATGCTTCATCTAATACTTTTTCTGGTGCTGGATAATGATGAAAAGAATCATTACAAATGACAATATCAAATGTATTATTCTTAAAGGGTAAATCTTCTGTATCACCTATTACAAAATGAGCATTGTTAATCTTTTTTTTATTAGCCATATCAATCATTTTATCAGATATATCTATACCTGTTAAATCTTTTGAATGATATATTTGTTGTATTTGATAAAGAAGTTCTCCTGTACCGCACCCTAAATCTAAAATAGAAGAAAAATGTCTACCTTTTAGCATATTTAATATGTAAGGATAAAGGGTTCTGGCGTGTTGACCTTTTATATCCTTATCATAAGTAAGTGCTTGTTGGTTAAAAGCTATTTTTGACATTTCTTTTGTATTGTCCATAAATATAAGCCTCCTTTCAGTTTTGTATTATACAAGCTATTGAAACGAAAGTCAATGAATAATATTCATTCATTTATATGAAAAGACTTGCACTTCATTCATATATACGAAATGCAAGTCTTTCATCATACTATTTTACAATCTTCCAGTTACTATCTTTTTCCAGCGTCAAATCAAACTGTGAAATCTGTGTTGCCTTTGTCCTTTGGTCGAGATATTTTACCGATACAGACACTTTTACTTGTTCACCGTCCTGTGTGAAGATTGGATTTACCAGCTCCGAGAACACATACTCACAGTTTACAGGTTCCAGCACATTCCCCGATACATAGTAGGCAAGTTCTTTTTCTGTTGCGGTAGGATAGAGCTTAAAGAATGTTTCCAAGAACGCTGTCACTTCCTCCATAGTGGCAGCGTCCACCGTTCCGTCTGATTCCTTGACTTTTGGTTCATAGCTGGATTTTGTCGGTATGCTGCTGATGGTCGGATTCTGCGTGATAACCATGTTTCCGTCACCATCTACATGAACTACCACCATATAAGCGGAAGTGTAACCGATAGAAGTTTCGCCCTCCGTTACCGTCTGATCTACCGAGTAGACAACGGTAAAGTCGTCCGTTCCAGCCGCTTCAACCTCCCAAATCTTAACGTCCGTCACCGTAGAGCTTGTGGGTATATCCTGTCGTACCGTATCAACATTCAAATCCTGCAAGCTCTTTGTCAGATATTGGTTGATGGCTGCGGTTCGTTTCTCAATGGATTCCTGCGTATTGCTCCAAGAATAGTAGGACTTCGCAAAGGCTTTTACAAAGTTCTCTATCTTGTTGGTATCAACGATACGTTGCTCAATGACTTCTTTCTCATGTACCGTGTGCATATCAATGGCGGTGAAATTCTTATACACCCCAAAGCTGACGCTTGCAATCAGCACCAGCCATAAGGCAATCACGGTTTTCTTGTGTGTGCCGACTTTCATCACAGGCACTTTTTTCTCTTTCTTTGGTTTCGATTCCTTATCCTTTTTCTTAAATAGCATAGCACCATTCCTTTCTAATTGGTTTTCACCCGTCCGGCACCAATCAAGTGTTGCTGCCAGTACGAGCTTGTTAAATCTGCATATCCGATAGGGTCGCCAGCATGATACATTCTGTTGTTTCCAGCATAGATTCCTACATGAGTGACGTATGTTCCAGCGTTATAGGTTGAGTGGAAGAATACCAAATCACCAGCTTTTGCCTGTGACAGCGGTATGTGCTGCGTAGCGTCATACTGTGCCTGTGCGGTACGGGGTAAGCTGATACCAGCCTTTCCGTAGCACCACTGAACCAATCCCGAACAGTCAAAAGAAGTGTTGGGATTGCTGCCGCCATACACATACTTCCAGCCTTGATACTTCAACGCTTCATTGAAGATTGCCTGTGCGGTAGCGTCACTGAAACTAGGCACAGCCAAATACTGGCTGACTAATTTTACATAGAACATATTCCCGTACTTGTAACGCCAGCCGCCATTTTCTTTTATGGAAATGTCATTCTTATAGGTGACTTTGACACCGCCGGACTTGTCCTTTGCGAAACTGACCGCCAACTCAAAGGTGTACTTTTTCCCATGACTGGAAACGTAATCAATGAAGCCGCCGCCATAGTTATAGGACTGTACCACTGTGTTGATGTCACAGTCTTTTGCTTCTGCGGATTTCAAAAGCTCCGAGAAGTATTTACACCCCTGTTTGATGGAATCCTCCACGGATAGGGAGTTAAGCGGTAATCCTAAAGATTCACTGGCTTGCATAACGTCTGTCGTGCCAGTGCCGCCGGATTCCACCTGCATAATCGCAAGCAGATAGTTCACATAGTCAGAGATTCTGTATTCCTTTGCATACTTTTCTACCGTAGACTGATGTTTCAATACTTCCGCTGATAGGTTCAGTCCAGAAAAATCAAGACTGGAAGAACCACTTTCTTCATCATCTGAGGTCACGATAAACAGAAACAGAAGCAGACAGATAATCACTGTGAAAATCCCACCGAACACAGCAAAATGCCTTAACTTCATTTCTTGCCACCTTTCTTACTGGTAGATTTCTTGATTGTTGATTGATTTGTGGTCTTTTTCTGAACCGTCTTTGTCTGCTTCTGACGTTGTACCGTTTGCCTTGAAATATCTGTGGTAGCTTGTGAATGTTTATTTACTGCTGATGAAGCCTGTTTATCTGCCGGACGGGATTCTCTGACAACCTGTGTTCTTACATTCTCCTGTGATTTTGTCACAGGCTCCTTACTCTTGCTTGATTGCGGCTGCTCCTTTGTCACTGTGACAGGACGCTCTTTGACATTCTGCTCCGGCTTTAAAGCTGCCGCCTGTGAATCCGATTTTACAGGAACAGGCGTTGTGGCTGGTCGCTCATGCACCGGGGCAGCTCTCTTTGTCGCTGATCCGTTGCTTTGTCGCTCCTTATCCACAATCGGACGCTGCGGATTCTTTTTGTCTGACTGCGGCTGTTTCGATACCGATTTTTTATCCACAATTCCACGCTTTGAGGTAGACTGTGATTCCTGTGTATTGCTTTGTGAACTATGTACGGTCTGTGAGGAATCCGTCTGACTTTTCTTATCCGGCAATGCAAGCGGCTTCTGTGATTTGGAATCCGGCAGAGCTGGCGGCTTGCTGTTACCTCCACTGGAAGAAGCAGAAGTATTGTGATTTGCTCTGGTATGCGTATTACCTGTCTGTTTGGTATTGTCTGCCTTTTTTGTAGAAGCAGAAGCCGCCGCAGCACCAGCTACACCACCAGCAGCACCAGCCGCCATTGTCCTACCGATTTTACGCTCCAAGCGTCTTGCCCTGCGGTTGAGGAACATATACGGGTGTCGCATGATTCGTCTGCTGACTTGCTGTGTATCGGAGGATTGCAGGCTGAACATTGCCATCAAGTCACCTAATTTAAAATAGATTCCGGCAAAGGTGACTATCTGTAGAAATGCCACCATGAAAAACGGATAGCCGGAGGAAATGGAATAAAACATAGTCGAGATACTAAAGGCTGTGGTAATAATCAGTGTGATTCCGGCTCTCATCATAATGGTATTGAACAGCTTCGTAAGAGCCTTTTTTGCCATGCCCTCATAAGTCGGTATCATGGAGAGGATAAAACTAATCGGCAGGAACATGGCGTAAATGATGAATAGCACCTGCGAGAAAATCATCATGCCGGTAAGCAGAAAGACAAATGCCGAGATACCAATATTGAAGATAAACAGGAACACTACCATACCTAAACGGGTCATGGTCTTTGTGACGCTCAAATAGTCATTGTCCTTATCCTCGATTTCCTCAATCACAACGTCCTCTCTGTCGTCCGTGTCTGGACTTTCCGATAACAGGCTTTCCACACGGTCAGAACCGAGCGTTTCTATATCCGATTCCCCGTACTGTAAAAGCAGCCACGGTTGTTTCACCTGTATGGAAAACAGGCTGTCTCTTATTAAATCTACGCTGTCTTTTCCTTTGCTGTTGGAATCGGGCAGCACGATTTTTGTACCGAGCGATAATGCCGAGCTGCTTATATCTGCGGAAAAGTTATTGATTTTGCTGATATAGTTTGGGGCATAGGCAATAAAGGACGCTGACAGAATAAATACCACAAGAAAGTTGATAACCGCATGAATGGCTTTTGTGGTTTCTCTTTTTAACAGTCCTGTGTATGCCACATAGATTCCCATTACCAGAATGAGGATAAGCAGGAATCCTACATAAAATCCCTCACTGGAAAAGCCATTGGAAGTCACACCAGCTAATGTCTGAATGTTCTTTCCGATAGAGCTTGCAGTATCAGAGATAAAGTCCAGCTTATAGGCTTCCTGTACTACATAGCCTGTCGCATTGGAGATATAAAGGCTCACCGTCCAGACAAAATTTGTGATAGCGTACAAGCCATACTGAATACTTTTCCCAATTCCATCAAGCCAGTTCCACGGTAGCCAATCCCAACTTGAATCCACATAGAAATCAAGCTGATAATTCTCTAGGGAATATTTAGAGTAGGCGTTGCTGTCGCTCACCGTATTATCCACCAGTCCAGCCGCATAAGTCACCGTTCCTGTGATGGATAAAATCATCAGCACGCCGAGAATCACACACAGAGCGATACCGAAGAATCGTAGGATTTTTCGTTTTCTCATAGGCTTCACCTCGTTTCTTCTGTCTGTACTGGCGGTCTGGTATCAAAGGCATGGAACAGATCAGAGAATACAGGGTGAATCTGGATAACGCCCACACGCCCATACAAATCTTGAAACAGGCATTGTCCGTTTTCCAAATCCCTAAGTCGTTTCTGGTTGCCCTCGTCCTCCTTATCCACACCAAAAAATTCAAGGGTATTTTTGATTTCTTTTATATCTGTGCTACGAAAGGCAAACTTCAAGCCGATATTGTTCTTCATCTTTTCGTCGTCCACATCACCAGAGTTTTGTGTCACAAAGTACACAGCGGCATTCATGGAACGACCAGCACGAATCAGCTTGTTAGAGAGTGCTTTTCCCTGTGCTACCTGCAAGAACGTCCACGCTTCGTCCAAATCCACCATCTTGAAAATGCTCCTATCCGAATGGATAAAATCTAAGGCAAAGGTACTGATAACGATAAGCATTGCCACGGAAAGCAGCTCCATTGTGGTATATTCTTCAAATTTTGTGTCCTTGTCTGGCAATACAAGGTCAGCCACCTGTATGATGTTAAGCTGTCGGTCTAAACTGATGGATTGTTCCACATCACCGTCCGAGAATAACAGGTGTGCAAAATCATAGTCCGTCATGCTCTCAATATGGTCTGCGATATTCTCTGCCACGAGTGAACCATCTTTGCGGAGTTCATCAATGACACGGAGCAGTCCTCTTTTTTGCTCTGGGTAACAGAACGGATTGCACGCCTTAATACAGGGAACTTCTCACCGTCACGGGAAGAAATACCTGTAAGGAATGTTAAAATATCAATCGCAAGGCTTTCAGCGTCTTTTGTACGCTTCATAATCACATAAGGGTCAAGAAGTCCTTTGTTCTTATTCTCGCTGGTAAGGTTGACGATTTTGATTTCATGTGCAATATCGGGTAGTGTTTCCTGCCAGTTGCCACGCTCTGATTTAGGGTCTACAATGACCGCTTTTCCTCCAAACAGCACCGCATAATAGATGATAAGGTTGTTACAAAATGACTTGCCACCGCCAAGAGAACCAAGAAAAGCGGCAGCTAACGCATTGGTGACGGAACCCTTAACGCCCTGTGCCGCAAGGCTGGGTTTCAGATATACATTCTTTCCTGTATCAAGGTTATAGCCGATATAGATACCGTCCGTTTCCCCAAGCTGCTGTGTCGCACCGAAGCCAAGTCCGGCGAGAAAGTCCGAAGTGACGTATTGGATATAATCATTGATATATCTTTTGCTGGACGGGATAAACTCACCATGCAACCCCAACATATCACCGAATGGGCGAACCAGCTTGACGTTCAAATCATCATAGAAATCTTTGACTTCATCACAGCGGCGTTTCAATTCTTCCAGAGTGTCAGCTGCCACACGGATAACGTAGGACAGCTTATACATGGATTCTTTGGACTGGTCTAAATTTGTTTCCAGTTCATTCACCGAATCCAGAGCGTCCATGACGTTACTTCCCGTTTCGTTGTTGGATTCCCAAGCATGATTATCCAAGTCTTTCAGCTCTTTCTTTTTGTTCCTAACAGTCGTCAGAGCCTTTTTGTTGGTGACGATTTCCACATTCATAGAAGTGGAAACGGGGAACGTGAATTGCTGTTGCTGATAATAAAATATCTCGCTTGACGGAAAATCCAGCTCACCCACGATATTGTTAATCGTGAAGTAGGCAACAAAAGTTGTCTGATCTTCAACGCTCAATCTTTAGGTATCGCTGGTTTTCTTCAATCATGCAGCGTGTCGGACGGATAAGGTCATATCGCTTCACCAGTGTTTCACGCTTTAACTTTTTTATCGGGAGGTCATAACTGTAATCACTGTAGGCAACGCCGGTATTCCCGTAGATATGTTCCAAGAGGTAGCCGAAGTCGTTCTTATCTAGTCTGCGGAACTGAAAGCGGCGTGAGATTTTGCTTTCCAAGAGTTTTTCCATCTTTAGGAAACGGTTGATTTCATCATTACTCATGGAAACGAAGTCACCCATCAGCTTGTGATTGACTTCATAGATAAAATCCGCAAAGGTCATAGCTGCTGATTTTCGCATACCCTTGAAGCTGATTTCTTCCTCATTTACCAGCAGCTTGAAGCCAAGAAAAAAGCGGTAGTCAATCTGATTTTCACCAATCATCTCAACCAACGCTTCTGTCTGTTCATCTACCTTTTTACAGGCAATCTCTTTTAATCTGCCTGTGATTCCCTTTTTGGAACGCTCCTGTACTGCACGCAGGCTGTCCTCTGTGGCAATCTGTAGGGCATGGATTTTTCCGTCACGGTTCTGGGCGATAAGCTGACGGAAGTTGTCATGCACCATATATTTTTCTTCTGGTGACAGGAACGAATAATTGTAAGGTGTCAGCTCATAGTAGGCAAAGCACTCACCGTCATGGTTGAACACCAGATTGTTTTCTATGTACTTAATCGGGAACATACATCACACTCCTAACTGCGGTCACGCTTGTATTGAATTTCTGATTTTTCAGTTTGATAGCTTTTCCTGCATAGGTCACTTTTGGTCGGAGGAAAAAGCTCACACAGGATTTTAGGAATCCAAAAGGCTTTTTTCCGTCAAAGGTCTTTTGCGATACAAACCAAGTGAACGCCACAGGGATTCCAAAGTATTTGAGAAATGCACCGTCAATCATGTTAAAGGGCGGCAGCTCCCCAAAGAGAATCACCACAAACAGCGACACCACGAACCAAGCCATCTGACTGAATGTGAGCGGGAACGGGAGTTGAAAGTCGTTGATTGCATAAATGACTTTTTCCACGCTCCATATGCTTGTATAGCTTTTGATTTTCTTCAATTTTCACAGCTCCTTTCTGTTCTAAAATGGAAACAGCAGCCTATGTTTCAAAGCTGCTGCAAAAAAATAACCAGTGTCATTTCACTGGCAGATAAAAAATATTCAGTTGTAATTGTTAATACGAGCATTCAAACACGCCATGATTGGTGACGACAAAACGCCCCTCTAAATCAAGGTCACGCCCGTAGGCTTCATAGTCTATGTAACTGCGGATTCTGTCTGGTATCTCACCCAGACTTTGACATTCATCTATGAAGTAATAGGCAACGTCTGTCATATCGTCACAATCGGGATAATGGATAATATCGTCTGCATGTTCGCACAAATCTTCCAAGCTGCTGTAATAGCCTAGCAGTTCCGATAATTCGTCCTGTATGTCCTCTGGTAAGTCCTCCACCATTTCACACAGGCGGTTGACTTCCTCAATGGGTGTGTACTCGTCAATCTCAAAGGGTAGCTCATAATCATGGATTGCGTATTCTTCGTATCTGTCATTCAAGCCGATACGTTCTGCCATCTCGTCATAATCAACGGGCGGCGTAAACCATGCACCCACAAGCTCACCCTCGTTGTATTTCCCAAGATTGGCGATATAGATTCGCATTTCTTCGATACCACATCACCCCTTTACTGATAGCGGAATACGCCGCTTGTGGTAAATAAGTATCTGTCGTCCGTTTCCAGCTCACTACCATAGGAGTGATAGTCGATATGTTTCAACAGTTCGTGAGGAATCTCACCAAAAACATATTCTTCACGGATAAGGTATTCTGCCAGAGCTGCACCGTCACCCACATCATAGTAGCGTATCTCGTCCTTGTGGTCGATAAATTCCTCGAAGCTGGAAAACCATTTCTGCTGAATGGCTTTCATTTCATTGCCGATAGGCGTACCCTCCAATTCCAGCACCATGCGGCAGTTGGCGTTGATTTCCCAAAGTGGCATATCACTGTGTAAGTCAAAGGGCAGCTCATAGTCTGCAATCTCAATCTGTTCTTCATGTTCTACGCCGATTTTTTCTCGGACTTCCTCAAAGTCCACAGGGCAGTTGAACCAAGCACCAGAATATTCTTCGTCACCCTCACGATACGGTTTTGTATTGTTTAACAGGTAGATTCGCATTTCCTGCATGGTCTGTCACTTCCTTTCATCATATCCAGTATTCCCATTATAACAGCATAATCTACACCGAACACATAATGAGAGAATTTTTCTAACTGTTCTTTAGGATATTTAAGCGGTAGCTGTCGTTTGATTTCTTCCCACACTTCACGCTTGCGGTAAGGCAGGTCGGAAACATCATTGCAGCCGATACAGTCTTTCATATCCTCAAAAATATCTGTTTTCATGTTGTCCTCCATTTCCGATTATCAGAGCATTACGCCCCGATAATCTTATTGAATAACTGCAACAGTACGTCTTTCACGCCAGAAGCATTGAAGACCAAGCCGACAGCGATTAAAGCAATCACCAAGAATCCGATAAGTTTGGAAAACTCACGCTTGAATCCAAGATACACGCCGATAACAGCGATTGCCATGAGTACCAAGCTCTGTGCGTTAGATAAAAACCAGTTGTATAAGTTCTGTCCGAAATTCATTATTTTCTGCTCCTTTCCATCATTTCAATTTCTCTTTCTGCGGCTGCTCCTGCCTGTACCAGACACATCAACACCACACCTGCTCCTGCTCCAAGTGAGAACAGGAATAAATCAAATAAGATATGCTTCATGTTGTCATTCCTCCGTTTCTGTAATCATTTCCTCTGTGGAAGTTGTCTGCTGTTCAATCAGCTTTTTATGACGCTCCGTGAGCTTCGCATGGTCTAAAATGTCTTTGAGATAAGTTGTGCCATTGGCACTGTCAATCTTCTGTAAGACTTTCCAAGTGGGAGCTACCTGTCTGCTTATCCAGTTCAGCGTCCGAGTGAGTGTATAAGGCTCTGGTTTGGTCGTCAATTTCAAACGCCCACGATCAGCGCCGATAAAGTACGCCCATTTCTCATTGGTCTGCCATTCGCTGCGTCTTTTCTCCACCTCCTTGTCAGCGAACCGCATATAACGGTTGATAATGTCAAAAGCGGTACGCTCTGCGTCATGGTAGGTCAGCAGGTCACGCACCGCATAATAGGCTCGCTCATTTTTCAGCCGGATTTCAAAACGGTTCTTGATTTTCGCATCTTCAATCGGAATATCGTATTTCACATACTGCTCATAGTCCTTTTCATAGATACAGAAATAAACCTCTGATTTGGGCGAACCGATATAAAGCGTATTTCCCATTCCGTATCTGTCCTGTTCATTGCTTCTTACCAGCTCACCGCTGCGGTAACTCTTGAAGCTGCGGAATACGGAAATACATTCTTCACGGTTGCATTTCTCTGTCAGCTCTGGAATATCCAAGATTCCTGCCATATCGTTGATGGCAAGGTCAAGACGTTTCATCACACCTCCTTCCACCAGAGCGTCCATGAGAAAGTCATACCAGCTCCTATGCTGTGCCAGCAGATAACTTTCCATCTGCCGACAGCCTTTGCCTTTCAGCTCCAGCAGTGTGCCTTTCTCTTTATCGGGTGATGTCAGCACGAACACATCACCAAGCACATAATGTTCCGCATAGGAGTAGAATCCGTAGTCCTCATGTATCATTACATCCAGCTTTAATTGCAGAATATCTTCAACAACGTGCCGAACGTCCTGTGTGGGGAATCGGATTCTGACGTAATCCAAGACCATTTCCAACGGATTCTCTGGATTCAGCTTTTCCAGAGCGTCCGTGAATTTCCCCTTGATTTCTTCTGTCAAGGCTACTTTTCCAGATTCAATCCTGCTGACATACTCACGACTGATACTAGCCATGACCGCAAGACGATTCTGGGAAACGCCGTACTGCGTCCGTTTTTCCTTAAAATCGTTTATCCAATCGGTATCATTCAGTTTCAATCCCTCCAACCGAAAAAGAAATGTGACAGTTACCGATTTTGTCACACTCCTTTGAATGTTTGAAAAGTCCTCTGTTTTCAAGGACTTTTTGATATGTAATTGACTGTTTCCAGATAATTTGTGCCCCCCTGTTAGATAACGGGGGCAGATGGTTGGGGCGGCTTACGCCACCCCAACACAGGCTAGTCCGTACCTGCGTCTTTCGCTCCGCACGCCGCCTGTCCGTCCTGCCTGTTTTGTGACAATCTTCCTATCTCTTTTAAAAAGTCATGTCCTTTGGGTACAAGGGGAGTGTAAAACTCGGATATGACACTGTTTCCCGTATCAACATAGCCACGCCCCTTAATCTGCTTCAAGAAAAAGTCCTTGTCTACTTCACCGAACATCATACTGTATCCAAGCTCCGACATACGCCCAAGAGCCACACGGAAATTGAACTGGTCACGGATTCCATCACCGAGATACTTTGCGTCTGGACGCTGACAGGCGAGAATGAGAAAATATCCTGCCTGTCGTCCGAGCATGACTATCTGTTTCAGCTTGTTAAGGACAGCAGCATTTTCCTTTGTGGTGAGCATTTCCATGAACGCCACATATTCATCAAAGATAAGGAAGTGGGGCGATAGTCCTAAATAGGCATAGTTTTCACCTGTCCTGTAATTCTCCATGAGCTTCATTGCTTCACTTCTTGCCATCATACCGTCATAGAACCTGTCAATACAGGCGGTTATATCGTCTTTCTTGTACCAGACTTCCGACATGACAACGGACAAATCCGCAAGGTCGGCGTTCTTTGGGTCTAAAATATACATGACCGCATTGCTGCGGAGCAGAGCTTCAATGATAGTAAGGATAAAGTAGGTTTTACCACCACCAGTGCCGCCAGCAATTAGCATATGTGGGAGCTTGTCATACTCCCACCAGACATTTTTCATCAGACGCAAGCTGCCATGTTCAGCCTGTACCTCATTGATAGTGATTCTGTTCGCAATCGTATCATAGAGCAGCACATATTCCACATAGCTATCTTTCAGCTCTTTGGAAACCAGCTCACAGTACAAGCCTGTTTCCAGTTTCTTTTCCAAGTGTAAAAGCTGCTCTTGATATTTCCCCAATGTGATTTCTGTACGGATATATAAAAGTCCATGCTCCATACGGTAATACAGTTTTGGAAAATAGGTGATTTTCTCTTTTTTAGTAGTAGCTGGCAAGTCCTTGAAGAATCCGCTATCCTGTGTGGATTCCGATTCATACCAGCCATTTTCCAACAGCATACGAGCCAGCTTTTGACGGTGAAAGAGCTGTTTCACTCTGTCATACTGGAATCTGCGATAGAAAAGGGTAGCCAGTACACAGACCAAAGCTGCCAAAACGATAGTCATTATCCTATATGGTGTGACCGTCAGATGGACACTGCTATTTTGAAAAAGCGAGATTACTTTCCAGTCCGTAGTGATGATTGTTTTTAGGTTCAGCAGCATAACCACAGTAAGGAACAGCAGGAGCAGTGAACCAGCCGAGAAACGAAAAACCAGTGATTTGTCACTGGCTCTGATTCGATTCCCACGTTTATTGAATCGTAGCATAGGCTAAATCCTTTCTTTATTTTTTATGCTGTGGCTGCTGCGGATTGTTGGGAGCATGGTTATTTCCGGCTGGCTGACCGTTCTTATTCTTCAAGACAATATCATCTGCCTTGATATACCAGTCAACGTCTGCACCTTGAAATGTAGCGGTTGCCACCGTATCAGCTACAGGATTGATGATTTCCACCTCTGTATTGTAGTCAAATTCCTTTAACGGAACAGAAGCCGGAATACTCACCTGTATCATGCGTCCTTGCTCCTTACACTTCAAATCGTAGGTACGTTCCTTGATTTCTTCAGAAACCGTACCGTCCTCATTCTGGATATGTACCTCTCGTCTTAATGCGGAGAATTTCAATACTCCGAAAGTCTTTTCCTTGTCAATGATGATTCCGTTTGCTAATCTCATAATGTTTCTACCTCCTTATGCTTTCACCATATCGTCAGCCGATAAGATATAGTTTGCGAATCCTCTTGTACCGATTTTGTAACCCTCTGCGGTGATTTTGGGATTGATAAGTTTTACTTTTTCCTCTGATTCAAAATTCTTCTCACCAGCAGAAGCAGGCAGCACCACGATAATATCATCTGCCCTCTGTACGTCCGAATAAAGGTTGAAGCTGCGGGAAACAACCGTCATACGTCCGTTAATCCTACGCTGTTCCACCTTATTCTCACCTGCAAACTCTAAGTTCCCGAATGTCTTTTCCATGTTTGGGATAACGTGTTTTAATTCCATAAATTGTTTACCTCTTTTCTTTTTGATTTTGATTGATTTGTTATATAGTGTCATTCTGCTATCGGGATAATATCTGTCTGCCTGTGAATTATCAAGGGCAAGCGTTGTGCTGAAAGCACCCTTGACAATCCCCATTCAGAAAGATAAATCGTAATCAAGCAGAAGTTAGATATAATGTCAGCCACAGACTGACGTTTCCATCATAGGCGGTGAACGGGTTGTTGCTTTCATAAGCTGTTACCTCCCGTATCAGTCAGATTTCTTTACTCTGCGGAATCTCTTATATCCGGCAAAGATAAGACCAGCAGCAGAAATTCCCATCATAGCGAATAATGCGACAAATGGCGTATTATCACCTGTTTTTGGTGAATCGCTTGTCTTTGTTGGTGTGCTAGGTTCTTCTGGTGTCGTAGGGGATTCTGGCTTCTCTTTGATAGTTACCGTCTGCCCCTCGTCCTTGATGTCCTTATGTTCAGCTACTTTGATAGGATTGTCTGGATTGGTTACGTCATATAATTCTTCAAAGGTCACAAGCTCTTTGCCGCCAAGCTCCGAAGCATTGAATATAAATTCAATCTGAACCTCCATTTTAGAATCCTCGGCAGTAAAGGTAAGGTCATTTTCTACACGCTTACCATTCACTAGAAGTTCTGCATTTTCAGACTTCACCATTTCCCAACCTTTAAGAGTGTATTTCACGCCTTTTTCCAAACCGTCTAAAGTGACCGTATCAACGATAGTTACTTTGTCGTCTACTTCAATCGTCTTTTCACCTGTTGCCTTATCGGTAGCGATTGTGTGCATAGTTATGATACGTTCCGTAATCGTCACTGTTTGCCCTTCGTCCTCAATGTCCTTGTGTTCTGCCACCTTTGTAGGCTCGTCTGGATTGGATAAATCGTATAATTCCTCGAATGTTACTAGGTCTTTTCCTGCAAGCTCACTGGCATTGAATGTAAAGGCAATCTGGACTTCCATGCTAGAATCTTTTGCAGTAAAGGTATAGTCACTTTCTACAGGTTCACCGCCAATCAAAAGCTGTGCGTTTTCAGACTTCACCATCTGCCAGCCTTTGAGCTGATAGGTTGTACCTTTTTCCAAGCCATCTAAAGTGACCGTATCAATGACAGTTACCTCTTTACCAGCAACAATCATCTTTTCACCTGTGGCTTTGTCGACAGCGTTGGTATGAATTTCAATCACTCGTTCTTCGATAGTCACGGTCTGCCCCTCATCCTCAATGTCCTTGTGTTCTGCCACTTTGATAGGCTCGTCTGGATTGGATAAGTTGTACAATTCCTCGAATGTCACAAGGTCTTTTCCTCCAAGAGCAGAAGCATTGAACGTATAGGAAACCTCAACTTCCATTTCTGATTTTTTCGCAGTGAATGTGTAATTACTTTCCACAGGTTTACCGTCAATCAAAAGCTGTGCGTTTTCAGATTTCACCATTTGCCAGCCTTTCAACTGATATTTTGTGCCTTTTGTCAAACCATCTAAAGTCACAGTATCAACGATAGTCACGTTCTTTCCAGCAACGATTGATTTTTCACCTGTCACCTTATCTGTGGCAGTCGTATGGATAGTGATTTCTGGCTCGTATTCATCTGTAAGCGTACCTAAATCCACGACTACTTTATTTCTTGACACCACTACATCAAATGCCGGAATTAGCGTCATTCCCTTGTTGGAATCGCAGCGTAATTCTTCGATTGTGTAAGTATCATAGAGCAATGCACCTTTGCTGTCGTCTGGTATGGAAGTACCGAACCAGATACCGTCCTCACTGGTCTTTCCGGCGTTGGTATTCTGCTTATGAGATACCCAATCAGAGGAAGTGGAAAACTGACCGTTTGCGTCTGTCACAATGATATGGCTCTCACCAGTCGTCTTGCTTGTGATCCTAAAGGGAACATTCGCAAGTCGCTTGTGAGTGCCAGCACCGATTTTTACACCCTCAATATCTCCACGCTTAATCTGGTTGTAGATGGAATGTGCTTCATCTGTTAAATCCACGATTTTTCCATCTTCTGTGATTTCAAATTCAATCGGTTTTGCACCGTCCGTCAAATATCCCTCTGGGGCGTTGCTTTCCTCAATACGGTATTTTCCGTATGGTAATGTATCGGCGGCAGTTGTAGCGATACCGTCAACGCCAGTATGGATTGTTTTGACGACTTCATTCTTGTTGTATAACTTGCCATCTACCAAGACAGCGTTATCATTTAAGGAAATGATGTCAAAGGCAGTATCTTTCAAAGTCGCACCGCCTTGTGCTTTTGTATCTTTGGTTTCAAGGTCACGTTTCTGGATTTTTACACCGCCACGGATAACCTTGTCTAATACGGAATACTGGTTGCTGCCGCTTAACGCTGCAAGCTCACCATCTTCTGTAATCTGTGCCACATAGACACCTTTTATCTGTTCAGAACTTCCGGCAGCCTGCATATAAGCACCCTCCAATAAGTAACCGTTTGGAGCTGTCTTTTCTTCTACAGTGATAGTACCAAGCGGCAAGCAGATAGTACCATTCTGTGTATAGAAGCTGTCACCCAATACCTTGTAGGAATCGGCTAATCTTGTGATGTAATGGACTTCATTGTTGCTGTCTTTTTCAGCGATTGTCTTTGTCGTCCATGTGCGTGTTGGTTCTGATGGAAGATTGTCTTTTGTATAGTAACCGTCATAATACTTCCAGACGAACTCCGCACCCTCTAAAGAAGCGTTACCCTGTGGCGTAGCTTTGGAAATTTCCATATCAATCTTGAAAAGCTCAACCAAAGTGTCAGTGACTTTTGGTTTGTCGCTGACTTTTAAAGTCGTAGTTTCATTAACCTTGATCGTCATAGTATAGACGTTCTTATCTAACTGGAATCCCTTTGGAGCTTTCGTTTCTTTCACATAGTATGTCGCAGCTCTTAATTCCACAGTGTCCGTATTACCATTGGCATTTGTCGTAAGTGTGGCAACAGATTTCGTGCAGCCTTTATCAGAATAGACACCATAAGTCGCACCAGAGAGAGAATAGCAGTCATTCCCGTTTGTGACTGTGGTATTACTGGAAGATTTCTGAATCTTGCCATTGCCGACAGCCAGCTCTGCGAAGAACTGTCCTAAATCCTGCCCCTCACCAGTGTAGATATAACCGTAACAGTCATAGCGTCCTTTATTTTCTCTTACAAAGGCTTTCGCTCCGGCGAATACTTCATCTTGCACGGATTTTGAGATTTCATCATAGGAAGCTCGTACATTGTCACAGCTCCACCCAAGATGGACGCTCAATCTCTGCCAGACTACAAGCTGTCTTAAAAGGTAGGCGTGCTGGCTGCTCAATCCTGTATGGCTTTTCGTATACTGTTTGACGTATTCAAGAGATAAAGCAACGTCCTCTATCTGGTAGGCAGTCATGCGTGTACTTGCGTCACTTCTGGTCTTATATCCATTCTTAAAGCCTGTGTTGATGTCGATACAATAAGCGTCCTCACCCTCAACGGTCATATGCCCCTCATTAAATGTAGAGCCGATAGAACCATCATTCATTACTTTCTCAACAATGCCGACACGTTCCTCCGATTCTGTCCAGTATTGTGTTTCCGCAGCATGGACAGCAGTTGTGGGTAGAGCAGTAAAGACGGTTGCGAGAGTAAGAACACCTGTAAGCAATCGTTTCAATATCTTATTCATTTTTTGATTCTCCTTTCATTTGGGTAAAAAAAATAGACGCTCATTTCTGAACGTCTGGAAATAAAAAAGGAATACCGTTTTTCAAGTATTCCTAATTCTATATGTTATTTAACTGTATTTATGTGATATGAAGTTGTTTGCTGCTGTTATGCCGCTATTTGTTGTTGGTATCTCAATGGTACATTTCCATCCTGGAATGGATGGATCCGCTCAAATTTCACATGGAAGTCCAGAATATCCGCAAAGGTCTTTTCTTCTTTGGCGTTGTATTCCGTCAGCAAGGCCTTCATTTTATCGGAAACTTCTTCTGGAAGGGCTGTATCCCTGCCGCCGACTTCATTCGGAAGTTTCTTATAATCTCCAACAGCAAACCATTCTTTTCTGGAATCACTGGTGCCGTTCTTCAAAACCAAGTGAAGTTCTTTGATGAACTTCTCCGTCGGAGCTGCTTTTGCATGATCAATAATTATGTCAATGCACCGGAAGTGATTTGCCGTTTCGATCACATCATCCACATTCAGCACTTCTTTTTCTACGCCAATAGTATTGGTTTCAAAAATATATCTAGTTTGATCGTGTGTCAGGCGGCTTCCCTCCATATGGTTAGAGTTATAGGTCAAATCAATCTGTGTCTTATGATAAATCCCACCGGAATATTTACTTGCCTTCTGCTCTTTCAGAATATCCAACAGAGTAATCGGCTCTTCTTTTCTTTTGTTGGTGCGCTCCGGTTTTTCTGCGTTTTCTGGAATGTTCCATGTCTTACCAGTAAGAAATGCACCGTTCACACGCCCTTGGGCACAGTAATTTCTAACACTGCGCTCTGACATATTCCATTTTTTTGCTATATCAGCAACTAAAAGGTATCTCATCTACAATCCTCCATCACAAATCATAACCCATATCCAAAACGTATCAATCTACTAATTAGTATATCACACTATCGGCAAAAACGCCATTCCTTTTGCCCACTGCGCTATTTTTTAGCCGATATGACAATTATATCATCTAATAAGTTTCACTTTCATTTTCTCACATGATCATGAGACTTTTTTCGTTCAAATTGTGCAATCATATGTAAGTAAAAGGTGAATGTTCCTTATCAAAATAAAAATGGCGAAGTGCTTATCGTAACACTCCGCCGAAAGCCTAACCGATTTGAGCAAAAAGTGCTTGGTTAGGTCTGCTTTATTATTTTATGCAATTCCACTGCATTTATACACTTAAATGTTCTTTCCAATCCGCAGGAAGATTCATTGCTGCAAGACTGACCACACCATTATTATTTTGAATCAGCTTATCGAAAGCATTTACAAATACTGTCCACTCCTCATCAGATGAACGCAGGTACTTCATCGCCAGTAAGATTTGATACAAGCCATTACTTTAATTGTACTGGATATACATTTGTAGTCTTCATCTTCGGTAACGGAAATTCCCCCTCGTATTGCCTATCACCAAAGGTGGTCGAGGCTATCAGTGGCCGCCCCAACACAATCTTCTTCCTGTAAAATTACTTTTTCTCCTTCGCCACATGGTTCTTGAAAATCATTATAATGATGCTCTAGTATCTCATTTGTTATTATGAATGGAGAATTAGCATTCAAAGACTGATTCCTTTTATACAATCTTTTTTGTAAGGTTCCTTTACTAGCCTTCATATAAACAAGTTCTGGTGTACCGCCAGCTTTTTCTATAAGCCTTTTATAATACTCTCTGTTTTCCTTATTCCAAAAGCTGAAATCAAGGACTACATATTTTCCTTGTTGAATGAGAGACAGGAGTTCCTTCTGGAGTGCCATTTCCACTATTTCTGAAAGTTTCTCATACTGTTCGTCTGGATAATCAATCCCCTTTCTCCCGTAAGTTTTCCACATTTCCTCATCAATGGACAAGCGAACATAGCCTTCTTTTTCTTTCTGCTTTGCATAAGTTGTTTTCCCGGAACCGCATATTCCACACATCATAATAACTTTAATCATAAAAATCTCCTTGTTTTACTAATCAATGCAGCCTTCTATTGATACTATCAAAGCGTTATTTATTCAACAGCTTTGTCTAAAAATAAGAGTTTACCCATTCACTGATTTCCTGTTTTGTTCCACGATTTAGCAGTCTGCCTTCTGTAATAACTGCGTCTGGTGTAGATGACTGCAATTCTTTCACAGTGTTCCCGAATCCACTTCCTCCGGATGTTGCAAAAAGCACAATCTTTTTACCACTGAAATCGTAAGCTTCTAAAATGTATTGATGATTGTCGGAGCCACATACCACCAGATTGGAAATTAAAATGTAGCCAGTTCCCCTCATGCGTTGATTTTACTGGGTTTAACTGTATACAAAACTGTGTTTACTGTTACTATCTTTCATTCTTTTCCAAAATAGCTTTGAAGCATAGGCCACATTATTTTCATATATGACACAAAGCTCAGCTCTACTTGTGCTTCATTAAACCATCCAACCATAAAGCTATTTATCTCTTCAAATAATACTTTTGAAAGTTTCTGAATAATAATTGTGTTATCCACTTCTTCAGTATAATCTTTCGCATACATTTTACATATAGAACGCACTCCAAAATAATTATATAGCACACCTACCGTTGTTTTTAATGCTTCAATATCTCTTGGAAAATCTGTTCTATTCATCATATTCACTACTAATTGATGTCTTGAGTTTAGGTAATTCCTAACTGTACTATTACCTATTTCAACATCAACTGTAAATGAAAAATCTTGAGTTTGTATACTATCTGCTCCTAACATTATCATCAATTCAACTTGTGCTGCATGATATTCTGTATAACCAGACAAAGCCATATATTTCCAAGAATCTTGCTTTGCATACATTTCCGTATCTAAAATATGCGTAAATTCATGAAACACAATATACCTTGGTATTTCCGAACTTTTGCATATCCTTAATATATGTTCATCTGTTTTCGTATTATAGTAAGCTTGGGCGGCTGAAGCGAATCCTGCTGCATCGCTTTCCTCAACATTAATTTCAAAAAAAGTCTATCTTATACTGTGGTAATTTCTCAATTTCCATAAACTCAATATATTCTTTTTCATATTCTTTAATTAAATTTTTAATTTGTATTTCTGTCATATTGTTTTATACCTCATATCAAAGTTAGCATTTCACTTTTAGTATACCATAAAACAATCCCATTCTCATTCTATATATTTTATCCTCAACGATGAAAAGATGTGTCTGCACACATCTCTTCCATCTTATTATTTTCAATGTTATAAGTTCTTAATAAAATTCAAATTCTGTTTCCGTAATGCCTTCTGTAACTTTTCGTTCTTTCTCTTCAGTTCCTTATTTTCTCTGCTCAGAGCTGCCACCTTCTGGTTCAACAGTTCAATCTGTTTTTCCATCGCCATGTTCAGAATTTCTCTTCTTGGATCTATCATTCCGGCCTGTTGCTCTACTGCTTGGTTCAATGTATCCCGGACGGTTGGATTTTTATAAAAGAATCCTCTCGACAATCCAGTTTTCTTCATCAGCTTTGGAACGCTGATACGTTCTTTATTTGCCAGCATATCTTGTATTGCTTGCAATGCCAGTTCAATTTTCTCTTTACTTTTTCTCTGATTTTCCTCAATCATCTTGTCGTATTTGCTCATATTCTTCACCCCATCTTGCCAGACTCATATATATGATGTCACTCATCCTCTGTCTTACTTCTCTGGTTTCGTCTGCCATTCTTTGATTGCTCATTTTCCGGTAATGCTGTACATTATTCAGTCTTTTATGCCCCAATAGTCTCGCTATCGTCCAGTCATCCAGATGCATTTCTGTAAGTTTGACGCCATAGTAGTGCCGGAACATGTGCGTTCCAAACCCGAATAATTCGCCATGATCATCTTTCAACTGCTTTTCCTGTATCATGGACATGACTTTTGTTTTTATAGCCATATACTGCATCGGGCGGTCAGGTTCTTTTTCATTAACAAATATGTATTCTGTATCACCGAACTTTTCCTGTGTATATTCAATAGAACTCTGTAACAGTTTTGCAAGTTCTTTACTGATCGGTTTTTTATATCTTTTAGTTTTAACTTGATATATTTCAATCATATCTTGGCCATTTTCTCTCGTCAGACAATCTGGTCTCAGTGTAAGGGTATCTGATATCCTAGTTCCAAGCATCTGATGTATCAGAAGACATCTTGCAATCTGTACATCCATCTGTGTAATTTCCGCATTCAGTCGTTTCATTTCATCATCAGAATACACTCTAAATTCTGCATTTACTTCCGGTGGAATATCCGTATTAATAAATAAATGCTCCAATCTTTCATAGCTGTAAATTTTTCCGATTGTCTCTAACTGTCGTCTTAATGAAATTACATAAGAACTATTCGCACTATGGGAAGTATCTTTTGTTGACAGATGTATCAAAAATTCTTCCAACACTTCTCTGTCTATTTCACTGCAGCTTTTTATTTTGGAATACTCTTTTTGGAGATATTCTGAGAATATCCTCATTATTGTCAATTCTCCCTGTACAGTTCCTATTGCTTCATACTGCAGATTCATATAAACAGCTTTCTTACATTCTTCCCTGATATCTGGCTGATATATTTTTCTGAAATCCAGTGTTTTTACATTATAAATTGGATTGGATCTGATTTTAATATCCAGATTTTTTAGTTCCCAAACATCTTTTTCTATCTCATCCCGTAAATCTTCTGGCCCTAAAAATTTCAGTACGTTTCTGAAATATAATATCGTCACTGCTTCGCCATAGCTTACTGTACCATACACACTCTTCTTTTCTTTTACAATAGTTATTCCCTGTTCTAACATCCAGCCTTTTAAAAGTGATATCCATTTTTCTGGATTTCTATCTCCAAGGCTTTTGATTCTCCGATTTATTCTGCTGTTCAAAAACTTTGCAATATGATTATAAGCTGTTCGATCCTGAATCAATGCTCTAAACGTTCCGTTTTTGCAGCGATACATAATATAACCTCGAAACTCTTCCTTTAATTCTTGCGTTGGAAGCAACGTTAAATCAAATTTTCCATTATCCTTACGTGTCCCTGTTTCTTGTAAATTGGGGAAATCGCTGAAGTATATAATATCATTTTCCATCTTTTTCCTCTTTCTTTAGCCATGATGCTAAACTACTTCCTTGCATTTCAAAGAACTCATCATTTGCTTTTGCAATCCTTTGCGGCATATAATCAATATACTGTCTTGTCATCTCTTCATAAGTATGTCCAAGATAATCCCTGATACTTTGCAGTGATACATGACTGTCATAAAACATAGTTGCTACTGTATGTCGATAATCGTGTGATTGAAATAAATATTCTCCATTTGCAATCTTATTTTCCCGGCACGCTTCTATCATCTGAGTTCGGAATGTACCATATAGACAAGCACCACCTCTGCTGTTTTTAAAAATGAATTCTTCAGGCTGAATTTCATGTTTTTTCAAGTATACTTTCATAATCTGATAAAGTGCCTGTGGGATTGGAATCCTTTTATAATTCTTCATTTTGACCTGATACACCTGAATCCAATAATCCTCGCCCTGCTGATAATAAGCATTTCCTTTCAATGTACACACTTCACTCGCCCGTAATCCTAGACACCACAGATGTAGGAACATACATCGTAATCGCTCTGGAAAAAGATATAATTTTTTCAAAATTTCCATATATACTGTTTCCTCAACGCTACGATCATGATGTACTATTACTTCTTTTTGTTGGAAATATTCAATTCGGAATGGCATTCTTGTAATATACTGTTTAACTTCCATGAATTTATAAAAATGACCGATACCGAAAATTCTTTCATTAAATCCCTTTGCCTGTATTCCCCGTTCTCGCAAGCCGTCTGCATACTTTTTTACTTCTGCGACAGTTGCATGAATCGCCAGTATCTTTTCTTGTTCCAGCAGTTCAATAAAATTTCTAATACATACAAATCTTCGTACAATCGTGCTGACTGCCTGTCCAGTAATTCCCAGTTCATATTTCATGTATGCCTGTAAAATTTCTCGATTCTGTATTTCCTTGACTTCCATAAAAGAAATGCTAATTAAGGATTTACTTTCGTCTATCCGATGTTTTCCAAGATGTAATCGTTCCAGATACCATACATTTGCTTCCCATTGGATCTGTTCCTGCTGCATAAACGCATCTCTTCTGCATTCACCTAAAATACTTCGTTGACTCGTTTCGGGAAAATTCTTTAAAATAGTTTCCACTTGTTCCATTTCCAGCAATCCAATATCCGTAATATTTAACTGAACACAAGAATCATAAAGAAGTTTTAAGGATTTTAACCTGACATTTCTATAAGCCTTAGACATTGAAGTATTGGCAATGATACGACTCAACGTATAAAAAATTTGTTTCTTTAAAACTTCTGAACAATTTTGTGTAAAATCCCACACCAATAGGTTTGTTTTATAAGAAGTTTCAAAGGTCTCAGCTATTTCCTTTTCCGGATAATACTTCAGAAAATAAATTTTATTTTGATATTTCCATTCATATATCCGCTTTCCATTTAGCGTCTGCATTTGTTGATAGATATGTTGTTGTTTTACCGTATCATATATTTTCAAATAGAAAGATACAATTTGTGATCGTATCTGTCCTCTTAAATATTGTTCATACGAATTTCGCAAAGGATAATCCATTTCTTCCAGATGCCAGATTTTTCTATCTGCCAAGAACTTTTTCAATTTGTTAATTCTTGAATCGCTTTTTATTCCAAGTGCATCAATTTCTGAATATAGTTCCTGCTTTTTCTTCTCAATATCTACTTCAGATTCTGTTATGTGTTCTGCCTGTTGCAATAAATATATAGGTATTTCTCACACCTCCCTACTCCAGCAGACGTTCCGCCCCATAAATAGCAGTGTGTTGTGCATAAAACTCATTACTTGCTTCTATCAGTTCATCATCCAGCCAGTCCAGATACTTTATAGTCGTATCCAAATGTTTATGCCCCAATGCCTGACTGATCATTTCCAGTTCCCATCCTGCCTGCTTTCGCATATTTGCAAAATAGTGACGTAACATGTGGGGTGTGATTTTAACTCCGGTTTTCTTTTCCATTCGGTCCAACATATCATATACACTGTCCACTCTTAATGGCTTTCCAATGTTCTCACCCATGATATTCACAAACAGGTAATCCTGATGTTGCAGGATTTTCCGATATTTTGCCAGATAATCCATGAGAAATTCAAACGTATCATTACTTATCTTGGCACTTCTGTATTCCGCATTTTTGGCTCTCGCTTCATTTTCATTATCTTCCCGGAAGCATACCCTTATCATGTGATTCCTATAATCAATATCTTTGACATATTTTACTCCCAGTAGTTCCCCAATTCTGTATCCGGTTTCTGCTAACATAAGTAACAGAAGCTGATCTCTTCGGTTCGTACAGGCCTGTAAAATTGTAATAATCTGATTTTCTTTTGCTGTTCTCCCACGATGTTCCTCTTCCTTCAGATAGGCTTTAAAAGAATGATTCCGCAGTACCTTTTTTACTCCCACCTGATTAACCGCTATAATCTGGTTATACGATAAGGTTTTGAGACTTCCGTACTGTTCATATTCTGCCTCTATAAATAAATAGAACCTGAACACATCTTTTAAGTATGCGTTGCAGGTTCCTTCATTCGGACACTTCTTTTCTCCAGCCGTTTGCTCTGTATGGTTTCCGGCTTTAAGCCAGTATAAAAATTCCACAAAGTGTTCTGTCTGTTTTTCATAATCTAACTGATAGACTTCTGTGAGTTCCATTTCTTTCTCTGCCATATATTTCATATAATAGCAGATTGAAAATGCTGTGCGTTTCACTGTATTTGGTGAACGTTTACATTTAATCTTATGCATTAGATATTTACTTGGCAGTTCTTCAATACTCATTGTTTCCAGATTTCTGATGAAAAAATATTTTTCTGTTCCATCTTTTATCGTTTCCACCTTGTATATCATAAGCTGCCTCCTTTCCTCTAACGCTATACACAGTATACCCACTTCATGCCGAAATAGCTATTCATCAATACCAACAATCCCACCGAAAACGCCCTTGAAATACCACCAAACTTTTCGTGCAAAATCTGCTTTTTCTGTAGCAGAACCACGAACGGTTACAGGTAGTATTCCACGCCTTTCCGGTTTCGAATAAAGTGCTGGACATCCTTGATATCTTTTGCCATCTTGCAGCTCGGAAGCGCACACATTACTTCCTCATGATACCTGCCACCTTCTCCTGCACGCTCGTCTAAAATGGACACGACACAAGTATCTGTCTCGGTGCGGAGAGCCCGTCCGAATCCCTGTCTTAGTTTTTTCTGCATGTCTGGAACAATCACTGCCTGAATGTAATCTTTCAGATTAGCATATTCCTTCTTCTGTGCTTCGCTGATGGGATCAGGAACAGCAAAGGGCAGTTTTACAATGATCAGCGAAGATACCATATCTCCAGGGAAGTCTACTCCTTCCCAACAGGAGCCGGCTGCAAAAAGAACAGCATTATCCATCTGTTTAAATCTTGTGATCTCTTCCGGTGAATGTCTCCACACCTCTATCATCGGGAACGGAATTTCATCCCTTAACATCTGGTAAACGTTTCCCATCAAATGATAAGATGTAAACAGCACTAGCGTATGCCCGTAAGTCGAACAGATCAGTGAATGGATATGGCCTGCTATCATCTCTGCCTCTTCCTGACTTTCTCTTCTGCATGTCTTCAAATTCTTTGGCAGATATAACAGACAGTTCTTCTGATATTCAAACGGGGAGTCTGCCACATATTCCCGGACTCTCCGCACTCTCTGTAATCCTGTCATTTTCCGAATGTGGGAAAATCCCTGTCCGGTTTTTAAAGTTCCGCTTGTCAGAATCGCTCCCATTCCTCTGCTCCATAACATCTGGTCCAGATACTGTGGAATCCGTCTGCTGGATGCACACAATATAATCCGGTGGTCATGGTCCTGCTTCAGATGCAGCACATACTTCTTATCCTGATGGAAAAAGCATTCCAGCACACTTTTGGTTTCTTCCAGCTTGTTTCTGATCCACTTTGGAATCTTCTTTTCTAATTTTTCTATGATCTTATTCATGGTCTGTATCCCCTCATATAAATACATTGCACACTCTTCTGTCATGTGGAATTCTTCTTTGATTCCATATCTGGTTCTGTGGTTTTCTCCTATGATGTCCAGCACCATCCGGATCGTGCCGGACAGTTTCCTTATCTCCGGTCCTTGATATTCTTTTCCAAGATAAAAGCAGATTTCCCGGATATCATCATAACACAGGCTCTTCCCGAACATCTGCTTTGCTGCATCCGGCAGTTTGTGTGCTTCATCTATAATCAATGCCCGGTAATCTTTCAATAACGGGCGGTAATCCTGCAGTCTGTGATAACCATCAGCCAGCAGATAATTGTGATTACAGATCTGAATGAACATTTCATTATCTCTGGAACGCTCCAAATACTGCTGATATCTGCACGAACCTCTTTTCGGGCAGTCTCCCGAACAGAACTTCGGTACACTCACCATCCTTCTGTCAAACCCACTTAAGTTGGACACTTCGTCCATATCATAATGTTCTTTCAACGACAGCAGCGCTTCTTTCTGCAACGCATTTTTGTTTTTCTCTTCGATTGCAACGATTCGTTGCTCCAACCTCTCATCGCAGACAAAATGCTCTTTCCCTTTTCGTATCACAGCTTTAATAGGGGCCTGAATCGTCCCGTTCTCCTGAAGAATCCGGGAGAGAAAAGGGATATATTCTGTAAGAATTGCTTTCTGGAGTGCAATGCTGGAAGTGGATATCACGACCGGACGCTGCTCATAAGGGGAACATCCTTCTGCAAGGAGGGAATATTTTCTCATCAGAACACAGGCCACCAGATAGGCATACGTCTTGCCGATACCGACACCCGCGTCACACAGTGCTATGTTTCTTCCCAGCAGGTTATCCAGCATTTCGTGGCATAACATAATCTGTTCTTCCCTTACTGCCATTCCATGCTCCGGGAACAGTACCCGAAAGATCGTATCAATTTCACGATGCGCTCTTTTTAAATATTCTTTTGTGTAATACATAATTTGTTACCTGATATGCGTGCTGATACCACATCAATACGGCTGTAAAGGATTTCTCCTTACAGCCGCATGTATCTGATATCAACGACACATTCTTCCTTGATTTCTTATACTTTTGATTTTTGGCGTTGTATTTGTCCTCGACTCCCCCATTGCCTTACGGGAACATTACAGGCGGATGCTTGGCATTGCACCGCTCACGGATTTTCTAAAAGTCTTGCTGATTACAACCCAAAGTCCATCCTCTGCTCACTGGCAGTTCCTATGTATCATTATCCCCTCGTAAGTGATCCTCGCAAAAGACCGCCACGGTCCTGTTTCAGTTAAAGATGATTCGCTCGAAACGAAAACGCCACAAAAGAACTCTGCCTCTCACTTTCTGGTCTAATTTCTTCCATGCCCTTTTCATCTGTCCTCGCGTCTTCCTGCCACGCTTCTACTTACGGGAACGTACCTGTAATGCTGGTATAGGATTGTCAAAGTACACTGGCAAAATTTACCTGCCTATTAAATAGCCGACGAGAAAAGCTGTTATTATTCAATTTTCGACAATTTTTTTAATTTTTTCTCAAACGGTTTCTTTTGGTATAAACAGTCTGTTCTGCCATTCCCATAATTTTGGCAATCTCTCTTCCTGAATATCCCCATGTACTAAGCAAAAGTATCTCCAGTGTCTGATGCTCCGTATCCTTTAACAGTTCATATAGCCCTCTGTCTCCCACATGATCTAAGAGTTCCCGGACATCCATTGCAAACGGTTCATCATCCTCTGGTTTTCCTGTATCAATCTCCTGCATCGTTTCTTCCATCCGTTCCCGGTATCTGCGTTCTTCCAGAAAATCTTCCCAGTCCATCTGTCTTAATTTCCGAATCTTTTCCTCGTCCATTCCCAGTTCACGCAGTTTCTTTTCTTCCTGTTCTTTCCAATAACGCCATTTTCGTTCTTCACTCGCTTTGTTATAAGCCATTATCTTTCCTCCGATCTGATTTTTGGTACAGAAATCAAATCGGAGCATGGCGGTGACCGGATACATGACAAACTACCATTTTCGAAAAATATCGAAAAAAAATGTTGCAATCTGTTCGATTACAACACTTCTTCTTTTTACCTTTTTGTTTTTTCAGTCAAATTCATTGATACAAATACTACTTCTCCTATTACTCTGTCTTCCCCCTCAAGTAATTCTACTAATGATATACAAACTTCAATCCAAATTAATTATATCCTTAATAGAATTGCTCCTTGTTTTTTATCAATCTACTTTTATCCCATTCTTCTATCTATTCAACTCTAATAAAACTTCGTCTTAAACAATGACTCTATTATCCTTTTTATAAAATCAAATTTTTCTTTCAATCACTCCTCAATATTATTTATAATTTATTACTATAAATAGCACTTATATAATTCTTTAATCATTTTATATCCTCACCATTTGTCGTAACACATTCTGATAAAATATTTCATTATTATTTTCTTCTTTTACAAGCGTATCTAATATTCTTCCATCCTTTAATAGTATTATCCTATCACAATAACTTGCCATTTTAGGATCATGCGTAACCATTACTATCGTTTTCCCCAATTTTTGATTAATGTATGATAATGTACTAATAACCTGTTTAGACGAATTAGAATCAAGATTACCAGTTGGCTCATCCGCTAAAATCAATTCTGGATTTTCTGCCATTGCTCTACAAATAGCCGTTCTTTGTTTTTCTCCACCAGATAATTCATAAGGTTTTTTTTCTAAAAGTGCCTTAATTCCAAGTTTTTCTGCTACTTCCTCTGCTACTTTGGAACTTTCCTCCGGATCATCTTCATTCAATATTAATGGTAACATAATATTTTCACGTACAGTAAGGCTGTCCATCAAATAAAAATCCTGAAAAATAAATGCGAGTTGTGTACGACGAATTTTAGCCAAATGATCTCCATAAATCTCTGTTGTATCTTCACCGTTATATAATACTTTCCCTCCATTTGGTTTATTTAACATCCCAATAGTTTTTAAAAGTGTAGTTTTCCCACAGCCAGAGCTTCCCATTATGCTAATGAACTCTCCACGTCTTACCTGAAATGAAATTCCTTTTAAAACTGAATACTCTTTCTTTTCACCACCCGGCAAGACTGTTGAATAACTTCTTTCCAGATTAATAATTTCTAATATATTATCTTTATTCATCTTCACTGTTCCTTTCACTACGTTTAAACATTCTTCCTGCAATAAATCGCATAATTATCATGATAATACTCGTAACACCCATAACCATTACGGTAGCTTCTACTAGATAAATATACGTCCAATGTACTGGCATTTGCTTATAAAATATCTTTACAAACATCATTGTAGTAACTATTGGTATGCTAACTAATAGTCCTACTTTTGTAATAGCTGTTACCTCTTTAATCATATTTTTTTCTCGTTTTTTCTCAGGCATTCCTGTACGATAATAAAAAAGATATTTCCATTCTAATATTTCATAATCACTTGCTGCTTTCTCTAGTAATATAAAAATAACACTTATAAATAGTACAATCATATCAATCAGCGTAGCAGTTACGTTTAACATTTTTCTCTCCCGATCTTCTATTAAACATTGTTTTCTATCATATATCAGATTTCCTCCTCGATAATCAAAAAAATTAACCTGCGAATGCTTTTCAGCATATTCAGATACTTTTTTAAAAC